>Ga0222712_10002604_pt1 | contig 20441 bp, 27 predicted proteins | sample C33_657DmetaG_FD_165043 | JGI IMG/M metagenome (GOLD analysis project Ga0222712, IMG submission 165043) | Estuarine water microbial communities from San Francisco Bay, California, United States - C33_657D | ecosystem: Environmental > Aquatic > Marine > Unclassified | place: USA: California... | reverse complement strand
TAGTTTAACAGTTCTTACTCTACCTCCTTTTCTTAGGTAAGAAGTAACTCCCATTTTTTCAGATAGTTTTTCTGGAATAACTGCATCAGTTGTTGCAATAACAGTTAAGTCACCTTCTTTAAATTCTCCTTTTTTAGTGATGGCATTCCATCCTCCAGCAATTACTAATTCGATGTTATCAGCGCCTTCAATTGCTCTTACTTCTTTGATTGTTGCTACATAGCAAACACTATTTTGATTTTCCATCTTTATGTTCTTTAATAAATTCTTTTAGTTTTTCTTTCTTCTCATCATTGAATACATCCTCCAGTTTAATTTCTTTCACTGGGAGTAATTGTACTTCAAATCTATTTTTCATTTGTACTAATTTTTCTTCTGGTACTCCATGTTCATTTACTCCTCCATGTCTATTTTCTACAATCAAAGAATAAACTCTGTATCCATGTTCTTTAGCTAATTCAAAGTAATAATCCATTTCCCAAGTTTGAGTAAATGTATTTGATACTACAATTTTTTCAACACCATTTTTTGTCCATACTTTTACAGCATTTTGACACCAAGCGTGTGCGTCTTTTAATTTAGAAGCATCAAACTCATATTTACCTTCATATTGAAAAAATAAATCTGCTTCTATAAAAACACCTCCTATTGACTTGGCTAATGTTGATTTACCTGCTTCAGGTAATCCTCTTAATAAAAATAACTCTTTCATATTAGATTCTTTTTTCATGGTGATCCTTTGGTAAGGCTAATTTTTTAATTGGTTGTTTCTCCATCAATGATAATACTTCATCTAATGAGATTGGCTCTAAACCATTTCCATCTACTCCAACATCCATTGCTTTACCTTCTGCTATTCTTAAATGTTCAGGTAAATGAACATGACCGTGTAAGTGAATTACTCCTTGATTCATATCATGCCATGACGCAATTGGATAGTGCATACAAATGAAAGTAAATCTTTCAACTGTTGTTTTATTAATTGGTCTTCTTACTTCCAATCTCAAGTATTGTTGTACTGAAGAGAACAGTTTTTGAACACCTTCCTTGTTTCTTTCAATGTGGTGATCGTGGTTACCAAATGTCAAGTGAATGTTCTTACAGTTGATTTGACTTCTGAATTCTTCTATCTTATCGAATCCTCCAAATGACCAATCTCCTAAGTGAATTAGAATATCATTTTCACCAACCATGTTATTGATGTTATCCACCAGTTTTTGGTTCATATCTTGTAATGAATCAAATTTACGAGCATATCCATCGTTCACAGACCAGTTTGTAGTAGCACTACAAATGTTTGAGTGTGAGTAATGTGTGTCTGATGTAAAGAACAACTGTTGTCCCTTTTCTAATACTAGTTTCATGTCTCTTTATTTAATGTAATATACAAAAAGAGACTTGGGGGGCCAAGTCTCTCTTTCAATTATTATTGGATAAAATTTTGTGGTCCATACAGGACTCGAACCTGTGACCTTCTCGTTATGAGCGAGCTGCTCTAACCATCTGAGCTAAAAGACCAAATAAACTAAATGTGTTATAGGGCGAAAAATCACGTTAACCAACTTTCACACTATATAAAGCAGATTCTTCTTTGTACCCTCTGCAGTGGGTGTCTGACACCGACATTTAGTCCTTTGTAGCGTAGCGTGGACTCGAACCACCCCCCTGGCTTATGAGACCAGGATGCAACCTTTACACTTTAACGCAATTTATAAGCGGTCTATGAGAGAATCGAACTCTCATCCCTACCGTGACAGGGTAGTATCCTAGCCGTTGAACGAATAGACCTTTTGTGGAGCTATGGAGAATCGAACTCCAATTTATGATTTGCAAAACCATTGTAATAGCCGTTATACTATAGCCCCTTATTGTACTGCGTACGGGATTCGAACCCGTGCCTCATCATAGAAAGTGATACGTGTTAACCTCTTCACTAACGCAGCGTTTATTGAGCGAATGGAGGGAATCGAACCCTCATTCCTTGATTGGAAGTCAAGAGTAATGAGCCGTTATACGACATTCGCAATTTGGTAAAGCTTAGTCCAAAACCGGACCATCCACCTACTTTACCTGGCAGGAGTCTCTTTATGTGGATTTACGGGTAACCACAACCTACAGGACCAACCGTGAGACTAGCTTCCTCCGCTGGTAGTCATTGTCCTAGTGCTAGTTCAAATGACTGCTGAGCTTCTGGACGGGATCGAACCGACTCTATTCTGGGTTACAAATCCAGTGCACCACCATTTGTGCGTCAGAAGCAGATAATTAGAGCCGGTTTTCGTATCCGTTCTGCGGGTTAGCCCCCGCTGCTTTACTATAAGCTAACTCTAATTTTAATGCGATAGGCGGACTAGATGCTTAGTCTAGCTCTTCCGAGCAATTAAATCTACCAATATCTCAATCACTTTGAGACCTATCTATTGTACCTAAGGAGAGACTCGAACTCTCAATAGACGGGTTCTAAGGCCGCCGTGTATTCCAATTCCACCACTCAGGCATTTGTCGCGTGTGCGACCACTTATCAATCGGTAGCTCCCTCATGAATCCACCTGTGGGTGTAACACATTTGGTAGAGGGTCGAACCTTAATGAGACCAAGGTAAGAATCGAACTTACTCTGCAGAGTTTGCAATCCTGCCGACCTCCATGGTCAACTCGGTCAAATTTTCTTATACCTAAATATAAGAAATTATTTTTGGTTTTCCAAACTTATTTTACTAGAAGAATAAAAATGTTTCCCATTCTTTTGGTATGTAAGTCATACTTCTCATTAACATTAAATAGTGAGGTCTTTTTGGTTCTGGAATTTCCTTACCATATTCCTCTAATGTTAAATCTGCTTTCGCATGGTTACATGGTCTACATGCTGTTACTAAATTGTCCCAAGCATCTTTTCCTCCTTTTGATTGAGGAACAACATGATCCAATGTTAATATTTTTTGATTTGAACAACCGCAATACACACATTCGTAGTTGTCTCTTCTGTAAACGTTCTCTCTTGTTAGAGGTACTTTCTGAATATTCTGTTTTACATATTTAGCAACTCTAATAATAGATGGTTTGTAAATAGTTAACTCTGGATTAATCAGACTAAATGTTTCTGGATGCTCTGCTATCACTTCAGCATTACCTTTATAAAAAATCACGAACGCTCGTTCGGTACTTATAACTGATCTTGCTGTAAAGCTTGCATCCACTACTAGTGCTTTTTGATACTTACTCATGATTTTTAATTTTTAATGAAACAATATATTTGCACGAACCCGAGGAATCGAACCCCGCCGTCGAGGTTTTGGAGACCTGACCGACACCTTGTCTGCGGAACGCATTTTGTAGGACACCTTTTAACCTACTGAAGTTGATCAGACTTGCTTTTTGAAAGGTTTTTTTGTACCCCTACCTGGACTCGAACCAGGACCAAAACGTTAGAAGCGTTTTATTCTTCCGATTAAACTATAAGAGCATTTTGAGGTCTTAGTAGGAGTCGAACCTACGTTCTATCGTTCGTAGCGATAAGTTTTTCCAATTAAACTATAAGACCAGTTGTAGGATATCGCTTAACCTACGATGTTGATATCATTACACATCTTCGATGTCGAACAATTAAAGAGGACATCAGCGATTTTTTTGTACCCCTGACTGGAGTCGAACCAGCAAGCCTGAGCGCCAAGTTTTAAGCCTGGTGTGTTTACCATTTTCACCACAGGGGTTTAAAGACCTGATATCCGAGTTTCCATCCTACTCAGGTCATGATAGGCTTCCTACGGGTTGGGGTGATACCGGGTTTCGAACCCTGTTCTCTTCATTCACAGTGAAGCGCTTTACCAATTAAGCTAGAACCACCATATAGTACCGACTAGTGGTAACGATCCACTCTGAAAATACTTATGAGATATTTTCGATCACCTGATCAAGTCGGCGTTTGATAAGAACCCATTAACTTATCGTTGTACCTAAGATTTTAAAGTGTCCCACCACGTCGCCCCGATTGTACATTCTGCTCCTGTATTCCTTAAATACGTTGTGAGGGCGGGGAGTAGGTTTTTTTGAGGAAAGCATCGTACTCGAAACGAACCCGTTTTATCGAGCGATTGCCTTAGCAGGGCATCCTAACACCTTGTCAGTTTACTTTCCATTTGTAGGTAATATAGGAATCGAACCTATAACCTCTCACGTATCAGGCGAGTGCTCTAACCAATTGAGCTAATTACCTATTTTGCGGGCCTGGAAGGAATCGAACCTTCATAAAAGAGTTAACAGCTCTCCGTAATAGCCTTTATACGACAAACCCTTTTTATTGTGGACCCTACAGGAATCGAACCTGTTCCTCTAGTTCTTCAGACTAGCGTACGCACCAGCTATACAAAAGGTCCAATTGTGGGACACTGTGGAATCGAACCACACCTTCTTACAGAACGATTTTACAGACCGCTTATCACACCAGTGACTGAAGCATCCCAATTTTTGTACCTCGTAGTAGAATCGAACTACTGCCATTTCCATGTAAAAGAAATACGCTTCCATTACGCCAACGAGGCAATTTTTGTACCCCCACCAAGAATCGAACTTGGATTCCTATATTAAAAGTATAGTACTTTAGCCGTTAAGTTATAGGGGCAATTCGTCGGGTAAGCAGGATTCGAACCTGCGTGCTCTAGCGTCCAAGGCCAGCGAGATAAACCTGACTCCTCTACTACCCGAATTATTTGTTGGCTTACCAGGATTCGAACCTAGACTAAAACAGTCAAAGTGTTTTGTGCTAACCGTTACACTATAAGCCAATATTGAGGAAGACGTGGGACTCGAACCCACAACAGTATTACCTGCTACTACTTTTCAAGAGTAGCTCCTGATCCAGCCGGATGCCTTCCATTTAATCTTATCCAATATGTCAATGAACTCTTTATTTTTTTATTATGCTATAATATACGAAACTTATTTCCAGTAGCCAAACCTAAGTGAAAAAAAAGACTCGAATCTTTTTATTTGATCCGAGTCTTAATTTATGTTATATGTTTATTTACCTATATCATACCCCGGTTTTACCTTGTTTTGGTTCGTTATTATATGCGCTAAAGCCTAAAATGACATCCCCACATAACGAATCCGACCACGTATTAAGTGCTCTTGTCGCTGTGCTAAGTTGTTGATGTATGTTTTGAATCTGTGTCATTTTATTTTTTGTGATTATAAATATATATAAGAGATAAAAACCTCAATTTATTTTTTTTAAGTTACCGTTCTTTTGATTAATTTATCCTTTTATTAATTTTTTTGCTGGTTTACAACCATCCTTATCAACTGATAAGATTTTTGATTCTAATCTATCTACTCTTGAATCTGTATGCCTAATACAGTCATTAGCGATTTGATTTACTCGATCAATTTCTTGATCTATTCTACGATTTACTAATTCATCGTTTCTTAAGATCCATTCCTGATGACCTGTGATCATCTGTTCAATCTGTTTTACTTTTTTTACTGTCTTAAACGCTACCACAACTACCCATATAAAGGCAACTGCACTAACACCTAAAACAAATGCTAAAATTTGTTCCATAATTACATTTTTTAAATTTAAAGAACGGTAATCTTAAAATTTGGAATCGGTGAGGGATTCGAACCCTCATCTCACATAGAAGTGATGTTACCCTCTGCCAGCATTATGCTGATTACACCAACCGATTCTTTTTATTACCAACCTGTGTCTTTCGGGGTTACTGATTGAGTGCAATGAGTGGCGCCTTCCTACTGTTAACCCTTGTTCGGAAATTAATACACTCTACCTCTCAATTAACAGTGAGCATTGGTAATTACTTTGTAGCTGTAGTATCTACTGCTACTGTATCAACTGATGTTGAATCACAACATACTGAATCAACTGCTACTGCTGTTGAATCTGTAGCTGATGTTTCAGCTGTTCCTACTTGTTTACAACTTGTAACTGTTAAACCAGCTACTAATGCTAATACTAAAAATACTTTTTTCATGTTTCTTTTTATTTGTTAATTAATTTATATTTAAATATACGAATTGATTTTTTAATTTCCAAGCTTTTCGTAAGTTTTTTCAAAAATATCTGGTTTGCAAGGATAAAATTCTCCTTGTACTCCTTTGATAATCCAATCACCTATAGAGGCTCTCATATCACCTTCAAGAGTCTTAATTATCAAACCATCTCCTTTGACTTCAAAAATATCTCTACCTAACCCAACAAGATGTTGAATCGCCATTAAAGTATAAGCATCTAAGTCTTCTAACTGAACTGCTTCAATTACAACTGGTTTCTTTCTGTAAAATCCCATTAGAAGCTTACTGTAGAAAGAACTTTAATAACAGTTGTTTCTGGATCAAAATCTTTATCTAATTGTTTTGCAACAATCAAATCAATTGATGTTCCATTTTTTTGCTCAACCCATAATTCTTTTACGAATTTTGTTGAATTGATTTCATTTGTATCTGAATCTCTTGTGATTGTGAATACTGCTACTTTTGCTTGAGTTGGTCTCATATTGTTTGATATTAAATTTGAATGTGAATAATTAATTGTTGAAGTTCCTTGTAAGGTTAGTCCTGTACCTCCATTAATTGTTGTTCCTGAATATCCTGTTACCAGGTTTGTTGTGCTTGCTTCGAACATAATTTTATTTGTTATGATTATCTAATACTTTTGTTACTTCTGTTACTACATGTTCCCATGTTACTGGTCCTGTTTCGTCTGCATAAGGTGCTGGATCAGGTCTTCCTAATTTAATAAATGCTTCTACTCTTTCAACTGATGAAGCTGATTTATAGTCTGAGTACCAAGTCACTACAGGTGAGGTAAATTTTGTATTTTCTGGAGATGTTTGTACAAATCCACTAGTTACTATTTTAATTGGCTTATAAGATGTATTAGTTCTTTTATAAACCTCATCAAAATCTAATCCTAACTCTTTACATAATACTTCTCCGTCTTGTAAGATAGTAAATTTATCTCCTTCTAAATAAGGTGTAAAATAACCTACTCTTTCTGCTTCCCAATTTCCAATTCTAAAAGCCGCATCATCTGCATCTCTAAATTCTTGTCTACAGTCTGGATAAATTGCATGATCACCTGCATGGATACCCATTGCAATGTCACAAGTCTCTCCTGTTCTGTTTGCAACTGATAAGGCTACTGCTTGAGTAATAGAAGCAAATATTTTGTTTCTATTAGGAACAACTGTTGCTTTCATATTATCTTCTGCATAATGACCTTCAGGTACATCTTCTCCTCCTGTTACTAAAGCTGAATCTAATAGATCAACTAATCCGTTTAATTGAATTTGACGATAGTTTACCTTAATAGGCTCAAATGTTGAAACATTATAAGCATTATTTAAGTAATCAATTAATGATTGAGCTCTCTCTAGCTCTATTCTGTGTTTTTGACCATAGTCAAATGAGATAGCTGTTACACTATCATACTCTTTTAGACATCTAAGTAACAAAGTACTTGAGTCCATACCACCTGAAAGTGATACTACAACATGTTTTTTAGACATAATTTAATTGTTTTGATTTGTGCCAGGTATTTGAAACGTATAGGCAAACGTTATTATTATAATTGAACATAATTTTCAGGATCTCCATTAGAAGGTTTTACTTCACCATCATAAATTTTCTTCCCAAAATATTCATCAAGAAATTCTCTACGGTACATTAGTATTTCGCCTTTATAACGAGTATTAGTTACGAACCTTTTTTCTATAGTTTCTTTTAACTTTACAGCAGTTTCTGCTACTTCTTTACCTAATTCAGGTCCTGCTGCTCTACCTAAATAATCATAAAGAGACATCATGTACGGTTTTTGTTCTTCCATAACTTTATTTTTTATTTAATATAACATAAATATCCTGCTATTCCAAGCAAGAGTTAAAAAATGTTTTTCTTATTTTTAATTTTATTTAATATAATAAAAAAGACTTGGAATACCAAGTCTATTTCATTTCATCTACTGCCTCTATTAAAGCCTTCTTGACGGCTCCAGAGAACGCTGTCTTATTAAATGGTAAGTTATCATCATTTAAATCTAAGAATGTTGATTGAACTGTTACGTTTGCTTCTCCTTGACCCCAATATTCTTCTTTACCTACTATAAGTCTTAATTTTACAATAGTAATTTTTTTAGTTTTAGAAAATGGACCAAAAGAAGTATTTGTGGAAGGTGCTTCAACTGATAATACTTCTACTTCAACTGGGGTACCATCTTCACATATATCATATTTTTCAGATAGAATTTCTTCGGTCATTTGTTTGATACCAAAGACAACTCTTTCTTTTTTCATTTCTGGTGCTTCAACTTGTGAAGACACTTTTGTCACTTTGTAACATTCTTTAGTAGCTGTATCAGCTGATAGTAAGAATAATAGCGGTAATATTAATAATAATTTTTTCATTTTTAAAAGTCTAAATTTCCACCAATTAGTACATTATTCATTATGCCAAATTTTGGTGTTGTGTTTATATTCATTCTCCAATTAATATTTAACTTAAAAGCTTTTGATACTTTAACTGACATGTTATTACCTACAACTGCATTAAATGTATCTGAAGTTCCGCTTTTACTAATACCTAAATCATAGTAAGGTGAACACACTGTTATAAATACTTCTGGTGTCCATTTAGTTCTAGAGGTTATAGTCATTTCCTTATTTGCCATAATAACAGCATAGGGAACTAATATAAAATAAATATATTCACTATCTTCAACTACAGAAGCTCCAATTTGGTAACCGTAATTAATTTTTTTAGTTAATTTCATATTAGTAACACTCCCTCCTATGTTATGGGCAGTACCCATTTTTCCAAAATTAAAATGGTAATACCAGTTTTTGTTTCTATAATAAGATGAATAAGACTGTTGAGTTAAATCAAAAGTAAGCACAGCGTTAACACCAAAACCTCTTCCTTTACTTATCTTACTGTAACCTAAACTAGTACCATATCTCCATCCAGATTCAAATGTTGGATTTTGGATTAATGCAAAATCAGCAGATGTTAGCATAGGGTTAGGTTTTACTAAAGATCCTCCTCCAAATGATTTTGCTTGAGCCCCTATAATATTATTTTGAGTTGAGTTAAACTGCTCGTTAGCAGATGGGGGTGCTGGTGCTGGTGGTGGAGGTGATGTTTGAGAATACACCAGATTACCTACCAATATTAAGATAATTAATAATAATTTTTTCATAATTAAAGTTTTATTTTCCAAAAAGGAAATTTGAAATTCTATCGTATAAAGCTGCTAAATAATCTGATATTTTTTTCATAATTTAAAAATTTAATTTACCTCCTGTTAGTATTTGATAGTTTAGAAATTGTTTACCTACTTCGTACACTCCTGTAAGGCTTACGTTAAATTTAAACGTTTTAGTTATTTTTATATCCCATGAATTAAATGGTACAGCTATTATTCCTGCATCCCACCACTTACCTTCGTAGAATTGAGTGAATGGAGAATATACTCCTAGTACAAGTACGCTAGTACTAATTCTATCGTTTACTTTAAAGCTACTATGCCCTCCAGCTACAGCAGATAGATTTAATAAGGATCTTTCTCCCATTTTACCTGCTGTAAAATTAACCCCAAACATTCCTGTTAGTTTGTTACTTACTTTATATGATTCTAACACTGTAGTTGTGCTAAAGAAGTTTTTATCAAAATCCATCATAAAGGATTGAGCACCTACTGTATTTAATTTTTTAGATTTATTAATCCAAGATTTATAAAAAGTAACATTTAAGTTATTAACTCCTGATGTAAAATTAAATAATACTCCTTTAATTCTAGTTCCTCTAGTATTAGCATGAGTTATACTTCCTACAAATCTGAAGTTTTGAGTTTGGTCAGTATTGGCGATAGCTACTATATCTCCTGAGGCAATTAAACTTCCTACACTTTTAGCAGCAGTGTTAGATTTTTTACTACCACCTGATGTTCCTCCTCCACCTGATGTACTTCCACCATCAGCTGATCCTCCATCTACAGAATTTGATAAAGAGTTAGCTAAATTATTACCACTACCACTTGACCCTTCTACAGATGACTCAGACGTTGAACTTCCTGTTGAAGTTGGTTGATTTGGATTTGTAGTGTCTCCTCCTTGCTGAGGTGTTCCTGTTGAAGATCCCGCAGGTGTTCCTCCAGAAGAACTAGGATTGGTTTGGCTTCCTTGATTTTGGTTACCTGCTGGGCTTGTTCCAGTAGATCCTGAATTTGTTCCTGAAGTGGTATTTGAGTTTGATTTTTTTTCATTTGTTGAGTTTTGGTTAGTACTACCTCCTTCACTTTGTGAAGAGTTTGTTACGCCTCCGGCTGTAGCTGTCATAGAACTTCCCATAGATCCTCCTATGGTTGCTATAGATTGAGCTACATTTGTTACTGATATTACATTTGTAACAACAGTTAGTGTGTTTGCAACTGTTACATTAGTTATACTATTTACAATAGCTGTAGTTACAGATTGACAAGGTGAGTTTGAATTTAATTGAGATACTAGAGTTATCCAAGCATCGAATGCTCCTGATGAGAAGTCGTTTGAATTAAAGGTGTTTGTGTTATTGAAGTAGTTTACCACTACATTTCCTCCAGCAGGTACGAATACGGTTTTTGATGTTAAGGTACAAGGGTCTGTATAGGTATAACTGTACTGGGCTAAAGCCTGTAGGGAAAGAAAGAATACAAATAAAGAAATCCATTTTTTCATTAGTTTGGAAATATCCCCTTTTTAATCATTTTACTTACTACTCTTGAAGAAGCAGTTTCTAATGACTTTTTAGTAGATATCCCGATTGTTGATTGATTAAATTTTATATCGTCGAGTCCGTCAAGTAGATTAGCTTTCTTCACCGTAACAGCCTCACCGGATCCTGATCCTGTGATTATTTCACCAGTTTGTGCATCCACAAATCTTACTTGTAACCCTAATATTGTTTTTTGTCTTATTTCAGCTCCTGAAGTTGTTACTTCTTCGTCTTCACCTACGCTAAAATCATAAACTTCTATATAAACAAAATATTTTGCTAATATAACATTTCCCTTAACTTCTATTTTATTTTCTGATATACCCTTAGCTGAAGCTATATGTTGAGCAATCATTTTTTGTTTTATTTCTTCTTTATCTTCTGTAAATTTAAATCTGTTTGTAGATTCTAAGTATTCTAATACAATATTTGATACCCCTAAACCAACTCTTTTATCTTTTAGTTCAGGGTACATCTCATATAATTCTTCATTAATACCAATCTTTAGTATCTGAATAGGAATAATAATGTTTCCGTTATAATCAGATACAACCTCTAATGATTGTTTCTTTTCAAAATCGGCTTTATATTCCTCAGTTTTTACAGATCCTATTTTTTGAGCACAGGCTGTTAATCCAAAGAATAAAAATAGAAATAGTAATTTTCTTACCATGATTCTTTTTGAGCTGGAGCTGCTTGTACCGGTGCTGGTTGTTGTTGTACAGGTGCAGGTGCTGCTTTAGCTGTGTTTGAATTGTTTGATTGTTGTTTTTGTTGGTTGGTGTTATTATTTTGTAAATTAATAACAACAGGTGCTGCTGCTGGTGCAGGAGCTGCTACTTCAGTTTTTGGCTCTTCTTTGTGTTCTGTTTCACCACCCCCTAAGTGAGTTGTTAACCATACTCCTCCAGCTGTTACTACAGTTCCTAATGTTCCAATGATGGTTTTTTTCAATCCTGATAATCCACCTTCGTTGTTTGTTTCTTCTGACATAGTTTAATTTTTTATAATTTTAAATGTTTGGGTAAAATCCCTAGTTGTTATATTTAATAAATAGGTACCACTTGGGTAAGATGTTAAATCTTCTTCTAATATATTTGATCCTTTAATGTATCGTTCTACTCTTCTTCTTAATTCAGAGCCATTTATATTAAGGACTGTTATTTTATAGTAATCACTTACTGGTAATATTAAATCTATAGTTACTAATCCGTCTGTAGGGTTTGGATGTACAATCCCTTGTATTTTAGTTTCATTGACAGGTATTCCTGTTCTATTATAATTTATGTACCCGTCAGTATTTACTACCGCAATATCTCATCCTTGAACATCTCCTGCTGTTTTTCTCCCAACAGTGATAGGAGTTGTAATCCAGTTTGGATTTAATACCGCAAATTTTAAAATAAAGAGTTCAGTTGGTGTGTTAACAGAATGTTGCCCATGAGTTTTATCATAACCACCCCATCTTACTTTTCCACTTCCTGTATCCATCACATATGTTAACCAGGTTTGTGTTTTTTCAGATAATACTATTTCTGTAAATTGTAAAATTGATTGGTCATAATTCAAAGCAAATTCTAAACTTCCTACTGTATTTCCATTTGTTTGGATTGTTACAGGTAAATCTATAGTATTAGAGGGAGTCACTGTAATCCCAGGCACTTGAAATTGTACCTGGGAATATAGTGAATTTATTGATAATAATGCTATGAATAAATAGCGTAGCATATTAATTATGTCCTGTTCCGTTGGCGTCTCCTAATACTAACAGATAGTAATTTGCAGCTGTAGTATTGTTGATATTAGCCGATAAGAATGTTGATACTCCTGGAATTGTAGCTGATTGATCTGTAGAAGATGCTGCAATTGTATTATATTGAGCTTCTGTAAAGAATAAAATATCAGGTGTAGTTGGATATGCTGATAAACCTTGAGCTAATCTAGAGAATACTGTATATGAATCTGAAATTGTGATTCCATTTGATTGGTTAGGGTTAGCAGTATAGAATTGAATTCCAGTTGGTGTTTGTAATCCTGTAGCAATTTGAGCGATCATATCTGCATCTGCAGCTGCTAAAGCACCTGGTGCTGTAATACCTGGAGCTACTTTAACTCTAATTTGCCAGTAGTTTTGATCTAAGTTAGTTGTAAATGATGCTACTCCTGTTGTTGGAGCAGTATTAACAGTCATTACATCTACCCAAGTTGTTCCATTTGAAGATTTTTGTAGAATAACTGGTACATCTGAAGCAGGATTAGTTGGGCTGTTTAACATTGTAGCTGCATATTGGAATACTGGTTCTGTAAATGCACCTCCGTAGTTTTGTAATCCTAAAGTAGTATCAGTTCCATTTGCTAAAGCTCCATAAGCTGGATAAGCTGTTGCTCCTGTAAATGCCATTGCTGTCACTGTACCATTAGTATAAGTGGCTTTAAACGGTAAAGCTACATTAAACATTGCTCCATTGGCAATATTAAAATTAGCATCTGTTCCAGTGTAAACCCACGTAACAGTTACATTTCCTTCTGTAGTGTTTACTTTTGTGTTGAATAAGTTATTTGCTTCAGTACCTGTATAAGTTACAGTTGGAGAATCAAATACAGTTTTATCATACCAGAATCTAAATTGAACTGCTTTAATAGCTGTCGCATTTAAATTGCTGTAGTAAATTGCAACTTGCGTGTTTGTCCCTGAAGATACAGGAGCTAAGTTGTAACTCGCGTCAAATACTAAGTATGGTTTAGTGTTATCTGGCGCTACTTGTTGTGCAAAGCCTGTGATTACTACTAAAAACATACTTAAAACTAAAAGAATTTTTTTCATTTTTTTGTTTTTAAGTTAATTGTTAATATAACCTAGGTGCTTTAGCACTTATATCTTGAATAAATATTTACTAATTAGCGTTTCCTAATCTTGTTATGTAATAATTTGATACACCTCCTGATACAGGAGTATTAATTGTTATAGATTGAACTCCGGGGTATGTTGTTTTTAAATTTAATGTTGAAGGATTAATAGTTGTCCATTGTGTTGATGTAAAAATTCTACTAAGTGGAGTTAAAGTAAATGGAGGAATTAATCCTGATTTTCTAGCTATTACACTATATGTGTCTGAAACTGTAAGTCTATTATCTCCGTTTATATCAAATCTAAAATAATCTACTGCTTTAGTAGTTGTAATACCTGTTACAATACTATTTAAAGATATCCCATCTGAAGTAATTGGTGTTATTGGAGAAGGAGCATTAAATGTAATATAATATTCTATAGATGGATTAGTTGCACTTGAAAATGAGTACCTTCCTGTGATATCTGTTGTAGAGGTGGCTATTAAAGTCCAAGGAGTATAATCTACAATATATTCAAATTCTAATACATAAGGTAAAGATGTATTAGGTAAATCGTTCCATTTTCCTCCTCCTACAAATTGAATATAATCTTCATTACCAGCATTATTAGGTTCTCCTGAGTTCCAGTTAGACCAAGAATAAGGTTCTCCTGTTACCCATTGCCAAACCCCTTCAGTTACTTCATCTGTTAGACCTATCCATCCAGAAGGCCATAATCCAAATATAAAACTATTTTCTGCGGCTGTGGTTACAGTTACTAAATGCCCTCCCATATTAGTGCAAGCTGTTTTCGCAGCTGTCCAAGTCATTGAACCTGTACTTCTATAATAGGAATGACCATTGTAATTATTTTGTGAGGTAAATCCTGTTAATGCTGGAGTTGTTCTACTGTATAGATAAACTGGCACACCTGATATTCCTGTGCTATTTGATCCATAGATATAGCCAGAGTGTGTAAAAGTTTGCCCGTATGTAGACAAAATACCCCCTATAGTGAGAATAAGGGGGTATAACAATTTTAAAATATGTTGCGGACCAAGTTTCATTTCATATAAATATTTATCTTATTTGATAGTCTACAAATGTTGCTTTTGTAGGTGGCTCATTTTTAAAGAAAAATTTAAGTGTTTTATTTTTTGTTTTGATGATTTTGTAAAAAGAGGAAGGTATAGCCGCACCTGCGGGTACCCTAATGGGATTTTTATCAAATACTATTCTTATTTCTATATTTACTGGACCTTCTGTATAAGCTAACAGTCTTTCATAATCTTCTAATAACCTCCAATGAACTCTATTTAGTCTTTCATTTTGAAGAGTACAATTTAAGTATGAAAAGGTTTTAAATAACATTTCTCTAGTACAGTTAAAATCAGCTGCTGGGGCGCAATGCCCTTTATCGTAAACATTATTTACATAGTCTTTTGCATCTGATGTATGGATTGTTTTATCTACATAAAAATCCATTCCTTTTCTAGATGCTGTACCATCAACACATTGAACTTGATATTTTACCCAAAGAGGTTGTTCTAATGTTTCAGAATACATTACTTCATAAATGTCAGTTTTAACATAAACACTATCTCTTAACTGACTAAAAGAGAATAATGGTAATAGGAGGAATAAAAATAGGTTTTTCATAATTATTTGTTGCAGAATTTTTTAAATGCGCTGACGTTAAATATTATGTCTTCTAATTTATCTTCAAGATTCTGTTCCATAAATTCTTCTATTTTATTAGAAGGTTTAGTTAATAATCCTATTTCATCATATCTTATACCTAAAGCTCCACATATAATTGGGTTTGAAGTATCAACTGAATTGATTAATGTTGGATGAGTGTCTCTGTAATAAATAAATTCTTGTGGAGTAGATGCTCCTAATAAATGAATGTAATGATGGTCTTTAATAACATTTTGTGTTAGTAAATATTGGATTAACATTACTCTACCAACTGATTGGTTAGCTAATGGATTTTCTGATCCTCCTAATTCTTGATATACAATAGAAGAATGATTAAAAGCAAAATGAGTATAACCTAAATCTACACACTGTTGGTACAATGTATGTATCTCATTTACGGTCTTACCCTGTAATACTACCATTAATTTAGTTTTAAACGGCAACTTGTACTGGGTCCAATGTTTGGCGTTTTTAGCCGTGATGTCCCTTTCATTCCATTCATCAGGTACAATAAAGATGTTAGGTTGGATTAGATCTATTTTTTCTAATAAATCCTGAGTTGTGTGAGTAACACCTTCAAATAGACCATTGTCCATTATAATAAAGCGACCTCTTTCGCTAGAATCTAGGAAAAATTGTCTATAGTCTTCATGTTTATCTATTAAATGAGGTAAACAATACTCATAATCGTTCCAGTCCATACTATAAGGAAGTAGACTAAGTGGTAATTCATGTGAAATTTTAATCATAACGTGATTGTAAATGTTTTAATGATTTTGGTAAATAAAATTTGTTAAATGGAAATTTTTGTTCTAAATGAATATATAATTCTTCTAAAGTACCTCCAAACTCTTCCATAAATACTTTTACTTCGTCTTTGGTGATTCTAAAGGCTTTTGATAATTCAATAGTAATTGATTCTAATCTATTATCTTCTTCTCGATAATGATCTTCTAATAAACGTTTTCTTCTAGAACGAAGTAATGAAGTTTCTTCTACATAACGTCCCATATCTTCAAAACCGTATTTATTGTAAATTTTATTCATTTCATGTTCACACCACATAGCTTGGTAGTTGTAATGAGAATAATCAAAATCACCATTTTTTATCCTGTCTATTAATTGGGATTGTTTAGGTAATGAGGGTTTAGGATCGTCATACATCCTCCACCATCTAAAAGCATTGTAATTTAGTTTACGAAGTTTTTTGAATTTTTTTTCTAATTCTACTTCAGATAAAGATGGATTGTATATCATAACTTTTATTTTGACGGTAATATAAAAAAGGCTTCCTAGGAAGCCAAATTTATTTTACAAATAGAAAGAGTGAAGTTGCTATTCCTATAAATGTTCCTACTTTATAAAGGAAGGTTTTAGTACGTTGTCCCTTTAATTCTTTTTGTAGATCATCAGTTAAATGTTCATATTGTCCAATTTGAAGTTCTTGTTGATGAATGATGTATTTATTATTCTCATCTTTATCATTTAATAATTTAATGATAGTATCTTTTTGTACTTCTCTTTCTTGTAATTTAATAACTTTCTCTTGAGTAAGTTTTAATTCCTGTTTACAACCATCGTATTTAACTAAATCTTTCGCTACTAGTCTTAATACTTTATTTGGTAAAGTTGTTTTCGTTGTATCTACTTGTGAAAAACTGCTCAAGCTCAACGTTAGAAAGCTTATCAATATTATTAATTTTTTCATCTGTTTGTTTTTTTACAATTGTTATAGTATTATCAATATGATGTATTTCTTTTGTAATAGAAACTACATTCTCTTTTACTGAATCTATTTTAGTGTCAATTTGAGTATTAACTACTTTAGCTGAATCTACTTTAGTTTGTAGTAATTCTATCTTGGCTTTATATCCTTTAACATCAGTTCTAATACTGTTGGTAGTAAAAATATTGTAACCAATTAATATAACTACAATAATAAGTAAAATGTTTTGTTTATTTTGTAACATCTCTGTCTCCTTTATGTTTATCTAACTTATCTAAAATTTGAGTTAGTAGTTCGTTATGTACAACACCTACCATTGAGGCATTTTTTAAAATAGAGATTAACTGGAATACTAGGAATGGAGCGATAATTGTTTCGCTTAACCATGATGTTCCAGTAAATCCTTTCTCTATTGTTAGGATAGCAGATAGCATAACTACCCAAAATCCAAATGTTCTTATTACTTTTAATGCTTTAAAAGTTTGAAATCCTTCTCTTTTAATACCGGCCCATACTCCAAAAAATCCATCAGCAAACACTACAAATGCTACTGAAAGGTATTGTTCGATGTTATCTGCTGTAAGATTCATAAAATATGAACCTATAAATGCGCATACTGTTGTCAATGATAATGTGATTAAAAGTGAAGTTTTCATCTTATATTTTTACTATTTAACGTATTCGTAATACTTTTTAGTTTTTTCTGAACGGTCAGCTAAACCATGAGTACCACCGTTAATTCTTTTTGTAAGAGCTAAGATAGAAGCATCATTAACTCCTTGATCACAAATTGACCACAATTTGTTTTTGTCAAAGAAGAACATAGCTGATTCAAATGAATAAGTTGTAGCTACTAAGTCAGGGTTTGTCATAATTTCTGGTTTTTTCAAATAATCTGAAAATGCTTTATAGTTATCTTTTCCAGTTAATTGAAGAGCACCTCTTCCTCTAAACTTATATCCATCTCCTGATTTCTCATCACCGTTACCCATTCTAGATGCGTAAACTCTGTTAGCGATTTTTTCAGGATTTCTAGCGTAAGATTCTTCTAAGTTACCAGGAAAATATTTTCCAAAGATACCTTGAAGACCTTGCGCTGAATAGTTTAAATTTTCTGAGAAGGCTTTAAAACCACCTGTTTCATGTGCAGTTTGTGCAAAGAAATGCGCTGCTCTTACAGGAGTTAGTTTATAAAACTCCATTGCTTTTTTCATTGTTCCAGGACCGAATGCTCCATCTGCTGTTACTCCGATCTTTTCTTGTAAACTTTTTAAGCTCATAATTATTCTTCGTTGTTTGTTTTACCTCCGTTTTTCATTGCTGCAAATTTTTCTAATACATCTGGAAGGAATGAACCTAATGTAATGTACATAAATGCATCGAAGATGTACTCGTTTAATTCTAATGCTTTACCCATGTATCCTGTTACAAGATCTACTATAATAGCAATTACCATTACCATGAATGACATGAATCCAATTACAACTTTTTCATTGTAATCATTTGATTTTTTGAAAATACTGAAAAATCCCATAATATTTTGTGTTAAGTTAGTTAATTATATAACCTAATTACTAAAACATTATTTTGTAATAAATATGAAAAGCCCCTGTATTAGGGGCTTTATTTTTAAAAATTTTAATTTATTTTATCCGTCACATGAAACACATTCAGCTTGACGTGATCCTAAATCACCTTTAATAACTGAGTCTGTTCTTAAGTAATAAAGTGTTTTAATACCTAATTTATGAGCTTCCATGTGAACCTGATTAATCCATTTTGGTGAATCTTGAGGATCAAATGATAGATTTAAGGATTGAGTTTGATCAATATATCTTTGTCTAATAGCTGCTTGTCTAACTAATTCTAACTGATTTATTTCAGGGAATGTTAAGAATAATTCTTTTTCATCTGGTGATAAAATATTATCAGGTAAACCTAAAACACTACCATTATCTCTTAGCATTTGATCCCAGTATTTATCTTTATTTTCACCTTTAGATTCTAATAATGCTTCTAATACTTTATTTTTTCTAATAAATGTACCTTTAGCACCATTAAAAGTATAAATGTTAGCTGGTAAAGGCTCAATTCCTGCTGAAATACCTCCTGTAATTACTGAATTAGAAACTGTAGGTGCTATAGCTAATAAGTGAGTATTTCTCATTCCTGTACCTCTACACCATAATGGCTCTCCATACTCTACAGCTAATTGTCTTGAAGCAGCTTCTGCATCATTTTTAATTTTACTAAAGATATTATGAGTATGAGCAGTTGAAGCAATTGAATTAAATGGTAATCCTTTTTGTTGTAAGAATGTATGCCATCCCATTACTCCTAATCCTAATGCTCTACCTTTTTTAGCATGATTATTTGTTCTAACCATACTTTCTTTACCACTTGTTTTTTCAATAAATTCTTGCATTACCCCATCTAAGAAATAAACTGATAATTGAACAGTATCTGTATCTTTCCATTCATCATATTTAGCTAAATTTAATGAAGATAAACAACATATAAATGAATGTTCTTCATCTGTATGCAAAGTAATTTCAGTACAAATGTTAGTCATTGAAACATCAAGATTATTCATCATGTAAGCAATAGGATTTGCTTTATTTACATTATCCTTAAACATGATATAAGGTTCTCCTGTTTCCATTCTAGCTTTTAAAATCTTAGCCCAACGCTCCATTGATGGTTGATCTCTTGATTCTAATTTTCTCATAAACATATCATCTACAACAACACATTGATGTAAATTTAAGCATTGTCTATTTGGATCACCTTTTGGTCTTCTAATTTCTAAAAACTCATCAATATCTAAATGGTTAATATCTAAATTAACAGATGCTGCTCCTCTTCTAACATTGCCTTGATTAGTAGCAATAATAGTTGAATCATAAATTTTAGCCCATGGCACTACTCCTTCAGATTTACCATTACCTTTAATTTCTCTTCCACGTGGTCTAATACGAGATAAACTAATACCTACTCCTCCACCAACAGATGTCAATTTCATCAGTTCTGCGTTAGTTAAGCCTATTCCTCGTATAGAATCTGGTGTATCTACACCAAAACATGAAATAGGTAAACCTCTATCTGTACCCATGTTTGATAATACAGGTGATGCTAATCCTAACCAACCATTCCATAATATTTTAAAGAATTTATTCTCTAAATCAGGTCTGTTTAATCTCATTGCTGTAGCTACAGCTACTCTTCTATATGCTTTTCTAGGTGTTTCTCCAGGTAGCAAGTATCCCTTGCTAATTGTTGCTAATGATATTTCATCAAAATATTCAGGATAGTCTTTACCTCTTTCCCATTGGGTGTAATCTGATATTAAGCTGTTATTGTCCATATATTAAAATAAATCGTTTGCGTCCCAGTTTTGAGCTCCTTTTGAATAATTTGTTACT
>Ga0222712_10002603_pt1 | contig 20447 bp, 11 predicted proteins | sample C33_657DmetaG_FD_165043 | JGI IMG/M metagenome (GOLD analysis project Ga0222712, IMG submission 165043) | Estuarine water microbial communities from San Francisco Bay, California, United States - C33_657D | ecosystem: Environmental > Aquatic > Marine > Unclassified | place: USA: California... | reverse complement strand
GTCGCCTTTCGCCGATCGCCGATCGAGCGCGTCGGGGTGTTTTGGACGTACGTGGTTTCGCTCGAACATGCGGTGCATTTTTCGAGAATTTAATGGGTTAAAGTCTCAAAAAAGAGAATTCTCGAACACGCGCGAGGACGCGACCACGTGACCGACGGAATGACCGACAGGGAATGACCGACCGACCGACCGAATGACCGACCGACCAACTTTTTGACCGACCGACCAACAGAGTGACCGACCGACCGACCGAGTGACCACAGGACCAAAGGACCGACGCGCTCGTGAGCGTCACATCGCGCGTCGTGCATGTCAATCGCGCGCACCGTGCGACTTCGATCGGCGCTCGTTGGATTTTTCTTCGCACAATCTCTCGTCGTCGTCGTGAAATACGCCAACGCGCGATCGCGTCGAACGGTATTTGGTTCATCGTTGGACGAACGCGACGCGACGACGACGCGCGCCGCGGCGGGTGATACATCACACGACAACGAACGATCGACGACGGCGATCGCTTTACGAGAAGGGAAACGAACGTGGAACGCGTTCGTCGATCGCGCGTTCGGGGCGGGGGTGAAAGCGCTGAGCGATCGAAAGTTGTAGCGCGCGCGATCGCGAGAGCAACGACGAGAGGGTAAACCGGTGGGCGGGGCGCGGAGAGGATGTTCGGGACGTCGGTGCGCGTTGGTGCGCGACACGGCGCGGCGTTCGTGAATGGAACGCAAGGGGATAAACGAGCGAGGCGATGCGGCGCCCGGGGAGTCGTGCGCGTGCGCGCGGCGGTGGAGAAGATTGATTTTAACGACGCCGGGGCGTTCACGTTGGGGTACGCGCCGGTGAAGGAGATGCTGCTGCCGAAAGGACCGTGGACCGTGGTGGACGGTGGCGTGTGCGCGGCGAAAGGGTTCAAGGTTGCGGGGTATAAGGCTGGATTACGTAAGAAAGGCACGCGCGCGGATTGCGCGTTGATCGTCGCGGATGAAGACGCGACGTGCGCCGGGATTTTTACGACAAACCTGATGTGCGCCGCGCCGGTGACGTTTTGCAAGAAGCAACTCGCTGGTAAGAGCACGGCGCGGGCGCTGTTGATCAACGCCGGTCAAGCGAACGCGGCGACTGGAGATGCTGGCGCGGCGGACGCGCAAGCGACCGCCGATGCTTTGTCCAAGGCGCTCGGCGTTGCGACGAATGACATCTTGCTCATGTCCACTGGCGTCATCGGTCAACGCATCAAGATGGATAAGCTTCTTCCCGCGATCAACGTTTTAGCGGCGAATATCGAAAACAGCACTGCAGCGGCAAACGCCGCGGCGACTTCGATCTGCACCACCGATCTCGTGCGAAAGACGATTGCGATTGAAGTCGACATCGGCGGCAAAAAGGTGCGAATGGGCGGAATGGCCAAAGGAAGTGGTATGATTCACCCAAATATGGCCACTTTGCTCGGCGTCGTGACGTGCGACGCCGCGGTTTCCCCTGAAGTTTGGCGCGGTATCACGTCTCGCGCGGGCACGAACTCGTTTAACCAGATCTCCGTCGATGGTGACACTAGCACGAATGACTCGTTAGTGTGTTTCACGAGCGGCAAAGCGGGCAACAAGGTCATAACCGACGCAAACAGTGCAGATGCTAAGCTTCTCGAGCAAGCGCTCACCGCGGTGTGCCGAGGTCTCGCAAAGGCCATCGCCTGGGATGGAGAAGGCGCGACGTGCTTGATCGAATGCAACGTTTCCGGCGCCATGGATGACGAGGACGCTCGCGTCATCGCGCGCTCCGTCGTGTGTTCGTCTCTCGCCAAGGCAGCAATTTTTGGCCACGATCCCAACTGGGGCCGCTTGGCCTGCGCCGCGGGCTACGCGTCTCCGGTGAAACACAAGTTCAACCAAAACCAACTCAAGCTCTCTCTCGGGCCGCTTCAGTTGATGGACAAGGGTCAACCTTTAGATTTCGATGCCAAAGCAGCGAGCCAATACCTTAAGGATGTCACCGGAGCGCATGGCACGTGCGTCGTCGACATCTCTGTCGGCTCTGGTCCGGGCAAAGGTCAAGCCTGGGGTTGCGACTTGTCTTATGATTACGTCAAAATCAACGCCGAGTACACGACGTGATTCTTTTTTTTGTTAATTCTACAGTACAACATATCAAAAGGTCACTGAAATTGTTTACGTGCTGCTGCCTCGCTCGACGGTGGTTGAACGACGCGGGACTCCTCACATATCGACGCCTCGTCGTGTCGCGACGCTATGTCTCGCGAGCGCGCGTACAAGATACAATTCACGAACGAACGGTGTTCCATAGCGTCTTCATCATCGGAACCGTCGTCCTCGTCGCCGTCTTCGAGCCAACGTCGCAAACCTGCGAGCTCGCTCATCCCTCTACCACTTCGCGAACGTCGCCCGGGGTCATCCCGCGACGTCTTACGCTACGTTTGCGACAATGGCACGTTACGAATCATGAAACCGCGCGAGCTCACGCCCGAAAGCGATGCGGCGAAAGGATACGGGTTGAGGTTGGATTTAATGGCCAGGGACGGCGCGCGACGGCTCGCTGAACGCGCCACTCACGCGCTGTTCCCGGAACCAACGAGCGTAACGAGCGATTACTGGGACTACGCGAGATTTCGTTTCGTACAACGCATCGCGAGCTCGTGCATTTCGGTGTTTGCGACGCAGCAAATGTTGACCGCAATCGGGCTGGGGGCAAGTCGGTCGCTCCCGGCGGCGGCGGCGGTGAACTGGGTTCTTAAGGATGGATTAGGGCGCCTTGGGAAGCTCTCGGTGGCAGCGAATTTCGGCCGAGCGTTCGATAGCGATGTGAAGAGATTTAGGTTCACATCGAGCGTGATCTACGATGCGAGTTCTTTTGTTGAGATTATCACGCCATACTTTCCAAAGCACTTTTTGCCGCTTGCGACGGCGGCGAACATCGGCAAATCGGTTGGAATCACGACAGCCAACGTTGTGCGAGCGCCGATTCAAAGAACGTTTATACTAGAAGAAAATTTAGCGGAAGTTGCGGCAAAGACGAGCGCACAGCAGGTTGTGGCGGATAACATTGGGTTGGCGCTTGCCGTCGGCGCAGCGAGGTCTATCAGTAAAGTGGCGAGCATTCGACCGGAGATCAGGCGTGCGTTGCCGTTGATTGCGTTTGGGCCGTTAGCAATTCTCGATCTCACCTGTATTTGGAAAGAGCTCAAGGCGGTCCAGTTACGCACGATTAACAAGGAGCGAGCAGAGATTATTGCAGAAATGTTTGTCAAGGAGCGGGAAATCCCGACGCGCGCACGAGTCGCTGATGCCGAACGGTTGTTCATCCCGGCAAGATTGGATAAATCGAACTTACCGCTGACCGTAACCTCACTTGGTGAGGTATGTCCGACGCCGAAATCGTTGGTCAACGCGTTGAAAGGAAGTCGAACCGCTCGTCCGTACATTTTAGCCTACGAGCCAGGCAAATCTAAGACACGTGTAGTTTTAGACAACAAAGCTCGCGACGCGCCGAAATTACCGAGTTCAAATACGAGCGAGCAGCGTCTTAAGCGAAAACACAGGTTTCCATGGCAGAAGAAGAAGACTGGCTTGAAAGGTCGAGCGTTATTGGCGTTGAGTGAAACTGCGTCCAGTCGAGACGTGTTGCAAGCGATAATCCAAGTCGCCCATCTTCGCGCCTTGCCCTATCGCCCCGATCTGACCGCCGAGCAAGCATACGTTTGGGCGTTGAAGGAATCGGAAAATTTGGCGAAGCGCGACATCGATGTATTCACCAAAAAGCTCTCCAACCAAGGCTGGCACCAAGGCCGCGTGCTGCTCAATAGCGCTGAACGCGCGCCGTATTCCGTGGATAGCGTCCCAGCCCTCGTCGAAGCCCTCGAGGCGGCGGTGAAATCGAGCGACGGCAAACGCGCTTGAGAGTTCTATTCCTTCCGCGCCCTTCGTCGTCGCGTTTTTAGATTTTGTAATATTTCACAGTGCACGCGCTACTCCGCTTCTTCCCTCACTCCTCGGTATGCCAACCGCCGAAAGCGAAGCCGCGCGCGAGGTCGCGCGCGCTGAATGCCTCGACTGTGCGTTCTGGGGCGGCGTTCGCGGGTCTTTATACGGTCTAGCTCTCAGTGCGCCCGCGGTGTTCGCGGCCAACTCGTACAGCCGTGGCTTCCGAAGGCTCACGGTGAGCGCAAAGACTGGGCTGGTCGTCTCGCCGTTCTTCCTCGGGTTCTTCTTGAACAGCGAATTGGAGATGCATCGATGTGTGCTGAAGCAGCGCGGAATCGAAATGTGAGCGGCGCGATCGCGGTATCGAGCATGTATTGATAATGTTTAGAATTAGTTTTAGCGGGTGACGGTCGTTCAAGTTCACGTGAAGGCAATTTGACAGATGAAATTACAAAAGAGTAAAATGATGAAATTATAGAACGAGCATTAATTCGGCACGAGGTCGAGACCAGGGCGGTAGACGCCACCGAGGAACGGGTCGTCGAACGTGAAATCAAACGCCGGGCGGTGAAAGCGCACTCCGCCATCCTTTGGGGGTGGTTCGATGGCGTCGATAAGCACTTTTTGAGCGTTCGTCAATCGGAACGTCGTCGCCTTGACGCACTCGTCAAGAGTTTCTGCGTTTTCGATGATAATCGGCACGCCGCGCTGCAAAGACCAGCGCGTGAGCAAGGCTTGAGGCGTTTGTGGGTTCGACGCATCGGCGCACGCTTGGATGAGCTTGGGATGCTTCATGAGTGCGTCGTTACCCTTGGCAAGCGAAGTGTGCGCGATGACGAGCAAACCATATCGTCGGCAGACGCCCACAAGCTTGCGCTGAGCGAGCAAAGGGTGCAACTCGACCTCATTCACCGCCGGTTTCACCTTGGCCACCTTCATCAATCGCTCAACCGCTGGGACAGAAAAGTTTGCAAGTCCGAGAGCCTTCACAGAACCTTCATTAACGCACTTTTCGAGCGCTGCCCAGGTCGCTTCCAAGCTCCCTTCGCCGTCGATCTCCGCGCTTCCTCGCTTGTGCTGAACCGGCCATTCGATGGAGAATAAATCCAAATACCCAACCTTGGCGGCGGCTAAAATCTTTGCCAATGCCTCTCCGACGCTTGCGTGTTCATCTGGCGACAGTTTCGCGCTTACGAACACGCGGTCGCGCCCGTACTTTGCGATCGCCTCCCCCGCGCTTGTCAAATTCGCATCTTGCGAGTTTCCTAGACGCACGTGCGTGGATCCGACGGCTAGACCGCGGGCGGCGACCGCCGAGTCACACCCCATCATAGGCAGCCGCCCGCCACCGACGATGTGTGAATCCTTCGCCTCCTTCGTGCTATCGAACGCCTCTTCTTTCGGCGTATTCACGTAATACGGCGTCCCTGGAGCCGGTTTACTAGGATCTCCTCTCGGCGCTGGGCCGTCCCACACCGCGGTAGCGTTGCGGAACCTTTGTCCCGGCGGCGGTGCTATTACGTTCGAGCCCCCGCTCGCCGCGCGCGCAGCCAACTGCGCGCGTGTCGGCGGATACGCCGGGAGCGTCGGGTTATAGCCATTCACGTACCCACTCACGGAGTAGCCGTGCGCGTGCGCGCGCGCGCCCTCACCACGTCGCTCGTTCGTCTTGCTTTGCTCTCCTACGCGGCTCGACGGGCAAAAGGCCCAAGACTTTTGCGCGCTACCGGCGCCGTGGTTGGCGTATTCCTTGGACATGAATCGCTCCATGGGCTGGCATCCATCTTGCGCCATTTTTTACGATCGAGTTCGTCTCTCGCGGGCGCTTTGTCGCGTCCTGGAAAAGTTCGAAAGGTCGAACAATGACGTCAGAGGCGGGCCAAGAAAAGTGACGTCATGCTAGCGAGGGCGCGTGGGGGGGAGAATAAAATTGCTAATGACGAGCGCGAACGACGTCGACGAAGAGAAGGACGCAATGAAATATAATTAAAAAATCAAACCAGATATCGATAGAGGACTACTCGTCCGTGTCGACTGTTTCGTCGTTAATTTGGTTCAAGTACAAGTCGTAGTACCGACCGGCGTTTTCGAGGTCGCCGAGCTCGGTGTATAAATCGGCAATCGCACCAAGAGCGTCCATGTCGCCGTTGAAGTCGTTCAAGCGCTGGCTCACATCAAGGACTTCTAAGAAATCGGCTATGGCGCCCTTCTTGTCTCCGAGCTGACGCTTGGAGGCGCCCAAACCGCGCGTGGCGCGGCGCACTGAGACCAAGTCGCCGACGACCCGCGCCAACATGAGGGACTTTTTGAATGAATTCAGCGCCTCGGTGGCTTTGTTTTCGCGTAAATATTTGCGACCTTCGCGCAACGCCGTTTTGAGCTCCTTCATATCGTCCGACAACGCTTCCCATTCATCGTTACTTGATGCCGCTGCCTTTGCTGCCGCCTGACCATTGGCCTCTCCACCTCCGGCTTCATCCATCGTTCCTCGTCCGCCTCTCGCTTGTTGGCGCAGCGTGGTGTTAATGCCTCGCAATTTGTCGTTTAATTGAGCGATCTCTTCCTTCTTTTGATTCGCCGAGATTCCGCTCGCGACTGCGCCCGCCAAAGCCACAAATTCGGTGATCCCTACGACGTCGATCCCGTACGGGGTCACGCACAGCGTCTTTCCCGCCAAGACCTGCGCCCGGCTTTCTTTCTCGCCCTCTTCAGCGAACTTAGCAAAGTTCTCCTGCGCTTCGCCCTCTTTGATGTAGCGTAGTTCGATCGCCTTCGCTTCTTCCTCACGCAGTTCACGATAGAGCGATTCAAGGCGCTCGCGGCTCTTGGCTTCTTCGGACTTGCGCAGCTCCAGGAGCTCGTTTCCCGCAGTGCTCGTCTGGGCGAAAGCCTTGTTGTTCTGTTCCTGCGTGATCGCGGAGGCGGCGAACATAAACGCGCACAACGCGCGTCTACGGTCGATCTTGGATTCGTCTCCACGCGGTCGCGCGGCGGAGGCGTCATTCGCGCCCGCGGCAGCTCGGTTCGTCGCCGCGCGCGCCCGCGCGCGAGTGCGAAAAGCACCGGCGGTGTGCGCGCACGTCGTCGTCATCGCGTGCTTGGGCCTGTCACGGGCGAACGCGCGAGTGAGTTTGTGGTGGTGAACTTGAGCGAACGTTGCCAACTTTATCCACTCCGAGCGCACTTTAACGAGAAATTTCTGTAGATTATATTGACACGAAGATGGCGGGACGTCGTCGAGTGCGAGCGAGCGAGAGTGTAAACGACGCGCTGTGTCTTTGATTTTTATCCTGGCCCTTTTAATTCTCATCCCGGCTCTTGCGCAGAGCTTCGAGCTCACTTTCGATTGCTTCGCTCACGGGACGCCCTTGCGGGAGCGCGCCCTTGGCGCCGCGCCCAGGGAGGGATTTCTTCAGCGCCTTCAACTCATCCTCGATTCCCCCGCCCGCTTCCAAAGCCTTAAACTGCTTCTCTAAATCATCCGGCGCAGCGAAAACTCCCATGGCTTCGGCTTCGGCTTCCATGGCCATGACTTTTTCCTCCATGCGCTCGAACGCGCTCAACGCGCTCGACGTTGACATCCCGCTCACCATATCGTTTACGGCCTTGTTTGTCTTCGCGCTCGCCGCTCGCGCCTTCAACGTATCCTTTTTACTCTTTGCCTCAGCCATCTTACTCTCTAACAATCTCGTGTTCGCGATCAATTTATCCACGGCATCTTTTTGTGCGTCCAAGTTTGCCTTCATCGATTCCGCGTTTTCGGCGTAGGATTTTCTTCGCGTCAGCGCTTCGCGCGCCAGGTCTTCATCCCCTTTTTCCATCGCCAACTGCGCGCGCTTGTACCAATCATCCGATGCTTGTTGTGCTGCTTCGTATTTCTTCTCCAACTGCTTCTGCGACGCGATCACTTGCGCCGTCGCCTGTCGCATCTTGATCAAATCATTTTGCATATCCATCACCGTCGACTCGAGCAACTTTTCTGGATCTTCCGCCGCCGTGATTAACGAGTTGGCGTACGACCCGATGACGCGAGTAAATCGAGAGAATAAATTCGCCTCCGTCACGACGTGCGATCGCGATCGACGCGCGCTCGCCCTCGCTCGCGCGCGTCCCGCGCCGCGGATGGCGGACGTCGATCCATGAAACGCCTTCGCGCGCGTCGGCGCGCGCGACTCGCTCGTCGTCGCGTGCGCGCGCATCGTGGACGACGACCGACTACCGACTCGCGTGTGCGCGCGGTTTTTTCAATCGCCTCTTCGTCGCTTTCGCGCGAGGGCGTGGTGACGAATGAATCGACCGTCGAACGATGACGCACGCGGATGCGCGACGCGCGGGCGATCGTCGTTGGACGACGGGGGGACTCGTTGACGAGTCACGACTCATCAGAAAGCTCAGCACGCGTCGATGGGCGTCCATGCACGCTCGGGACTCGTTGACGAGTCACGACTCAGAAAGCTCAGCACGCGTCGATGGGCGTCCATGCACGCTCGGGACTCGTTGACGAGTCACAACTCAGAAAGCTCAGCACGCGTCCATGGACGAGCGTCACACGACGACGTCGAGCGATGCGATGAGCGCGCGACAGCGACGGAAACACGTCGAACGGGCGAACGAGCGCGCGCGCGAGGACGAATACGACGACGACGACGACGACGACGACGACGACGACGAAGCCGGGGTAACAGGCGAGGACGGAGAGGGAGACGCGCCGAAGCGCGCGGCGAACGCGTTCGCCGCGCTCGCGCGCGACGACGACGGCGAACGCGAGCGAACGCCGAGTGCGAGCGACGATGACGTCGAAAGCGAGAGAAACGAACGAATTGGAGAAACGTTGACGAAGAAGACGACGCGACGGGGAGGACGAGGACGACGACGACGGGGAGGGAGGGGGGAGGAGGAATTAGACGTAGACGCGTTGGTCCGCGAAATCGCGGGCGTTGGGCGAGGTGAAGGATGGATTGGCGAACATAAAAAGGAGTTCGCGACGGGCGGTGGTGTCGCGAGCGGGGAGATTTCGGCGTCGCTCCCGACGAATGTGATTTCGGCTTTGCTCGCGGTGGACCTGAGGAAGATGAGAGCCGAGGATGAGCTCAAGAGGTTGTTCGGCGCGCGGGTCGTCGCGAATGCTGAAGCCGAAGGCACGGGGCGCGCGAGCGCGCTGAGAAGTAAGTTTAGGGCGAGGACGACGTTTTCGGCGTATCGAGACGCGTGGTCGACGTATCGGAACGAGGGCGTGTACATGACTATAAAACGCGCGCCGGAACTCGCGGCTGGAATCACGGAGTACGAGTTCGCGTGGAAACGAGAGTACGAAGACGCGCATTTTCATTTTACGATCGCAGTGGAATCGCACGATCCCTATCGTCTGCTTCAACACGCCAGTGATTATCCTTGGCATCTCGAGACGCAGCTGCGCATCGCAGAATTGTATATGTTCACTGGGAAAGCGCAGGAGTCATCAGAGATCCTAGAGCGATGCTTGTACGCATGCGAGCGCTCGTGGCACCCAACCTTTGCCTCGACGGCGGCGAGTGGGTGCGCGCGCTTGGATTCTAGTGTGCCGGCGAACAAGCCAATGTTCGAGGCTCTTTGGCGTCACGTCATCGCCCTCACGCGACGCGGGTGTCACAAAACGGCGTTAGACACGGCGAAATTCCTTCTCGGGCTCGATCATGCTGATCCCAAAGGGGTTTTGTGCTGCATCGACTATTTCGCTCTTCGCTGCGGCCAGGAGCGCTGGTTGATTGATTTCGCGCAAACATTTGGTCCTTTCCTATATGTTGGCGACGGCGAATGGGGATCAAACGGATCACTTCTAAGCTTTCCAGGTTTCGCGTATAGCTACGCGATGGCGTTTTTCGCCATCGGAGACGTCGTTCAGGCTGACGCATACTTACTTCAAGCGATGATCACACACCCGTATGCATTTTCTGCGACGATGTCGATGTTAAAAGTTGACAACCCGGAGTTGAAGTCTGTGCTTGCCCACCGCTACTTCTCCGAACCCAGCGATTGCCGAAGCGTCGAGCACTTATCAGAAATATTCGCCACGCGCCATCACGCACTGTGGAAAACCGAAGCGATGATGAGATGGTCGACAAAAATCGCAAAAATGGCCGTGGAGCTCATCGAGTCTGGAGCCGAATCGCCGGCGCTCGGCGGATGCAACGCCCACGATTTCATGTCCGTCACCCAGGTGTGCTGGAGCCCGAGCCCCGAAAACCTTTACTGGCGCCTCGTCATTGAAGACTTTCAAGACGTCGTCAAGCGCGGGCTTCCTGAAGACGATCCATTGGCGCAACCGGCGCCTCGCCGAGGCCACGAAGGCCAATAGTCGCGCACTCGACATGTCCCGAAACCTCCATCGCACTTCCCAATCAACCTCTCTTTCGGTTGTAATTCCACTTGTAATTTCCTTTCGCCTTTTCCTTTCGCTTCCACGCGGTCACTTTCGCTCTCGTTCTCGCTCGTCGGCTCCGTCCGCCGTTTGGCGCGGCCAAACCCTGAGAGAGGGTTAGCACAATTCGTGTCCTCGATGTCTTCAATCGCCGACTCTCAGCCGGTGTCCGCGCTTGCGATGCTCGCGACGCGCGCTCGACTCTTCGACACATCAATCGCGTCGCCGAAGCGCGAATGTGTGTCCTCGAAGTGTCGATGTGGCGCTCCATGCGCCGGTGGTTCGCGAGCGCGGTGTCGCGTGCGCGCCGCGCGCCGCATCGACGCGCGAGCGAAAGCCCCGATGGAGTCCAACGATGGGCGGGAAGACGCACAATCGAGCGATTGGGGCGGTCGACCGTCGTCGAGCGGGAGTAAAATGCAGAGCGAGTGGGGAGTACCAGGATCACCTCGCGAGACGGCGGCTTCGCCGCGAGCGACATCTCGACGCGGGAAAGTCCCTGAAGATGCCAAGCCGCCGCGCGTGAAACCTACGCCGATTGAGGTTAAAGATCCATTCGTGAGCAAGCAGACGAGGTGGGAGAAGTTTCTCTACGGCGAGCCGCGATTTAGGAAAGGCAATGCTAATGCGCAGGATGCTCGGGTCGACGGTTTACGTGGGTCGCCCAAGCCTTTATTAACACCCGGCACCAAAGCGTGGTACGATGCGTGGAAGAAAGAGAATAAGCGAGCGAAGATGGAGATCCGTAAGCGCGAGATGGCGAAGATGGGTCGCAAGCCCATCTTGGGGTACGAGAAGGGTGGCGTCGCGGCGGGTAAACCTATGCGTGTGGAGGACTTGCAATTCACGGCGCTCGGACGAGCGAAATTGCAGTTGGAACGGCAGCACATCGCTTATAACACGTTCGTGATGGACATCATGACGGATGAAATCAAAGAGTTGTACGTGAGCGTCGATGCGGTGGCGCGATACGCGGCGGTTTACAAGGATGGACGAGTCGCGTATTGCCAAGTCGCTCCATACAACACCGAGGTGTACGATTTGACGCAAGTCGTTGGATTGGAGATTAAACCAACGATGCCCGAACCTGCGAGTCATACTCTCTCTGCAGTGGGCGATCGCGCGTCGGCGGTGAAAACTTTCATCGCCGGGTACGGTTTGCCGTCGCTCGGCGTGTTCACCGTATGGGCCATCGTGTTTTACATGCAGCGATTCCGCGGCGATTGGGAAGACAGACAGAAGATTCAAGAGCTCGAACTCCTAGAGGAGGCACAGAGACAGGCGGAGAAGGGCGATCCGCAAATCGCCATTTTGGAAGGGTTGTTTGCAAAGTACGAAAAAGGTGACCCAGAGTACGAATCGCTGAAGAGAGAGATTCGGAATCGCAAATCAGCCATCGCGCGACGGAACATGGATAAAAAGAGTGCCGCGGCCAAGGCGGCGGATGGCGATCAGATGGGTGCGGCGAACGCGTTCATGAAGGTTGGCGTTAAGGTTGTCAGGAAAAAGAAAAAAACAGAACTCGATTTCGAGGAGGAAGATCAGGACGAGGACGAGGATGACAAGAACTTGTCAAAGAAGAAGGGCGCAAAGAAGGGACGTGTGAACACAAAGATGAAGCTTCGTGATGAGAGCGAAGTTGTGACGTTCGATGACGTGGCAGGAATCGGTACGGCAAAACTTGAACTCCAGGAGGTAGTTGACTTCTTCCTCAAACCGGAAAAGTTCAAGGCGAGTGGGAGCAAAGTACCAAGAGGCGTGCTCCTCACTGGTCCTCCCGGTTGCGGTAAGACGCTTCTCGCACGAGCAGTCGCAGGTGAGGCTGGGGCGACGTTCTTTTCCCTCGCTGCATCTGAGTTTGTAGAAATGTTTGTTGGTGTTGGTGCAGCACGCGTGCGCGATTTGTTTCAGCAAGCGAAAAAGCAATCTCCGTCGATAATTTTCATCGATGAACTAGATGCTGTGGGTCGACCGCGAGGTGGCGGTGGCTCGGGTAATGACGAGCGCGATCAAACTTTGAACCAGTTGCTCGTTGAGCTCGATGGGTTTGGCAATGACACGCAAATTGTGTGCATCGCGGCGACAAATCGAGTCGACGTGCTCGATAAGGCGCTTGTCCGCGCCGGTCGCTTTGATCGTAAGATAGTCATTCCCAAGCCCGATTACAACGGACGCAAGGAGATTTTGCAAGTTCATGCCAAGAATAAGCCTATCTCGACAAAAATTGACTGGAATTTGTTGTCCGGCGAAACTGAGGGCTTTAGCGGCGCCGCGCTCGCTTCAGTAGTGAACATCGCCGCGTTACAAGCAGCCAAGGCGGCCAGGTCAGAAATCACCATGGATGATTTCCAAACGGCGCTCGAGGTTGAGACGTTGGGTAAAGTGTCGCCGCAAGGTATTGGTGAAGAAAACGAACGACGATTAGCTCTCATTCATGCGGCTTCTGCTGTGGCGCTTCGCTTATTGTGCAGAGACATGATTGACTTGTCCTATGTTACCATCGTCGCGCGTGAATCGAACGCCGAAGGTGAAGTGGCTATCGCAGAGAACCCGATAGCTCTTCGCCCAGGTGCGTTTACCAAAGGATTCCTTCGCCGGCACTTGCGTTCGTGCCTCATTCCCGCCGTTGCCGAACAGATTGCTTATGGTTTCGACAATTGCACAAAGATTGCTGCTCCGTACAATGCTCGTGCGAGAGAAATTGCGACGTTCTTTGTCAACAACGCTGGTTTCAGCGATGAAGAAGGTAGTGAGTTTGCTTACATGCCCGCGGGGCAAATTGTCGAAAAACTCGATTTCCTTGGTGGTGAACGCGAGGAGTACATGCTGCCGAGCACCACGTTTGACCGCTACGGGCGAGCTGATAGAGAATCACGGCGTTTGATGGAGAATCAGTATGAGGCAGCAAAGCGTTTTGTCATCAAGCAGCATCCGGCAATTGAAGCGTTACGGGCGGTAATTTTCGAGAAAAAAACGGTTCAGGCTGATGAACTTTTGTCTATTATTGATAAGCACGCCGTATTGCCATTTGATGACGAAATGTTGCTGAGCGCATTTGCCACTGAACGAAAGGCGTTGGCAGAGTGGAATGGTGGTGTGCCAGCAGATTACGTGACGGATGGCGCCGCAATCAATCAAGCCGTCGCGGTGGCGAAGGCGGCGCGTATTAAAGCTGAGGAAGATGCCGCGCGCGCTAGAGCCGAAGCTGAAGCCGCTGCGGCCGCTGCGGCGGCTGCGGCGGCTGAGGCGGCGCGCATCAAGGCTGAGGAGGACGCTGCTCGCGCCAAGGCTGAGGCTGAAGCCGCTGCGGCGGTGCGTATCAAGGCTGAGGAGGACGTTGCTCGCGCCAAGGCTGAGGCTGAAGCCGCTGCGGCGGCTGAGGCGGCGCGCATCAAGGCTGAGGAGGACGCTGCTCGCGCCAAGGCTGAGGCTGAAGCCGCTGCGGCGGCTGCGGCGACTGAGGCGGCGCGTATCAAGGCTGAGGAGGACGCTGCTCGCGCCAAGGCTGAGGCTGAAGCCACTGCGGCGGCTGAGGCGGCGCGCATCAAGGCTGAGGCTGAAGCCTCTGCTGCCGCCGAGGCTGCACGGGTGGAGGCCCAACGAGAAGCCAACGCCAAGGCTGAGGAAGAAGCTTCACGTGTCAAGAATGATGATGATGACGATGCCAGAGAAGCCAACGCCAAGGCTGAGGAAGAAGCTTCACGTGTCAAGAATGATGATGATGACGATGCCAGATTGGATAAGTGAACCGAATTAAAATACTAGCTTGAAATACTATTGCAAATCAAAATCTATACCGATACATTCAAAACGCTGCAGCATCCAATCCAAGAGCATCGCAAACGCTTCGCATATCGCTTGGCATGGGCGCCTCAAATGTCAACTTTGCTCCAGTTTCAGGGTGTACCAGCTCGAGCTTGTACGCGTGTAACGCTTGCCTATGAATGCTCAACGCACCGCCCCACACGCCGTAAGGTGCCTTGGCGTCTCTGCTGTCCGGAGGCGTCAGCTGGTGCATTTGCGTCGGATTCTCAGACGAACATGCCGCGAGTTGATCGGCTGACCAAATGTGTTTAGCCTTGTCGTCGTGGCTTTGCGCACTCCACCTCAGATGAGGTCCGTACAAAGCATCGGAGACGATTGGTAATCCCGCGTGAGCAAGATGGACGCGAATCTGATGCGTTCGTCCGGTCAGAGGCAGAACGCGAACGAGAGCAGCGATTGATTTGGGTGACTCATTCCTCGGCTCGTCTCTTGGCCTCACGCCCTTCGGCGTCGTCATCGCAGCCACGCTTTCATCGGCGATGTCGAAAAACAAGTTCGTCTCTTTATGTGTCAAGATCTCGCACACCGTCTTTGCATCCTTCCCTTGTCCGCTAAAATCTATCGTTCGCGCTTCGCGAACGATGCCGTGATCGCCGATGGGCGCTTCCACGACGAAAGCATCACCGCATCCCGGCGGAGCGACTCCCACGGATATGGCTAAATACGTCTTTCTCGCCGTTTTATCTTGAAACTGCGCTGCGACATCGCGCACCAAGCTATGTTTCTTCACAAAAACCGCCACCCCGCTTGTATCCATGTCCAAACGATGTACGATGTACGGCGTCGCGCCGTTTAAGTGATGCAACGCTCGGCTCAACAAAGAATTCGACTCAAACCTGTGATTGGGGTGAAACCTCAGATTTGGCGGCTTATTCACCACTAAAAACTCCTCGTCTTCGTACACCACGTCCAAAGCGACGTCCTCTCGCGCGAGCTCGATGGCTAAACTCTCCCGTCGCAGCGTCCTCTTCACGCGTTCCTCGGGAACCCCCAGCACGATCGCCGCCTCGCCCGCAGTCATCCTCGCCGAATCTCCTTCGTTCCTCGAGCGAAAACACATCATTTTTACCCTCTCCGTGAACGCTTCATTCGCTTCATTCGCTATCGCCGCCGCCGCTTTCGCGCTCGCGTTCGTCTCCCCGACGACCCACGTCTCTCGCGGCACTACCTCGCTCAAATCTCTCGCGCACGACCGCAAGTGCTCGCGAAACGACGTCGCTTTAATCACTTGCCCGCATGACGCGCACGTCACGTCTATCGCGTCGTATCTCGCCTTTCGTCGTCTCCCGAGCGCGCGCTCGCTCTCGCCCTCGAGCGCGCTCGCCGTTTCCCCTCTTCCCAAGTTCCCTTGTCTCCTCTCTCGCATTCGTTCGCCATCGTTCGACGTCATCGTTCGACGAACGTTTTGAAAAACGCCTTGAGAGCGCGCGCGCGAGGCGCAGCGCATCGATCGCGCGATGATGTGATGTCATGGCGTGTCATTTCTGAGCTCATATCATCGCATCGCCCATCGAATCATCGTCATTCATCGCGCGCGTAAAACGTCCATGTCAGTCATCACACCAGGTCTCGAATAAACGAACGATTTCGAAATGACAACCTGTTCAACATCGACCTCGGGCGAGCGCGAATGCGCGAAAGCGTTTTCGCCGGCGCGCGCGCGCGTCGCCGGCGACGCGGACGCGCGCGCGACGGCGCTCGAACGCGTCCTCGCCGGCGCGCTCGCCGGTGCGGTGTCGCGCATCGCGACGGCGCCGATCGACCGAGTGAAACTGCTGTTCCAAGTGAACAAATCGAGCGAAGGGTTCAGCGCGCGACGTGGGGTGACGCTGGCGCGGGAAATCGTCCAACGCGAGGGCGCGTTCGCGCTGTGGCGAGGAAGTTACGCCGCGGTGGTGAGGATATTACCGTACAGCGCGACGACTTTTGGGACGTATGGGATGTATAACTCCGCGCTCGCGCGAGGGTTGGGGATTAAGGCACACGATTTGGACGCCGTCGGAGGCGAGCGAGGGAGCGGAGAAGGGGATTGGCGCACGAGATTTCTCGCCGGGGCATTGGCGGGAGCGACGGCGACGGTGGTGACGTACCCGTTGGATTTATTGCACGCACGTTTGGCCGCGCACTCGCCCACGCATCCGGCGCCGAATATTTCTGGAACGTTTGGGAGCGCCGGGTACTTGTACGCCGTCGCGACGAAATCGAAAGGAGGGGTGAGGTCGCTGTATCGCGGATTGAATCCGACGCTGATTGGAATCGTGCCGTACGGCGGGATAAGTTTTGCGACGTATGAGACGCTGAAATCGGCGTATGCCAGTAGAGCGGCGCGAGAAGGCGAGCGCGAGGGTAAATTAGAAATGCCCGTGCACTTGAAGCTCGTCGCCGGGGGATTCGCAGGGGTTTTAGCGCAGACGGTGACGTATCCTTTGCACATCGTGCGGAGACGTATGCAGGTGCACATTAGCGTCGGCGGAGCGGAGCCGCTGTATACGAGCATGTGGGCGGGACTGCGAGAGATTTACGTCACTGAAGGTGTCGCAAAAGGGTTATTCAAGGGTGTGACGTTGACGTGGGCGAAAGGTCCGCTCGCCGCCGCGGTTGGATTCACGTCGAATGATCTACTTTTTCAGAAAGTAGCGCCGTGGATACGAAAGTCGTTGCTAGAATCGACGCACACCGAGGCACCAGTACCAGTGGTTTGGCACGAGCGTAAATCCATCACGGCGCTCGAAACGCTGTTTAGCGGCGCAATCGCCGGTGCAGTGGCGAAGACTGTCATCGCTCCGGCGGACAGAGTCAAAATTATGTACCAGGTGGACGCTGCGAAGGAGTTCTCGCTCAACGGGGCGCTACGCACGGCGAAGCACATCATCGAAACGGAGGGTGTGCGCGCTTTGTGGCTTGGTAATGGCGTGCAAATGATTCGAGTCATGCCGTACGCCGGGGTGAGTTTCCTTGCCTTTCCAAAGTACGAGGCGTATTTGCAGAAATTTATTTCGAGTTGCGCGCCAAAATTTGGCATCGATTTGTCCACGCGGGACGACGAGCTTCGTATATTCTCGCGGTTCTTCGCCGGAGCTGCCGCTGGTGCGACGGCGACGACCATGACGTACCCGCTCGATATGTTGCGCGCCAGATTTGCTGCCATGGGGCTCGCCGCGAAAGGTCCGTGGGCAGATCTCTCCACTCTTGTTAAAACACAAGGACTTCGCAGTTTGTACAATGGATTATCGCCGACGCTTCTTGGGATTGTTCCTTACGCAGGGATTTCGTTTACGACTTTTGAGACGCTCAAGTCCATGCATGTCAAGACGGCCAACGCAAAAGCGCTGGCAAAAGGAGAACGGAATTCTCTGGAAGCTGCACTGCCGGTGTCGACGCGGTTGTTGTATGGCGGCATGGCGGGGCTGATGGCGCAAAGCATCACGTATCCATTAGACGTCGTTCGCCGACGCGTGCAAGTGCTTGGCGCGACGGGATTGAGCACCCGACAGGCGGTGATGGAAATCGCTAAAACAGAAGGCATTCGAGGGTTGTATAAAGGATTATCGATGAATTGGGTGAAAGGTCCGTTGAGCGTGGCGGTCTCGTTTGCGCTCAACGACGCGATCAAGTCTCGCATACAGTTGTGGCACGCCGAGCACGATTGATAATCGTGTCCATGTATAGTACAGTTATGGTATAAATATTATTCTTTGTAGGTTGCTAAAACTACGCTATTACGCTCGAACTTCACGACCGACGGATCCACTGTAGCGCTGCTCGCTCATTAAACGCGTCAATCGCGCCTGAACCTCTTCTGCTGCCTCGGCGTTCCCTCGCTCACGTTCGAGGTCGAGCAAGAGCTCGAGGAGCGGAGTGTGCGGCGGTGCTCGAGCCAGGCCTTGTTCGATCACCCTGATCGCGCGCGTCACGTGCTCGGCATCGTCGCGCGAGAGTTCGAAGAGCGCCCATTGGAGCCATAGCGACGCGCTTCGCGGATGCGCCGAACAGCCTTGCTTGAACAACTCTCGCGCTGTGTCCCCGCGTTCCGCTTCCGCTTCTAAAGTCGCCAACGCTTGGTAGACAAAGTACTGCCCGTTATTCACGCCGAATTTCACGCCATCGCTGAAAACTTTACGCGCAGCATCGATGCTATTTACGCGCTTCTCCCACTGTCCCCATTGAAGCCACGTTGCAGCGTCGGTACGATCTTCTTTTGTCGCGGCGATGAACAACCGTCGCGCAGCTTCTTCGCTACCGACGCGCTTTTCGAGGAGCGCCCAGAGACGAAGGTGCGCCGCACGTTCGCGTCTCGTACTCAAATGTCTAGGAATGGAGTCTCCTTGCATGAAGAGTTGGCGCGCGCGGCCGTGCTGGCCGCCGTGAAATTCAGCCGCCGCCGCCGCGGTGACGCACGCCAAATTTGCCTGACCAGACGCGAACGCTCCTCGCTCAAACGCTTCAATCGCGCCTTTGAAATCGCCCGATTCTTGTAAAGTCGTCCCAAGCGCGTGCCAAACGTGTGAACTCTTTGGAAAGCGCTCACTCAACCGAAGTAGAGCCTTAGTGGCGCCCTCAACGTCGCCGTTGAGCTTGAGCGCCATCGCTCGGGCGTGTTCGAGCCGCATCTCACCCGGATTCGCCTTTAATCCAGCGTGTAAGACGTCGAGCTGTTGCCGGTTCGAAACTCCACGTCGAGCGATGACGATACCGCCTTGATGTGAGCTCCCTCGCGCTATATCTTCCTCGAGCGCGCTCCATTGCAACCAGCTCGCGACATTCTTTGGCGACGCCTCGCACGCTCGCGCGAACAACTCTCTCGCTTGCGCCGGCGATGCTTCGCCGTCTTCATCGCTGCGCGCTGTCTGCAGCGCCATTTGCCCTTCAAGCGCTCCCCATGCGGTGTACAGCGCGCTCTCCATCGCTTTTTGCCGTCTCTCCTCTCTACCGCCCTTTTGGCGCGACGAATCGCGTTCGCTCGCTAAAATCGCATCGGCACCGCGTCGGAAAAGTCCTCGCGCGTCTTCGCTGCGTCCCCTACTAATCTCAAACATTCCCCACGACGTATAATTCGCAACGTGCGTTGGGCACAACTCAACCGCGAGCGCGAACGCCTCTCGCGCCGCCGTCGCGTTATTCCTTCGCGCCTCCAATCCCCCGATGCTATGCGCCGCTACGCTCGCGCTCGCCGGCGCGCGTTCCCTAAACGTCTCAATCGCGCGCTTGAAAAGCTTCTCCGCCTTGTCAATTCGTCCTCGAGCGAGCTCAAATTTCCCAAACGAAATCACTCCCTCGCACGTCGCCCTATCCTCCTCCGCCGACGCGTTCGCGCGCTCGCGCTCCTCCCCCGTGGCTTCTTTGTACAACGCGCGCGCGCGCTTATCACCATCGTCACCCCCATACGCTTCCTCCACGCGCGCCCACGCGCACAGCGTGCCGCACGTCACTCCCCCATTCGCTTCCACCGCCGTTCGATGCTCGCCCATCATCGCTCGCGCTCGCCCGACGTCCCCTCCTCTCGCCACCGCGTCCACGCACATCGACGCCATGACGTCATTCGCTTTGACGTCTGGCCACATCGCGCACGCCAACTCTTTCGCCTTGAGCGTTCGTCCGGTGCGCGTGTGGTGAGACAATTCGTTGACGGCGTCGCGCGCGCCTCGGCTCGCGCGCGCGACGACGCGACGCGCGACCGCTCGCGTTGGCGCGCGCCTCCGCGTTCCCGCGATGCGCGCGAGCGAACGCGCGCGCGTTTGACCGTCACGCCATCGCGCGCGCGATGGCGTCTCATTCGTCGTCATCGACGTCGACGAGAGGCGCGAGGACGATGGCGGCGTCGACGCGTGACGACGCGTCTCGATCGATCGATCGATCGATCGATCGCGTCCATCGATCGATCGATCGATCGATCGCGTCCATCTTTCGATCGATCGATCGCGTATCGATCGATCGATCGATCGATCGCGTCCATCGATCGATCGATCGATCGCGTCCATCGATCGATCGATCGATCGCGTATCGGTCGATCGATCGATCGATCGCGTCCATCGGTCGATCGATCGATCGCGTATCGGTCGATCGATCGCTTATCGGTCGATTTTAGAATTAAAAACACGCTAGAGCGAGAGTAAAGTCGATCGCGTATCGGTCGATCGCGTCATCGATCGATCGATCGATCGCATCGAGGTCGATCGATCGATCGATGACGTCGAACGCCGGCGGATGACGACGAGGGGGGGGACTCGTTGAGTGAATGACTCGTCGACGAGTCCACCTCGGACCCGACACGCGCGACCGAATGACCGACCGAG
>Ga0222712_10002602_pt1 | contig 20454 bp, 18 predicted proteins | sample C33_657DmetaG_FD_165043 | JGI IMG/M metagenome (GOLD analysis project Ga0222712, IMG submission 165043) | Estuarine water microbial communities from San Francisco Bay, California, United States - C33_657D | ecosystem: Environmental > Aquatic > Marine > Unclassified | place: USA: California... | reverse complement strand
CGATGTGGCCCAGCTACGGCAAATCTTGAGAAACTGTGTGAGCACGCTAGGCACGCAGCCGACAACCCTTCTAGCCATGGACGAGCGTGTCTTAGACGCCCTGAAGCCTGCTCAGGAAGCTGGTTGGAGCTTTCGCCTGTTCTAGAGCGACCTAGGCCGAGTAACCCGGCTGGAATGGCACACTTACGATGTATGGATTCATGCCAGATCGACGTTTGAAGTTATAGAGCCCCTCGCCACCGTTCTGGGCACCGCCGTACATCAGGTAGCGCAAGCCGGATGCTCGGCCCCAAGACTCTTGGGTGGCAAGCTCGAAGAACTTTTGAGCGACAAAGTTGACCACGCCCTCGGATAGGTGATCGGCGTGCCCCATGATTTGGGCGAACGTGGCAAATTCTCCGAAGCGAACGACCGACAAGTAAGCAATCAATCTTCGACCGACCACTAGGTCGCCTTGGCGATGGTGCTCATCGGTAGCAAATACGCCAAAAACCTGCCGCCAGTGACGTTCACATTTTGGGGTCGCGGGTTCGAGCATCCGAGTTGGAAGCCCGCCAAGTTCTTCGATCGATTTGGTGAGGTTCGAGCGAATAGCGCCACCCGACCGCACATCTTTCGAGGTGTTGATGTCATAGACATCGGCGGTGTGGTTTTTTAGGTTCACGCGATCAAAGGCGTAGCCGGCGCGTTCGCTCTTTTGAAATTGGTGACGGTAGGTTGCCGGTCGAGAATAGATCCACTCGGTGAAATCACCCACGGTTTCGAGATCAATCATCATGGGTGTAAAGCGCGGTGGCTCAACTTGAGTCTTGCTGCGATGCGCCTGGTAGAAGTAATTCTCGAATGCGGTCGTGGTGCTCTGCACGATTTTCAGGCAGTCGGTTGTGCATCCGCTTTCAGGGCTGTACTGCAGGTCGGGCTCGATGATTTCGGTGACAACTAGTTCAGCAAACTTGCAAGGTGCTGACCTTAGCTCTGAGCTTGGCTGGGTTGCACTCGGCACGGCTGTGGGTGTCGAATCACTCGGATGCTGTGCGCTAGGCAATTTCGCCTGGAGTTCTGTCTTCTGCGCCGCCCTTTGTGCCACGGCTTCACCGAGACCTTGCGCCATGGCAGCTTCGATCATTGCGCGATAGGTTTCAGCTTGAAAGTGGAGGGTGTTGCCCGGGCCGCAAGACCCGACATCTGCCAGTGCCAGCTGCTCTTTGTCTATAGCGCCACCGAAGAAGGTATTCGGCGCCTGCTCGGCAACCAGAGCGCCGAAACGGTAAAAGTCACTTTGGCGGTCTTCTAACTTCGGGTAGTAGTCAACCTGTTGGTTGAGAAACAGCACCGGTAGGCCTGGTGCCAGATCGCGCATCCGTGAAATGAACTCGGTGGCATTGCGCACGGCTTCGTCGAGGCTTGCCCGGCCCAGCTCGACGTGTTCTTCTAGGAATGCGGCGCGATCGATTAGGTGCTTCGGGTGAATCCAAAAACGGGGGCCGCCGGTTTTGTTCTGCCAAAGACTGAAGTTCATGTCGGCGTATGAGTCGAGCATCAGCAGGTCGGCGTCGGCACAGCCCAGCACCTCGCGGTTAGCTTGACCGGTGTAGTAGCTAGCCAGGGTTCTGGGCATGCTCTCGACGTCAGATATCGAGTGCAAAAACTCTTCGGTGAGCACCAGGCCGTTCAGGCTGTCGAGCAATTGGGCAAAAGTCGACTTCTGGCTCTGGCGAAGGATCGGTGGTCGGTCAAATAGATCTTGATTGAGTGCGATGGCTCGACGAGAGGTGCAGTCGCCTCTAACCACAATTACAAGTGGATGATCGGCACCGGCCGTGAGCTTTTGCAGCATTCCCCAAGTCTAACTTTTTCGCCCGCGATGCCGGCTTACCTCCAGCACCGTCGAGTCGGGTTGTTCGACTACTCCTGCTCAGGAGCGACCGAAGGCGTAGGCAGGCCCTTCGAAACAAAAGCCAATGCCTCTGCCCTGACCGAGACCGGCAGCGAAGCAACCAACGTCAACGAACCCTGCGAATCTTGACGCAACAGATAGCGGGCGGTGGCTCTAGCGCCCAAATTGTCGGTTCCGAAAAGACTGATGTTCACAGGGTAGATGATTTGGTAAGGCGCTGGGGACTCGTCAAAACCGGCCGGCGGCACGGGCTTGGCCGCGAAATCGATCGATACAGTAACTGCAGTCTCGGTCTTTTTGATCTTCCATTGAGACGAAGCCGTTTGAACAGACATCATGTCTGGGGTCGCCCCAAATGGGTACTTCTCAGCATCAATGAGCAAGTTGGCAGCCATCGGGGTAACCATGGCCACGTTGCTCAGGGCGGTGAAGACTGCTCCGGGCATGAAAGCGATTGAACCCTCTGGCAGGTTTTCATAGTCGGCTACTGCTACGGTCTCACGCTCATCTAGGCTGTGCGAGAGTTCTTTGCCCGAATAGTGCTGGTACCAAACTTCGAGGGCCGCGACAGCATCTTTCTGAGCAATGTTTACAAACGTCAGTGGGCCTTCAATTGGTGCTTGGCCCGCGTTGTCGGCAAGGATCTGCGGAGCATCCCAGGTTGTAATGGTTCCATCTAGGATGCCCTGAATGGTGGCTGGGCTGAAGATCGCCGAAGCACCAGCACTGGACGTGATCACGAATACACCCGACTCAACGGCATACGGCACTGTGGCGTATGCCGCACCGCCTGGTCCGGATAGTTCGTTGCTGCTGGCTACGAGCTCGGCCGCTGCCGCGTCAACGATGGTGTAGCTCATGCCTGGACAGTTCATGGCGAGGTTTTCTGCCAAGAAAGGTGCACCCTCAGAAACCTCCTCGCTGAAGTAGGCGGGCACATCGCCCTCGACGCAGGTGAACGAAGCTTCTGCGAGCGCAGCCAAAGCCTCTGGAGGCATCGGCGGGTCGCAGGCGGTCAACATAGGGCTAACGAGCAGCAAGGCTGCCGCCAACTTTATGCTCTTGATTTTGGTAGACATTTTGACCTCTTGCTCTGTTTTTTTCACCGTATAAATAGTATTTGGGAGTAAAGGCCTAAGCCCTTACTCCCAAACACTACTTAGTTTTTTGTTACTTGACTGTGTTCAGGATTGCGTATGCCTTGGTGCGGATCGCTCCCTGAATCGGGGTGTAACCCAGACCGTAAGAAACCGAAGGTCCACATACGTTTAGCACGTACTGTAGGAACCTCTTCACGGTCGCGCCCTTCTTGCTAACGGTCGTACCTGCGGTGTTGACTACTGCGTAGGTGATTAGGGTTGCGTTGTAGCCACCGTTTACCGCCTGGGTCCAGTTGATGTCAACGTTTCCGTTGGTCTTCACTGCAGAGGCAAGCTGTGCGTTCAAGAAAGTTGCCGAGCGCTTTGCGTCTGGTGCGTAATACTGGTTGTTCTCGTTACGAAGAAGCACGGTCTTTAGGCCGGTTGCGTCTTTGAGGTCAAGGTAACCGATTGAACCAGCGTTGTTGTTTACCGCAGTCTTGACGTTGGAGCTGCTCGTAGCTGAAGTACCAGTAGGTGTTACATCACCGGTGGCGACTGACCAGTCTGAGCTCTGGGTGAAGTCGCTGGTTGTAGCAGCTAGGTAGCCAGAAAGGTTGAAGCTGGTACCCGAACCCGCAGTGCGGTACACCGGCATGATGCTCTTTGAAGTAAGAGCGTTCAAAGCTTTCTTGACTGCGGTTGACTGAATCGCAAGAATATCTGCGTGGTTCCAGGTGGTGATGTCACCCTTGAAGATCTTCGCCAGAATCTGCGGGGTCATCTTTAGGCCGGTCACGGTCGAAAGGTTATATGCAAAAGCGATTGGACCTGAGGTGACTGCAACATACTTTGCACCGGTTGGAAGGTTGTCTCCGTTTGCGTTTGCGTAGATGAAGTCAGTTCCACCAATTTGATACTGGCCGTTGGCAAAGTTGTCTTTACCGGTCTGTGAAGCATTTGCGGTGTAAGTAACTGTGGCAGAGGTTGGGTTGGTTGCAGTGCCGGCTGCGGCAGCAAAGTTTGTTGCACACGTTCTAATGATTCCACCTGCGAACGACGATCCACCGCCAACCACGTTGTCTTCGACTGCTGCCGAAGCGGCTGGCGCTCCGACGAATGCTGAGGCTGCTAGTGCTAGTGCGGCTACGAGGCCTACGGACTTGCGCATTTTTCTCCTTTAGAAGTTTTGTTCCATTTTTGGAACAACATCAGATAACCAGCCGGTGTTTACCAACTCGTATCTCTAATCTGTATTTTTGGTGAACGTATAGTGAACCCGTTTGCCATTCGGCCGAGGGTAGTCTCTAACCAAAGTGACCGTTAACGTAATCGTTGGTGCGGGCATCCTTCGGGCGGTTGAAGACGTCGTCGGTTGAACCAAATTCAACTACACGACCTGGCGTACCCTCTTCAGCCAAGAAGAATGCGGTTTGGTGCGCAACGCGCTGCGCTTGCTGCATGTTGTGAGTAACAATCACGATCGACATCGACTCAGATAATTCTTGGATGGTCTCTTCGATTCGTCGGGTTGAGCCTGGGTCTAGTGCAGAGCAAGGTTCATCCATGAGAATCACGTCGGGCTCCATAGCAAGCGAGCGAGCAATGCAAAGGCGCTGCTGCTGACCGCCCGAAAGTGAGGTGGCTGGGTCTGAGAGCCTGTCTTTAGCCTCATTCCACATGGATGCACGGCGAAGCGAAGACTCAACGATGTCGTCGGCGTTGTAATTCTTGCGACCGGAAAGCTTTAGGCCTGAGAGAACATTTTCGCGAATCGACATGGTCGGAAATGGGTTTGGCTTCTGAAATACCATGCCGATTTTGAGTCGCACGGTGGTTGGGTCGACCGTCGACTCATAGATGTCTTGACCGTTGAACAAAACCTTTCCTGCAAACCCAGCCCCAGGAATCAGCTCGTGCATGCGGTTGAGGGTTCGAATAAAGGTCGACTTGCCGCAACCCGAAGGGCCGATGAGAGCGGTGACCTGGTTGACCGGAAAGGTAAGTGACACGTCACGAAGAACGTGCCTCTCTCCGAACCAGACGTTGACGTCTTCTGAGATCAAGTGAGCGTTTTGCGTCTCTAGTTGATTCATTTTTTGACTACCTTCTTAGAGCTTTTCTTAGCTGTTTTTGATCTGGTTGCTATTCGTGCAGCGGTGAAGATGATTGCCACGAAGATGAGAATCACGAGTGCGGCACCCCAGGCGCGCTGAAGGCTGGTGTCATTCGCCGAGTCGAGGTTTTGGTAAATGTAAGTCGGGAGTGATGCCATAGCCTGCAGAGGATCCAAGACTGTGTCATTTGCGTAATTCACGGTAAGTAGCAGCGGCGCCGTTTCACCGATGATGCGGGCGATGCCAAGCAATACTGCGGTGATGATTCCCGATTTTGCTGCGGGTAGGGTCACGCTTAGGAAGCTACGGTAAGCCGGTGCACCCAGAGCAAGTGCACCGTTGCGAAGTTCGACAGGAACCAAGCGCAGTGCCTCTTCGGCAACGCGAGTCACAGTCGGGAGCATGAGTGGGATTAGAGCAACCGAACCCAACCAGCCTGCGTAGGTGGTGAATCCAGTGGTGATAAGTGCGGCATAAACAAACAAGCCGGCAACCACCGAAGGTAAACCAGACATAGCCTGAACCAAGGTTCGAACCGTGCCGCGAACTTTGCTTCGGCTTTCGGTGAGATAAACCGCAAGGGCGATTCCCAGTGGCACTGTTACCAGAGTGGTCAACCCAACGATGACGAAGGTGCCGAGCACAGCATGACCCACACCACCGTATTCAAGTGAGGTGGTCGAGGTGATGTACACGTTGTTCTGCGAGATGAACTGGGGTGAAAGTGCTTTAAATCCTTCGGTGATAACCGAGAACATCACCGACATCAACAGAACACCCACCAGAGTGCTAAAGAAGATTGTGAAAATTACGAGCCCTGCATCTGCAACACCCTTGCGGCCGAAGATTTTGAAACCGACGAACGAAGCCGCTGCAAACTGCATCGGCAAGAAAATGGTCAGCATCGCTATGGCGCCGTCGATGTTGAGTGAGAACGTCAGGGCAAGCGAGGCCAAAGCCGGGAGCACCGAAGCCAGGATGATGCTTCTCGTGCTCTTTGGATTACGAATCTGCCAAGGGCTCTTGCTCGGTCTAGGCAGAGCCGGAAGCGCAGGGGTGGTCTGAAGGTTTTCCACGTTACTGCCTCCAAGGCTGGGCTTTGGCCACAATCCAGGCGGCCAGCCAGTTGATCAAAAGGGTGATTACGAACAAAACCAGACCGGCTGCGATTAGAGCCTTTACCTCTTCAGGCGAAGCAGCACCGAAGAACGAAACAATCATCGAGGCAATCGAGCCACCACGGCTCTCGACCACTTCGACCCAGTTGATCTCGAATGAGAGGTTGAGCACAAAGAAGATTGCAACGGTCTCACCTAGAGCTCGACCTAGACCAAGCAAAGCGCCACCGACGACACCGCCCGATGAGGTCGGCAGAATCACCCTCATAAACGTGGATGAACGGCTGGCACCTAGAGCAATCGATGCGTTGATAACGTCACGGTCGAGTTGGCTAAAGATTTCGCGAGTGACCGACGTGATGATCGGCACGATCATGACAGCCACGACCCAGCCGGCGATAAACGGGCTGTTTACGAAGCTTCCGCTGTCGTTGTTGAAAAGTGGAATGAACCCAAGGTTCTCGTTGAGCAGTTTTGCCCAGTGCGAGGCGACCGGAGTGAAAACACCGACGCCCCATAGACCAATAACGATCGATGGAATGGCTGCGAGTAGGTCAACAATCAGTGTCGCGATTTTGGCAACTCGCGAGCTGGCGAAAAATTCGATGAAGTAGGCTGCCGCAATTGCCATGGGCACTGCCAGAATCATGCCGCTAACTGCGATTAGCAGCGAGCCCCAGAGCATCGGCCCAATTTGGAATACGAGGTTTTCTGGATCTGCGGCACTCCACTGGCTTCCAAAAATGAAGCCTGGGCCTTGTTTGGCCAGGGTGCCCCAAGACATGTATAAGAGGTAGGTGAGAATGAGGCCAACGATGACAACGGCACCGATCGCAGCTGAACGCGCTATACCAAAAAAGACTTTGTCTTGAACTGAGTGAGGCTTAACGGCCAACCGGCGCCGCGATGGCACGGGTTTTTGTGTTTCGGAAGCGACGCTCATTGCTTCAGTCTGGCTAAATACGGTAAATGATGGCTGTGGCAAAGGTTAACGGAAAGTGAATTACACCGAGCATCCGCGCTTCAAACTGGGCGTCAACCTGCATGTTTGGAGCAACACCTCGGCATGGGCGACAATGTAGCAATGCAGAGTGAATACGATGTCGTGATTGTTGGCGGCGGGCATAACGGCCTGACTGCTGCCGCTTACCTAGCCAAGGCGGGTCTGAACACACTCGTTCTCGAGCGACTCGACATTTTTGGTGGTGCCGCGGTTTCGGCTCAGGCATTCGACGGCGTGGCCGCCAAACTCTCTCGCTACAGCTACTTGGTCAGCCTGCTTCCCCAGCAGATCATCGAAGATCTCGGGCTAGACATCACGCTGGCCGAGCGTCGCTACTCCTCTTATACGCCGCTACCCGGCTCCAACAGGGGGCTGCTGGTCGATAACCACGACGCGACCGCCACGGCAAACTCCTTCGGTTCGATTGGCGCCGCTGCCGACCAAGCGGCTTGGAACAACTTCTATGCGCAAACCACCAAGGCTGCCGAGGTGCTGTTCGACACCGTGACCAAGCCGTTGGCAAGGCGGGCGGATGTTCGCGCGGCGTTAGGCGCAGCATCCGAGTCTGACGACCTCTGGCAAATGTTGTTCGAACGTCCGATCGGCGAAACCATCGCAGAGCGTTTCGAGAACGATTTGGTGCGCGGTGTTGTTCTAACCGATGCGCTCATCGGAACCTTCGCCCCGAACCTAGACGATTCGCTCGCGGCCAACAAGTGCTTTTTGTACCACGTGATTGGTGGCGGCACCGGCGACTGGAACATTCCGGTCGGGGGCATGGGCAGCGTGACCAACTCGATGCGCGAAGCGGCCGAACGCTTCGGCGCTCACCTTCAGGCTGGTACGACCGTGACCAAGGTTGGCAGCGACGGTCGGGTCGAGTTCACGCTCGATGACGCGGTGCAGAGGGTTGGTGCAAAGCGCGTGCTCGTAAACGCCGCACCGGCCGAGTTGGCTAGGTTGACCGGTCGCACGGCAGAACCGGTCGAAGGCTCACAGGCAAAGGTGAACCTTTTGCTCAGCCGCCTGCCAAAACTCAAAGACCCAGAGCTCGACCCAAAGGCAGCCTTCGGTGGCACGTTTCACATCAACGAAACCTGGGCGCAGTTGCAGTCGGCGTTTAACGAGGCCGCTGCGGGCGAGATTCCATCTCCGCTGCCGTGCGAGATTTATTGTCATTCGCTCACCGACCCGTCGATTTTGGGCGATGACTTGAGAGCCAGCGGTGCTCAGACGCTGACGGTTTTCGCGCTGCACGCACCTCACCGACTCACCGAACACTTCGACAACGACGAACTGCGCGCGCGCCTTCAGCAGGCCGTGATTGACTCACTCAACTCGGTGCTTGCTGAACCAATCGAACCGTTGATTTTGCGCGACGGCAATGGCGAGCTGTGCATCGAAACCAAGACCACAAAAGACCTAGAGGATGCCCTTGGCTTACCAGGCGGAAACATTTTTCACGAACCACTCAAGTGGCCGTTTGCCGAAGACTCCGAGCCGCTCGAGACCGCGGCACAGCGTTGGGGTGTGGCGACCGAGCACGACAACATCTTGCTCTGCGGCTCGGGAGCCAGACGCGGTGGTGCTGTCAGCGGAATTGGCGGGCACAATGCAGCCGCTGCGGTAATCGAAGAACTACTAGGGCTCTAGACGAGAGCTTCTCGGCAGTTAGCGAACAACCTTCGCGGTCGACTTGGCATAAACCCGAGTAACGAACGACGCCGTGCCGGTAGCTACGGTGTTACCCACTACATATTTAGAAGCATCCGCGCTGGTTAGTTTGTAGGTGCTCTTGGTTGCACCCGAAATAACTTTGCAACCGTAGCTAGCCAGGTTCAGAACCGCAGCCTTGGGGCTCGCCTTGGTGCACCGCAGCCAGCGATAGGAAACCTTAGGCACGGGGAAACCAACCGCAGTTGGTTTGGCAATGGTTAGCGTTTGACCAACCTTCGCCTTACCACTCACGGTTGCACCTTTTGTGATCGAAGGCAGCTGAACAACTGTGATGGCCGCTGTAGTGACCGCTTTGATTTCGACTCCTCGTTTTGTCACGGTCACGAGAACCGACAGCTTGGTGCCGAGGTCGGCGTCGACGTGGTTGTAGGTTGCAGCCGTTGCCGCGGCGATTGGCTTTCCGTTGCGCATCCACTGGTATTCAAAGTTTGCCCCCGCGCCCCAGTCACCCAAGACCACACCGTGCCGCTTCGAAGCAAAGCTGGCTGGTTCGACAGTTGGAACTGGGTAGGCGCGCACAGAGGCAAAGTACCAATTAGAGCTGTTGCCGGCACGGTCAACTGCGCGAACCGAAATTTTTGTGCTGGCAGCGCTCGCGTTGAACTCGGGCAGCAGGGTTAGTGAAAACTCGAGCGCTTCTGAATAAGGCCGGCTAACGGTCTTGCCCGCATAACCGTATTCCAAACGCACGACGCCCGAGTCGGCATCCGCGCCAATCTGATTGGCAATCAAGACTGAACCGATGCGCTCGGTGAGCAACCCCGAAAGGCTTGGTGCGACATTGTCAAAAATAATTTCGTCGGTGAACACCGCGCTCTTGGTTTGGTTGGCCAAAATGTAACGCGCATACACCGTGGCCGCCTGGCCCGAAGCGCCGGCGGTTAGAGTCCAGTCGATGGGATCTCCAAGGTCGGCCTGAACCACTTGCAAGAATGTTGCGCTATTAGAAAGTTCAACCGCGGTGGCACCGATCGGTGCGTTGGCCGCGAGGGTTACCGAGGTCGAGTTGGTGTGAGTCTGACCCTCATTGATCACAACGCCAACCGGCGGCAGCGTGCGAAACGCGGCCAAATCGCTGTAGCTGGTACCTACTGTGGTGGCCATTACCGCACGAACGAAATAAAGGGTGTCTTGGTTCAAGTTTCCGATTGTCAAAGTAAATTCGTGATCTTGATTGTCGAGAGTTTGACCCCAAGTCACTAGCTGGTTCACCGCTAGCGTCGAGAACGAGTAGTCGGTCGCAAGTTGAATCGACAGATTCGGGCTAAGTCCCTGAGCGTTGGCAACAACGCTGAACTGAGCCTCGGTGGTGTCGACCGCTAAAACGTCTGGCGAATAAACTGCTGGGGCTGCGAGCGCAGCCACTGCCGAGTTCGAGACCCCGAAAACTGGCAGCAGAGCGACCATGCAAGCGGCCAGCAGTTTGAAACTAAACCCCAACTTCATTTTTACGCCGCCGATTCCTTTTCAACTGCCGCTCGCACACGGGGTGCCACTTCTTCAGCGTATAGACGAATGGTGTTCATCAGCTTCGAGTGCGGCATCGTGCCGTTTGCATATTTCAAATCGAAACGGGATGCTCCGACCGAAGTCACCGCGTGCGTGATCTTGGCGGCCACTGTTTCGGGTGAGCCGACGTACATCGATCCGTAACGTACCTCTGACACGAAGTGGTCTTTGCTGGTCTCGCCCCAACCGCGTTCGCGACCGATGCGGCCGAACGACTCGAGGTAGCACGGCCACATTTCTTCGATGGCCTGCTCGTCGGTTTCAGCGATGTGACCCGGAGAGTGAATCGAGACCGGCAACTCGGGTTTGCCCTGCTCGGCGAGTGACATGCGATAGAGCTTTGAGAACGGGGCAAACCGCGCAGGGTCTCCGCCGATGATTGCGAGAGCCAACGGAATGCCGAGGCGCGCTGCTCGCATCACCGACTCCGGGCTGCCGCCCACACCAACCCGAATGCCAATCGAACCGCCTTCGGTTTTTGGATAAACCTCTTGATTAGTCAGCGGTGGTCGAATCGAGCCAGACCAGGTGACCGGCTTTTCTTTGAGCAATTCCATGAGCAACTCGAGCTTTTCTTCGAACAATTGCGCATAGTCGCTGAGTGCGTAGCCAAATAGAGGGAAAGACTCGGTGAATGAACCGCGACCCGCGGTGATCTCTGCTCGACCGTTGCTCAACGCATCGATGGTGGCGAATCGCTGGTAGACGCGAATCGGGTCTTCGCTCGATAGCACGGTTACGCCGGTGCCCAGGGTGATGCGTGAGGTGCGTGTAGCGATGCCGGCCAAGATGGTGTCTGGTGCCGAAACCGCGAAGTCATCGCGGTGGTGCTCGCCGACGGTGAACGCGTCTAGGCCGACTTGCTCGGCATAGACCGCCTGCTCAACGATGTCGCGAATGACCTGACCAGCGCTCTGCGGCCTGCCCTGGTCATCGACATTCATGTCGCCAAAGGTGTCTAGGCCAAATCTGATTTTCATGATGCTCTCTCTAAATAGCTCAAGATAATTGTGAAGGCTTCGACCTGAGTTTCGAGCGACATGGTCGGTTTGCCAGAAAACTCGGATGCTTGCTCAGGCACCAGCGGAACGTGAATGAAACCCGACCGAACGTCGGTGCCTTCCAACAACTGCTGCATCACATAGAAGATGTGGTTGCATACAAATGTTCCCGCCGAGCTCGAACTCTCGGCAGGTATGCCGGCGGAGGAGAGTTGCGCGAGTAGAGCATCCACTGGAAGCGTGGTCGGTAGCTCAGGTGCGCCGGGGTTCGAAATCGTCTGACTGCTGCGGGTATCGCCCGCGTTGTCAGCAAGGTTTGCGTCATCTAGGTTCTGAGCCCGAGTTTCGATTGATATGGATGCACGGCCCTCGGCCTGCCCGATGCATACGACCGTTTGCGGATCATGCTGTGCAATCAACTGCTCAAGTCGCGTGGCCGCTCGCTCATACTCGACCGGCAGTACCTCTAAAACTAGCTTTTCGGAAAGTTGAGATTCGGCGAGCGCGGCAACGATCAGTTGCGAGGGGTTCAGAGTGGACCCAGAAAAGGGCTCAAAACCGGTGACGAGGATGGGCACGTTTCAAGACTATTGCCGAAACCGACTGCGTACCCAAAAATCCGTTACTTAAACGTTATGCCCTATTTGAAACAACTCTCAGGTTATTCACAGTTGACTATTCCTGTAAGCCGCTTTACCTCGGTCCTGGCTGACACAGAAGTTTGCGTTGCGCCAGAGCCTTTATTGACTTACATCGAAGTAATTGATCAATGAAAGGTAACAAAATGAACCTAGCTTTAGACTACGGACAACATTCCGCTATTTATAACATGCTCTCTTTGGGCATTGCCAGCATGACCTTCACAGCATTCTTCCTTTGGTTTGCTCGTGACCGCGTGCTACCTCGCTACAGAACCGCAATCATGGTTTCGGCATCGGTTGTTTCGATTGCTGCTTACCACTACTTCAGAATGTACGACTCATTCAACAAAGCTGCAGGTGAGATGACTGCCACCGGTGGTTACGACCTAAACGTTGCTGAATACAACGTCGGCTACCGCTACGTGGACTGGTTCCTAACCGTTCCACTACTTCTAGTTGAAGTTGTTGCAGTACTTGCTCTGGCTCGTGCAGTTCAGTCATCGATGCTAAAGCGCCTTGTGCCTGCAGCAGCGCTGATGATCGCACTTGGCTACCCAGGTGACGCTCGTCTAGACAACGTGTTCGGCCTACAGCTAGACCCATCAGTATGGGGTCTACTATCGACCATCCCGTTCCTATACATCCTGTACGTACTTCTATTCGAGCTCAGCAAGAGCCTCGAGCGTCAGTCTGACGCAGTGAAGAAGAAGGTAACCGCGCTTCGCATTCTATTGTTTGCATCATGGGGCGTTTACCCAATCTCGTTCATCGCAAACATGCAGGCCGGTGACCCAACCGGAGGCGGCTTCATGCTTCGTGAAGTTGGTTACACCATCGCTGACATCACTGCAAAGTGTGTATTCGGTCTGATCATTTACTCGATCGCCCGTATCAAGTCGGCTGAAGACAGCAAAGAATTCGCTGCAAGCGAGTTCAAGGACTAATCAACGACTAGTCGAAAAGGTGGGAGGGCGCGAAAGTGCCCTCCCATTTTTTTCGCAGAAAGGCAACCATGTCAAACGCAGACAACCGTGCCCGCCTTGTTCTCAAAACCGGGTCTCTAGTGTTCGGCCTAAGTGCCCTACTACTGCTCGCGACTCCAGCGCTGTTCAACGAACTTCTCGGCCTGGCCACCAACCCCGACCTCGAGTGGTCGATGCGCATGATCGGCATCACACTCGTGGCGCTGGCGGGCAATATGTTTTCGGTCGCTAGTCGTGGCAGCGAAGCATCCGTGCGCTTCTCGGCCAGAGTCATGCAAGCGAGTGCCTTCGCGCTCGGCGTACTGACCCTACTGATTCCGACGGCGCAAACCTGGTTCACCATCGGCTACGCAGCGATCGGTTTTAGCTTTTCAATCGCTTACACAATCGCTCTCGGCTTCGGCTCAAAAGCCGACTCGCAGCAATAAACTAAACACAATCTCCTTGGATGCTCGCATGCAAGGCCCTCAAACTAAAGGTTCATCATGCCAAGACAGCTTTCAGCATTCTTAAGACTTGCAACCGCGCTAGCCATCTATGGCAGCATCTTTTGGCAGGTTTCTGACCGCCTGGCCAACAACCTGTTTCGCGCACAGGAGTACTTCTTTTACTTCACGATTCAAACCGCACTGATCTCGGCTACCGTTCTAGCCATCTCAGGCATCGGCGCTCTTCGTGGCAAGCCGCAGAGCCTACGCCTGTCTCAGGTGCGCCTCTGGGTGGTTTCATACGAGGTCGTCGTAGCGATTGTCTACAACGCCCTGCTGCGCGGCACCGAGGTGCTGCCTGGAGACCCAGACTACGGCTACGACTGGCCGGTGCTGCCGAACGAGATTCTGCACGTGTGGGCACCGATCTTCATTCTCATCGACTGGGCACTGTCTAAAGACGGCGTCAAGATTGCCACCAAGAAGGTTTGGTGGGTCGTTGCCTACCCGCTCACCTGGTTGGCCGTTTCGATTCTTCGCGGAGCTTTCGCCCCTGACCACTGGTGGGCCTACTGGTTCTTAGACCCAGCCGAGGGTGTTGAGCAGATGCTCACCTACATCTTCGGTATCTCGGCGTTCATGATTGTGGCTGGGTTCGGCTTCAACGCGCTGCGCAATCTGGTCGCAAAGGTTCAGCGCTAGCGCTTTTTAGCGGATGCTCTGCGAGCGCCCTAGCTAGCTGCTAGTTGCCCGCAAGCGCCGTCAATCTCTTTACCGCGAGTGTCTCGCAGCGTGGTCGGAATGCCGGCCTTTTCGAGTGTTGAGATGAACACGCGGGTTACCTCTGGAATCGATGCCGTCCAAATCGAGCCCGGGGTTGGGTTGAGCGGAATCGGGTTCACGTGAACCCAACCCTTGCCTCGTTCGTTGAGCTTCTTGGCCAACAGCTCGGCACGCCACTCGTGGTCATTCATGTCTTTGATTAGCGCGTATTCGATTGACACTCGGCGGCCCGTTGCGTCGAAGTATGCCCTTGCAGCATCGAGAGCCTCGTCAACCTTCCACTTTGAGTTCACCGGAATTAGCTCATCGCGCAGTTTGTCATCGGGTGCGTGAAGCGACAGCGCGAAAGTCACGGGGATTTTTTCTGCCGCAAGCTTGTGAATCGCTGGCACGAGACCAACGGTCGAAACGGTGATGTTGCGAGCCGACATGCCAAGCCCGTTTGGCTGTGGCTCGACCATGGTGCGCAGGGCAGACATCACGCGGTTGTAGTTGGCTAGCGGCTCACCCATGCCCATAAAGACAATGTTGCTGACTCGCTCTGGCGCATCTCCCGCTTTGGCCTTGCGGCCGCCGAGCTCGCCCCTAGCGATGGCCTGATTGGCACGTACGATTTGGTCGACGATTTCGCCAGCCGACATGTTGCGGGTGAGTCCCGCCTGGCCGGTGGCACAGAACGGGCAGTTCATGCCGCAGCCGGCTTGTGAAGAAATGCACAGCGTGATTCGGCCCGTGTAGCGCATCAGCACCGACTCAACCAGCGCGCCGTCGAATAAGCGCCACAAGAACTTGATGGTGTCGCCCTTGTCGGTCTGCAGCCGCTTGACCTCGGTGAGCATCGTTGGCAACAGCGCTGAGACGAGCTCTTCGCGCCCAGAGGCCGGTAGGTCGGTCATGTCGGCCGGGTTGCTCGTGTAGTGGGTGAAGTAGTGGGTCGATAGCTGCTTGGCCCTAAACCCCTGAATGCCCAGCTCTTTAACGCGAGCGGCACGCTCTTCAATGCTGAGGTCGGCAAGGTGCACCGGGGGCTGCTTGCGCTTTGGCTCGGCGAACTGAAGCAGCGGCTTGCCGGTTTCATCTTTAGCCTGCGTCCAGCCCTCGGCCGCAGGGCGAACTTGTTTGCGCTCGGTCATGGTCTGGAGTCTTTTCGTTGGGCTAAAGCGGATGCTGTCTTCACAAGTTTAAGCGTCAACGCCGCACTTGCGCAGGCAAAAGAAAAGTGGGTGGAACCTTTCGGCTCCACCCACTGATCTTTAGTCAGTTATTACTTGGTGGTAACGCGCTTGACCACAGAGGTTGCGCCCACGGTCACAGACACTCGGTAAGTGCCGCTCTCTGGAACGCTGATCTTGTAGGTCTTGGTAGCTGCCACAGGAACCACGTAGGTTGCCTTGCGAACACCAACAACGCTAATGACAAGAGTCTTGCCCTTTGCGTTGGCCACGGTCACAGCGATTACCTTCTTCGAAGGGCTGGTGATCTTGGCGGTTGGAGCTAGCTTCGGGGTAACAGCGCCGTTGAAGGCGATGTCGTCGAAGTAGTAGTCACCCGTGACACGAGCGCCATCAACACCACAAGAGAAGCCAGGGAAAACAGACGCGCGGTTGTAAACATTTGCGGCGTTGTAATTCGAAAGGTTCCAGCTCAAACGGTTCCAGCCAGCGGCTGAAGCGATTGCATCGGTCTCAACAAGAATTGTGTTGTCGAGTGAGCTCTCTAGCTTTAGGCGAACACGAGCACCAGCTGCTGGAACGTGAACGTTAGCAGTGACGGTTGTGTGACCAGCCGAGAGCAGAGTCACCGTGGTGGCTTGGTCTTGAATGGTGGTTCCACCCCAGCACTCGCTGCCAGAGGTTACCTTCAGTGCGTCTCCGGCAGATGCGCCAACAGGTGCAGCGACAATCTCGCTTGCAGTGCCACCAAAGTTGGTGAGTGCATTTGCAGAAGCGAAGTCAATCAAGGTCGACGGTGAAGTTACTGGGACAACTACGTCTGGAGTTTCGGCTCCAGGGAACGATGCGTTGTCAAGGTAAACGACGTTGCCATCGCGACCGGCCTCGAAGAATAGAGGGAAGAAAGAGGCGGTAGTACATCCGGTTACCGAACCGTTCTCAAAGTGCAGGGTTTCCCAGCCTGTTCCGCCGTGGCGAACCTTGATCTCTGTCGCGGTGCAGCCACCTTCCATCTTAAGCACCATGTCGCCGGCAACAGTCGAGTAGACATCAATGTTGGCGTATGGGAATAGAGCCGAGAACAAGGTGCCGTCTTGAACTGCAGTTGCAGTGGTCTTTAGGAAGGTTGTTCCTGACCATGGCATTGCACCAGCAGGGATCTCAAGCTTGGCGCCCTTGCCAGAACGGCCACCAGGCAGTGAAGACTCAAGGCTAGAGCTGTTGCCTTCGAAGTCGGCAACGTACTCGCCGGCGTTACCTAGGACGAACCCGCTGGTGTCGTTGTCTTCAAAGGTGATGGTGAGTGGTGCCGAGGCTGCGTTTGCAGCACTGGCGGTGATGCCGACAAGGCCGGCGCTCAAAAGGGCGGTGGCTGAGGTCAGCGCCGCTAACTTCTTGAGAACTAGATTCATTGCAGTTCCTTCCATAAGGGATTTTTGGAGTGAACTGTTCTTGAGGCAAGATGCGAAAACGCGAGGATGCTCAACAATAGCCACTCGGTCGTGCGCACACACTTCCTGCGTTCAAGTTACTCCTGAAAGCGGTTACCTGAAAGCGGTTTCACTAACTTTTATCAAACTGTTACCAAGCGGTTATAAAGCGCGATTCGGTGAAGACATTAGCAAGTAGCTTTAGCAAAGCCTAGTTAGCGCTTGACGACCTCGCCGTAGCCGTCCATCTTCCAGGCGCGCACGTAGTCGATGTGCATCTGAGCGGTGGTCCAGCCGTTCCAGGCCCCGCCAAAGTCGCCGGTGGCGTTGTTCAGAATCAAGAAGAAGAAGTCGTTGAAAGGCCAGTTCTGCGTTCTGGCTTCACCCTTGGTAAGCGTGAAGAACAGGTTTCCGTCGACATAAAACTCCATGCGATCTGGCTTCCAGGCGAAGCCGTAAAGATGAAAGTCATCTGAATAGTTGGTTGAGCTCGCAGCCGAGCCGTAGTCGCCGTAGTCGTAGGTGTGAGCACCGACGTCCCATGGCGTGCCGTTGGTTGAGTAGTGCACCGCAGCCGAATTGCGCCACGGTTGGTGGCCACCCTGCTCGGCAATGTCGATTTCACCGGATGCTGGCCAACCAACATCGGTGATGTTGTCGCCGATCATCCAGAATGCTGGCCAGTTCCGACCACCCTTGGGCATCTTGATGCGAGCTTCGATGTAACCGTATTTGAACGAAACTTTGCCCTGGGTGTCAAAGCGACCCGAGGTGAACTCGCAACCAGACCAAGCCAGACAAGTCGCTCCGGCCGGTACCTGGCCCGTTTTTTTCGTGGTGATTACGGCGTTACCCGAGCTTGAGCCATCGAGTTTGATTGCCCCCGGGTAATACCACTGCGGTTCGTTGTTGTGACAAGTGCCACCGCCGTTTGCTCCGTCGTGGCCGCAGTAGCGTGATGTCCAAGTCTTAGAGTCGACCGACCCGCCGGCCGAACCCTTGAATTCTTCGGACCACAAAAGTTCACCCACGCGGTGACCCGAGACCACAGGTGCGACAGGACCAACTGGCCCTACACTCCAAATCGGCCAAAGTGTTACGTCACCCGCCGTGCGGTAAGACTGACCAGGCTGCCCGATGACGGTACCGCCCTGAGACTTTGACCAACCCAAGAACGTCGACCCGTCGCGAGCAAAAAGGTTTTGCGGCAAAACACCGTTGGTCACGTTGAACTTGAGTGCCGGCATGGTGCCGTCGCCCGGTGAGCTAAAGCTCATGTTGTATTCAACCAGCGACCACTTGGCGAAGAGCATCTGGTTTTTCTTTGCGATGAACTTCGCAGCGTTTGCGAAGGCGGCGTCGCCATCTGCGCTGGTCGCCCATCCGCTGAATTGGTAACCGACGCGGGTGAACTTGTTTTCAGCTAGCGTGACACCTTGGATGTTCGCCAACTGTGCCGGCATCACGCCGACGCCCGAGTTGGCATAGAAATCAATGCGGTAGTTCACCGGAATCCAATGGGCGAACAACTTGAGGCTTGCCCGCGGCTTCACCAGCACAGCATCCGCGTATTTGGAAGTGCCCGTTGTCGAGGTGGCCCAACCGGCAAAGGCATAGTTGGTGCGCTTGAACGTGTTCTTTTTGAGTTTGGCTCCCACCGAACCAACCGTCTGCGGGGTCATGGTGCCAAAGCCGCCGTTGGCTGAGTATGTGATCTTGTAGGTAGGTGCCGCAACACCAGTGAGAACCTGAGGTTGCCCAACAGCCAGGCCTAGGGCTAAGGCGAGCACGGTCAGAAGTGCGCCAATTCGAACTCGCGCGGTTACCTGTGACTGCTGTGCAAAACGATTCAAGACAAAGCCCCTAATAGTCAGTAAGTGTTGCCCGACGCAGTTGCACAAAAGCGAGCGGTATAACTCAGAGGCTACCATCGAGGGGCTTACTAGGCTAGGCATGAGGCCTCTAGCCCCACATAGCCGAAAGATGAGCCGCTCTTGATGATCCCCGAGCCCGAAACTGCAGATAGGCGCATGCGATTTCGCAACATGCAGTGGCTTGCCCCGGGCGACGAGGGGGCACGCTCTCGCAACACGCAGTTCATCTCAGCGAAGGACAACATCGGCAATTACATGCCGGTCAAAGCCATTCAGAACATGCTCGGCGAAGAAACCGATGTGTGGGACATGCATCGACCTATCGACTGGGATTTCGTTAATTCGAACTACAAGGCGGCGGTGATTGGTGGAGCAGGCCTGCTGGCCAAGGTGTTTAACAAGTTTTGGGTCGACTGCGCTGCCAACTGCAAGATTTCGACGTGGTCGCCGAACCGAAAACCGTCACGCTGAGCGTTCATCCCGACTTGGTCAACGACGAAACTCATGACGCGATCGAAGCGCTTTGCGTGAGCAAAGGGTTCACCGTGCTGAGAACCAAGAATGTGCAAACCCCCGAAGAGGGGCTCGAAGACATCATTCGCAACTACTACTGCCGAAGCGAACTAGTGGTTTCAACCAGGCTTCACGGGGCGATCACCGCTTACGGCCTCGGTATTCCTTACCTCGCCATGCCGGGTGATGAAAAACTTCGCGAATTCCATCGGCTCTTTGGCGGTGGCCAACTGTTTAGCAACTTGGATGAGCTGGCTGAACTTTTGAACGCGGGGCACGCCGAGTTGGCGAGACCCGCCCTTGCTGATGTCCTCGAGTTCGGGGCCCGCGGTAGGGCCGCCATGGATGATTTGAGCTAAATTTCTGAGCCCCAAGAACTCCACACGAAACTCTTTGATTTCGGGTATGTAAACGCTTGCAGTTTGTCGTAGATTAGAGGGAACGAAAAAGAGCCCTAGCAGCACCACTATTGAATTCATTAGGAACCCATGGCCGGCACAAGCATTTTGGTCTATGCAGAGCGCGTAGGCGGAAACCTCGGTGAGATCGAGAAACTTCTCGCCGGCCCGCTTGCCGACTTTGACGGTGTGCACGTGCTTCCGTTCTTTCACCCCTTCGACGGTGACGACGCCGGCTTCGACCCGATCGACCACAAGATCGTCGACCCAAGACTTGGCCACTGGTCAGACTTCAAGCGCATTTCGCAAACCCACGAGCTAACCGCAGACCTGATTGTGAATCACGCCTCAGCGCTGTCGCCAGAGTTCATCGACTGGCAGGCGAAGGGCGAAGCATCCGAGTTTGACGGCATGTTCTTGACCTTCGATGTGGTGTTCCCTAACGGTGCGAGCGAAGACGACATCACCTCTTTCTACCGCCCCCGCCCAGGAATGCCATTCACCGCTTACGAGGTAAACGGTCGCCGACGCCTGGTCTGGACCACCTTCATGCCCTCGCAGGTAGACATCGACATCAACCACCCGGCCGGCCAGAAGTACCTGGTCAACGTGCTCGAAGCTCTCAAGAGCGGTGGCGTCAAGGTCGTGCGACTAGACGCGGTCGGCTACGCGGTGAAGACCCCCGGCACCGACTCGTTCATGACCGCCGAGACACTGGCTTTCGTCGGCGAAATCACCAAACTGATTCGCTCTTACGACATGCGGGTGCTG
>Ga0222712_10002601_pt1 | contig 20457 bp, 21 predicted proteins | sample C33_657DmetaG_FD_165043 | JGI IMG/M metagenome (GOLD analysis project Ga0222712, IMG submission 165043) | Estuarine water microbial communities from San Francisco Bay, California, United States - C33_657D | ecosystem: Environmental > Aquatic > Marine > Unclassified | place: USA: California... | reverse complement strand
GTAGTAATTTGATATCAATCATTTACTTTCCTCTCGCGGGTATGAACCTAGGAATCTTATTTCCTCGCAGATCTCGCGTAGGCGAGTAACGGCTTGGCCAACGTTAGCGTCGCTGATATGACCTTCAGCATCAACAATAAAGTGGTAATCGCCTAACTCTTTGCCGGTTGGGCGGCTTTGAATGAAAGTTAAGTTGACGTTACGGGTGGCGAATTCAGTCAAAATTTCTAATAGCGCGCCTGCGTGGTCTGTGCCAATGAAGATCGCCATTGAAGTTCGGTCGTGCCCGGTCGGTTTGGTTAGCTCGCCAGGTTTTGAGACTAAAACGAAGCGGGTTACTGCGCCGTTGTTATCGCCAATATTTTCAGCAACTATTTCTAAGCCATAGTGATCGGCGGCAATAGCGGATGCAATTGCGGCATCGAACTCACCACGGTTAAGCGCCTCTGCGGCTGCGGCAGTTGAATTTGTTGCAACGACTTCGGCATGCGGATAGTTAGTGGCAACGTAAGTACGACATTGCGCTTCAGCATGCGGGTGGGTAGCGATGCGTTTAATCTCTTTGGTTCCTGGTTTAACCATGAATGCAAATGAAACTGGCAAAGTAACTTCGCCAGCAATTACAAGTGGTTCACCTGTTGCTAATTCATCTAGTGTGCGAGCAACAACACCTTCGACCGAATTTTCAATTGGTACTAATGCGAATTCGGCTTCGCCTTTACGAACCGCATTTAAGGCTGCGGTGACATTGGCATACGGAACAAGTTGATCAGTCGGTCCAGTAATTTTCTTGAGTGCCGCCTCAGTAAAGGTCGCAGCTGGACCGAGATAGGCGTATGTGCTCACTGGTTAAGGATACCCGAGCTCACTTACTGCTCGCGCCGGCATATCTGTAATTACAACGTCGACACCTAGCTGGGCACATAGTTTTAGATCAATTACTTCATTTACCGTCCAAACAAAAACCCGTTTTCCTTCACTTTGATATTTAGCCACTAATTCAGGGTGGTCTCTGATTTCTTCAATACTTGGCGCAAATGATTTAGCTGAAGAAAAGCGATTCATAATCGGTGCATTTAGCGCATTTACTAGCGCCACTGTTTCTATGCCGGTTTCTAACCTGACCACTTTTTCTAACGCTAGCCAGCTAAAACTAAGTAGTGCGATATCTAAACTTTTATATGGTTTAACAAGTTCCAGAATTTTGTTTTCAACCTCATTGCCTGATGGCACTGGGTGTTTAGTCTCTAACGCCAAAGCTTTCTTATGTTCGCTGGCAACTTCAAGGAGTTCAGTTAATAACATTAAATCTGGATAAATTTCTTTCAACTCTGGGTATTCGGTGTGAGCTACTACCGCTTTATGGTTAGCCATTCGTAACATATTTGAATCGTGCCAAATAATTACCTGGTTATCTTTAGTCAGCCTTAAGTCGCATTCAAAACCATCGGCACCATCGGTTATCGCCGCCATAAATGCAGCACGGGTATTTTCGGGATGATCAAATGAAGATCCACGATGCGCATAAATGAGTGGTCTAGGCATTGATCACTCACTTATCAGCGTTAGGCTAAGCCACATGAGCCAACCGGTATTCGCACTTGCTGCGCGTTCGGCTATTGGCCTGCGTCGCTCTGGCAACGAAGATTCTGCAATCACATCTGCAAACTTAATCGCTGTGGCCGATGGAATGGGTGGACACGCTGGCGGCGAAGTCGCATCTGCGATTGCAATTAAAGAGTTAACGAAGTTAATCCCAATTTCACAAAGTATTCATATTGATGCCGACTCCATTGAAGATTTATTGGCACAAGCAATGGTAGATATTGATTTAGAGATTGCCCGCGTTGCAAATGAAGATCCAGAGCTTCGTGGAATGGGAACTACTTTGACTGCCTTGTTGTTGCACGAAGATCGCATTGCGCTAATGCATATTGGTGATTCCCGTGCATATCGTTTGCGCGATGGTGAACTAGAACAATTAAGCCTTGATCACACTGTGCTTCAAGAGTTAATAGATCAAGGAAAGTTAACAATTGCCGAAGCTAATGATCATCCGCAGCGTTCTTTGCTTACTCAAGTTCTAATGGGTTCTGGAAATCTTGATCCTGTATTAGTGGTTTATGAACGTAAAGCTGGCGACCGTTACTTACTTTGTAGTGATGGGCTAAGTAGCGTGCTTTCCAATAAGGAAATTAAGTCGCTTTTGAAGAAAAATAAGCGCGAAGATGCAGTTGCTGCATTAGTAGATGCCACTTATGTAAACGATGCACCCGATAACGTCACAGTTATTATCGCCGATATCGCCACAGATTTAACGGTTGAGACAGAGTTACACGGGGCTAGCAAATGAGCCAATTATTAGGTGGTCGCTACCGGCTTGGCGACATGATCGGTACTGGTGGAATGGCTGATGTTTTCGAAGCACAAGATGAACGGTTGTCGCGAAAAGTTGCGGTGAAAATTCTGCGTTCTGATTTAGCTAAAGATCCTTCATTTGTAACGCGATTCCGTAAAGAAGCACTGGCTGCTGCAGGTTTAAACCATCCAGGAATTGTTGCCGTTTATGACTCTGGTGAAGATCCTGCTCCTTATATTGTTATGGAGTTAGTTTCTGGAAAAACTTTGCGCGAGATTATTCGCGCCGGTGAGCGCTTACCGCTTGATCGCGCATTAGAAATTGGCGAAGGTATTTTGGCGGCGTTGGATTACTCGCATGAACGCGGCATTGTGCATCGAGATATTAAGCCAGCAAACGTAATGATCACCGACAAAGGTGATGTCAAGGTTATGGATTTCGGTATTGCGCGGGCACTCGATGATTTAGCCGCAACACTTACTAATACCTGGAACGTGGTCGGAACTGCACAATATCTTTCACCTGAACAAGCAGTTGGTGAAGTTGCAGATGCCCGCAGTGATATTTATTCAGCTGGTTGTTTGTTATATGAAGTAATGACTGGGCAGCCGCCATTTACTGGTGACACACCGGTGTCGATTGCATACCAACATGTATCTGGCGAATTTCCTTTACCAAGTTCGGTTTTGCCTGGTTTGCCTGAAGGTGTCGATGTAATGCTTTCGGTTGCATTAGCTAAGCGCCCGGTAGATCGTTATCAAAGCGCTGGGTTAATGCTCGATGATTTATTCCGTATCCATGGCGGTCAAGTCGTAAAAGCTAAAATCGCTCGCAAGCCGATCACTCGTAAAGCTTTAGTAGTTGGTTTGATTGGCGTGCTAATAGTTAGCGGAGCAGCTCTCTTTGGTTTGAATTTATCGAATACTGGAACCACGAGCGGTCCTTCTAATTCTGTGCCAAATGTAATTGGTTTAACTGAAGCCGAAGCAAAAGCGCAGCTTGGTGATTATGTAGTTACTGTGCAACGCGCACATGATCCACAGATTCCAGTTGATCGAGTTTCCAATCAGATTCCAGTTGCATCTGCTCAAGCCAAGCCTGGTTCAGCTGTTGTTTTAACTATCTCTGATGGGCCGGGTGACGCTCTTGTACCTGACGGATTAATTGGGTTATCACTTGGCGATGCCCGCGCAGTGCTTACCTCGGTTGGTTTAGTTGTAGCTCGAACTGAAGTTTCACCTTCGGATAAACCACAAGGAACGGTTTTGGCTGTTACTCCAGAGATGGGTTCAACTGTTACCGCTGGTACTGGTGTGGTTTTAACGATCGCAAATGGTGAAGTGGAAATTCCTAATTTAATTGGGGTTGAAGCGATTCAAGCACGTGCGATTTTGATTAATTCAAATTTCTTGATTAAAGAGTTTAATGATTATGACCCTGCACAAGCGATTGGTGTAGTGATTCGTCAATTCCCAGAAGCTGGTGCAACTCGCACAATTGGTGAGTCCGTAACAATTACAATTAATAAAGCGCCTTAGCCGCGAGTACCAATAACTGGTGATAAACCAACTGCTTTAGCCTGTGCATTTTTATCGCCACATTCAGTTAACCAATTAGCTAACATCGCATGACCGTGTTCAGTTAAAACAGATTCTGGGTGGAACTGCACACCTTCAATTGGAAGTGATTTGTGTCGAACAGACATCACAATGCCACCTTCAGTTTCACCAGTAATTTGTAATTCATCTGGCACAGTTGCGCGTTCAATTGCCAATGAGTGATAACGAGTTGCAGTAAACGGTGAAGGCAAATTAGCGAACACGCCTTCGCGATTATGAATTATTTCGGAAGTTTTTCCGTGCATTAATTCGGGTGCGCGCGAAACGGTTGCACCGAATGCAACACCAATTGCTTGATGTCCTAAACAAACTCCGAATAACGGAATCTTTTTCTCGGCGCAGAATTTGATCATTGGAATACTTATTCCGGCCAACTCGGGAGTTCCGGGTCCTGGTGAAATTAAAACGCCGTCGTAACCGTTGGCCGCTTCAACTGAAATTTCATCATTTCTAACCACGGTCGTTTCGGCGCCAAGTTGGCCTAAGTACTGCACCAAGTTAAAAACAAAAGAGTCGTAGTTATCTACGACAAGAATCTTGGTGGGCTGGCTGCTCATGAGGCAATTCTGGCCTACTCACAGCGTTGACGCGGTTGATATTTTGCGCCGCCCTGTTACCCTTGGCGACATGCCTAAGTCCAAATTGCGTAAGAAAGTTCAAGAGCAGCATGCTCATGTTCAAGAAGTCGTTGACCATGCTCCACACGGCCCGCTTGAGAGCCCGAAATGGCTAGCTCCAACCATGGTTGGCTCATTCTTGGTCGGTCTCTTCTGGATTGTGACTTTCTATGTAAGCCAAACTCAGTACCCAATTCCTAATATTGGCGCCTGGAATATGTTGGTCGGCTTCGCATTTATCGCTTTTGGCTTCTCACTAGCCACTAAATGGCGTTAAAAAGTACTAGCGCGCTAGTTTCACTTTTTTAAAAGTTATCCACAAGGATCTCCACAGATGTGGAGAATTACAGCCATGTAATTAGGTTGGAAATTCAGTTAGAAATCAGCGGCGGCGAACCAGTATTAATTGGGCAGCTAACGCCCCGCCAAGTAGGCCGCCCAGGTGTGCCCGCCAGTCGACACCACCTAGAACAAATCCGAGTACGAAGTTCAGGCCAATGATTATGGCGATTTCACGAACGTTGGCCCCGATAGTTTTTCCGACAATTAAGAAAGCGCCAAATAAACCAAAGACCGCACCTGATGCACCGACCGATGCATGGTTATAGGTATTTAAAAACACTGAAGCTAGTGAGCCGGTTAAGAGTGAAACCGTAAAAACAATTAGGAATTTATTTCTGCCGAAAGCGTATTCAATTGGAGTGCCAAGTAAATAAAGTGAATACATATTAAATCCAAGATGCATTAGCCCGCCATGAGTTAGTGCAACTGTAATTAATCGATACCACTCGTTGGTGTATTGCAAATAATCTCTACCGGGTAACAGTAATTGCAGTTGCAAATCAGGCAGCAATTGTTGCGCTAAATAAGCAGCACAGATAATTAAAATTAACGCATTTGTTGCAGTGCGTTTATTTAACACGGCGGTTTATTAGGCGACGGTTATTGAATTAATTTTAATTGGTGTAACTGGGCGATCTTGCGCGCCAGTCTTTGTTGAACCAATTGCATCTACAACAGCTTGGCTGGCAGCATCTTTAACTTCACCAAAGATGCTGTGCTTGCGGTTTAACCAAGTTGTTGGTGCAACCGTGATAAAGAATTGTGAACCATTAGTACCAGGGCCAGAGTTAGCCATCGCAAGAATGTAAGGGCGATCAAAAGTTAATTCGCCATGGAATTCGTCAGCAAACTTATAACCTGGGCCGCCAGTGCCTTGACCTAGTGGGTCGCCACCTTGAATCATGAAACCATCGATGACGCGGTGAAAAACTGTGCCGTCGTAAAGATTGGCAGTTGATTTTTCGCCAGTGCGTGGGTCAACCCATTCGCGTGCACCGGTTGCTAGTTCAACAAAGTTGGCAACTGTCTTTGGTGCGTGGTTAGGAAAAAGTTCAACAATGATGTCGCCCATAGTTGTGTGCAGTGTCGCTGTTGTCATTTTATTTTTCCTTTTCAGTTTTTATAAATGGGTGCGTAAAAGTGTTACTTGAGTGGAGACCAGGGGAATCGAACCCCTAACCCCCGCCTTGCAAAGGCGGTGCTCTACCAATTGAGCTAGGTCCCCGTGTTGAGCGGGGGGTGGGCCTAGATGGACTCGAACCATCGACCTCTTCCTTATCAGGGAAGCGCTCTAACCAGGCTGAGCTATAGGCCCGCAAATAATGGATTTATCTGCGGTAAGCGCCAAAGGTTACCCCGAAGTCGCCACTTAACCAAAACTCGTGCGTATCTAAGCAGGTTCTGCACCAGAAGTCGCCCCAGCTTCCTCTGGATTACAAGTTACGGATAAGAGTTGGGCGCCATCATCGAGGTTCACTAGGCGAACCCCCATGGAGTCACGACCGGTTTGGCGAACTTCTGCCGCCGGTGTGCGCATAACAGTGCCACCTGATGTGATGGCCAGAATTTCATCTTCATTGCGCAGAACAAGTGCGCTAACAAGTGAACCACGTGAATTTTCATCAATCTTGGCAGCTTTAATTCCGATACCGCCGCGACCTTGTAAGCGATATTCATCGAGTGGGGTTTTCTTGCCATAACCACCATCGGTTGCGGTGAATACAAAAGTATCGCCAGCATGTTGGGCAGTAATACGAGCCATTGTTAATAGTTCATCATCTGCGCGGAATTTCATTCCGATTACACCACTTGTTGATCGACCCATTGGGCGAAGTGATTCATCATCGACAGCAAAACGAACTGACATGGCTTTTTTAGAGACCAGCAATAGTTCGTCACCAGCATCGACTAAAGCTGCGCTAACAACTTCATCTTCGCCTTTGAGTGCAATTGCGATTAAGCCACCGGCACGTGGCGAGTCGTACTCAAGTAACGCACTCTTTTTAATTAAACCAGCCTTGGTTGCTAATACCAAGTGAGGTGCTGCGTTGTAATCTTTAATTGAAAGAACTTGAGCAATATTTTCTTCTGGTTTAAATGCCAACAAGTTAGCAACATGTTGACCACGGGCATCGCGGCCAGCATCAGGTAGTTCGTGAACTTTCGCGCGATAAACCCTACCTTGATTAGTAAAGAACAATAACCAGTCGTGAGTTGAGGCCACAAAGAAATGATCAACTACATCGTCTTGTTTGAGTGAAGCGCCTTTAACGCCACGACCGCCACGACGTTGTGAACGATATAAATCAGCCATGGTGCGTTTTGCATAACCACCACGAGTAATTGTCACAACTACATCTTGATCTGGAATTAAATCTTCAGCTGAGAAATCACCTTCGCTGGCCACAATCTGCGAACGACGATCATCGCCATATTTAGCAACTAGTTCAGCAAGCTCGGTCGCGATTATTTCGCGCTGCTTTTCTGGGCTAATCAAAATTGCATTTAACTCAATAATCTCAGCCATTAAGGTGTCGTATTCATCGTTGATCTTTTGGCGCTCAAGGGCGGCAATACGACGCAACTGCATATCAAGAATTGCGTTGGCTTGAATCTCATCGACATCAAGTAACTTCATTAAGCCAGTGCGAGCTTCTTCAGGCGTAGTTGAAGCACGAATCAGGGCAATTACCGCATCCAGTGCATCAAGTGCTTTTAAATAGCCTTGCAAGATATGTGCGCGTCGCTCTTTTTCAACTAACCGGTATTTCGTGCGACGAACAATTACTTCTACTTGGTGATCAATGTAGTACTTAATAAATTCATCAAGGCGTAATGTGCGCGGGACGCCATCTACAAGTGCCAACATGTTGGCGCCGAAAGTATCTTGTAGTTGAGTTTGCTTATAAAGATTATTTAAAACTACTTTCGGAATCGCGCTATTTTGTAGAACAACAACTAAACGCTGGCCAAGACGTTCGTTACCTTCATCGCGCACATCGGCAATGCCTTTAATTTTTCCATCTTTAACTAGTTCAGCGATTTTTAAAGCTAAATTATCTGGGTTAACTTGGTAAGGAAGTTCGGTTATCACTAAACAGGTGCGCTTATTAATTTCTTCGACTTGCACAACTGCACGCATCGTAATTGAGCCACGACCAGTGCGGTATGCGGACTCAATGCCAGTGCGTCCAACAATGAGTGCCTTAGTTGGGAAGTCTGGACCTTTAACAATTTTCATTAATTGTTCTAGTAGTTCATCAGATTTAGCTTCGGGATGAGCAAGTGCCCAGGCCACACCTTCGCCGATTTCGCGCAAGTTATGTGGTGGAATATTTGTGGCCATACCAACAGCGATACCAGCACTGCCATTAACTAATAAGTTTGGGAAACGTGAAGGTAGAACATTTGGCTCTTGTGAACGACCATCATAGTTAGGTGAAAAATCGACGGTGTCTTCATCGATATCGCGCATCATTTCCATGGCGATATGTGACAAACGAGCTTCGGTATAACGCATAGCTGCAGCTGGGTCGTTACCGGGTGAGCCAAAGTTTCCGTTGCCATCTACTAATGGATAACGAAGTGACCAATGTTGAGCTAAACGAACAACTGCGTCGTAAATAGCGGTGTCACCGTGTGGGTGGTAATTACCCATTACGTCACCGACGATACGAGAAGACTTGTAATAGCCCTTATCTGGGCGATAACCAGCGTCATACATTGCGTATAGAACACGGCGATGAACAGGCTTTAGGCCATCGCGAATATCTGGCAGGGCACGGCCAACAATGACCGACATTGCGTAATCTAAATAAGAGCGCGCCATCTCGACCTGTAGGTCGACAGTCTCTTGGCGATCGTAATCTTTTCTTATTTCATCCATTTAAATATCCAAGAATCTAACGTCTTTAGCGTTGCGTTGAATAAATGAGCGACGTGGTTCGACATCTTCGCCCATTAAGACTGAGAATAAATCATCGGCTGCCGCTGCATCGTCAAGAGTTACTTTGATTAGCACACGGTGCTCTGGGTCCATGGTGGTGTCCCAAAGTTCTTTAGCTGGCATTTCGCCTAAACCTTTGAAGCGTTGAATACCGTCTTCTTTTGGTAAGCGCTTGCCGGCATTAATTCCGATCTTGATCATTCCGTCGCGCTCGCGATCAGAGAATGCATATTGCACTGGTTCTTTGCCGCCCCATTTTAATTTATAAAGTGGTGGCTGGGCTAAATAAACAAAACCACCTTCGATAAGTGGTTTCATAAAACGGAAAAGCAGAGTTAATAACAGGGTGCGAATATGTTGGCCATCGACATCAGCATCGGCCATCAAAATAATCTTGTGATAGCGCAAGTTAGCAACATCGAAGTCATCGTGAATACCAGTGCCGAGCGCGGTGATTAGCGCTTGCACTTCATTGTTTTGTAACACGCGATCGATGCGAGCTTTTTCAACGTTTAGAATTTTTCCGCGGATAGGTAGAACTGCTTGGTTACGTGAATCGCGGCCACCTTTAGTTGAACCACCTGCTGAGTCACCTTCAACAATATAAAGTTCGCACTTTTCTGGATCAGTCCATTGGCAATCAGCTAACTTGCCTGGCATACCGCGACCTTCTAATAAACCTTTGCGGCTACGGGATAAATCGCGCGCTTTACGAGCTGCGACACGTGCTGCTGCGGCATCAATACTTTTGCGAACAATCTCTTTACCTTCACTTGGATTCTGCTCAAACCAAGCAGTTAATGCTTCGTTTACACACTTTTGGGTAAATGACTTAGCTTCAGTGTTTCCAAGTTTAGTTTTTGTTTGACCTTCGAATTGCGGTTCAGCTAATTTAATTGAAACGATAGCTGTTAAACCTTCGCGCACATCGTCGCCAGTTAAGCGATCTTCTTTCTTTTTAATAAAACCTTGGTCTTCGCTAAATTTATTTACAATTGAAGTTAGCGCGGTACGGAAACCTTCTTCGTGCGCACCGCCTTCATGAGTATTAATCGTGTTAGCAAAAGTGTAGACAGATTCGGAAAAACCAGCATTCCATTGCATCGCAATTTCTAGCGACATACGCGCTTTTTTATCTTCGTTTTCAATAAAAATAATTGACTTATGTGTTTCGCCGCGAGTGGTATTTAAGTGTTTAACGAAGTCAGCAATTCCGCCATCGAATTTATAAACCACATGCAGTTGCTCGCCTTTTTCATCAACGTGCCCAGCGCGACCATCGGTTAAAGTAATAGTTAGACCGCGGTTTAAAAATGCCATCTCGCGGAAACGGGTAGATAAAATTTCAAACGAGAAATCTGTGGTGTCAAAGATTTCTACTGATGGCCAGAATTGAACTGTGGTGCCAGTTGTTGTTGCGGCTTCGCCTTTAGCAACTGGCGCAGTTGGAACTCCTAATTTATAAGATTGGTTCCAGGTAAAACCATCGCGCAGAACTGTTACAGCTAAATCTGTGCTGAGTGCGTTAACAACTGAAATGCCAACGCCGTGTAATCCGCCAGATACTGAGTAGCCGCCATCGCCAAATTTTCCACCGGCGTGCAAAACAGTTAGAACAACTTCAAGAGCTGGTTTCTTTTCAACTGGGTGCATATCGACCGGAATTCCGCGCCCGTTATCAACTACTTTTACGCTGCCGTCGGCCATCAAGGTGACGTTAATTTCAGTACAAATTCCAGCTAAAGCTTCATCTACTGAGTTATCTACAACCTCATAAACCAAGTGGTGGAGGCCGCGCTCGCCAGTGGAGCCGATATACATGCCGGGGCGCTTGCGAACCGCCTCGAGGCCCTCAAGGACGGTGATCGCGCTGGCGTCGTAATTGCCCGACTTTTCGACCACAGGTACAGCTCCTTTAAATTTGCCAAAATCGCCCTGGAGGGCGGCTAGGGATAAATCCCATTGCTAATAGCCTTAATCCTAGTGGTAAAAGGGGTGCAGATCTAGCCGTTATTCGCCCTGTGGGTAGGTTTTAAGCGATCTTTAACTACCTATTTAGGGTTCCTATTAGAAAAAAGGTGAAATCGGCCTTTATTGGCAATTTAACCGAAAGTATCGCGTGGGCCCCGAGCGCCTCGAATAGTTCGTAGGCCGCGCTTCCAGGTTGGGCCTTGGGGGCCGATTATTGAGAGTTTTTCAACCAAAGCTCCGGGTGCGCTGGCTTGGATTGATGCTAAAACATCGTTGCTAATTAAATTTAATTGGGTTGCCCACGCTGTTGAAGAAGTTCTAATTGTTAAAACACCTTCGAGAATTGCAATTGGTTCGGTGTGTTCTGCGATCTCAGCACCAACAATGTTTTCCCAATTAGCGAATAAATTTCCTTCAGCAATACCGCTTTGCCATTCACGATCTTGGATTAAATTTTTTAACACATCGCTAATTAATTGTGGGTCGGTTGGGTTTAGATTCACTTCACGTATAGGTTTCGGTTTTTTAATATAACCAGTTTTATAAGAGCTAAATAAATCCTTGGCTAGATCTCGTTTAGACATTTACTTACCTGCCTTTACTTGGCCAGGTGTCACATAAAATTTTGTACTGTTTAGATCGGCGGGTAAATCACTTTCAACTGCTGCAGTAATAATTGTTTGCTCAGCCATTTTGGTAGCAGCTACTAGTTGTAGTCGGCGAGAAGTATCTAGTTCGGCAAATACATCATCTAAAATTAAAATTGGGTCAGAACCTTCTTTTTTTAATAAGTTAAAAGAGCCAATACGTAGTGAGATTGCCATAGACCAAGATTCGCCATGGCTGGCATAACCTTTAGCTGGAAAATCACCAATTTTTAAAGTTAATTCATCACGATGTGGGCCAATTAAAGTGGTACCTCGTTCAATCTCTTGATATTGAACTTCTTCTAACCGGTTAGTTAAAACAGCAACATTATTGACTGCATCACTAGTTAGACCTTCGGAGCTAGATTTATAAGAAATGCTTGCTGGTTTCACTTCGTTTAAGTTGCGATAGTTTTCGGCCACAAACGGGTTTAGCGCAGCAACGAGTGCAATGCGTTCGGCAGTTAAGTTAGCGCCGATATTTATTAATTGCTCACTCCAAGGTTGAAGAGTGGCGCTATTAGATCTGGTTTTAAGTAGTGTATTGCGTTGCTTTACAACACGTTCGTAATCGGCGATAACTCCAGCTAAACGTGGGCTACGGGTGATTAACAGTCGATCTAGAAAATCACGTCGGTTTCCTGGGTCGCCACGAACGAGATCTAAATCTTCAGGGGAGAAATAAACTATTTGGCACGCACCTAGAATTTCTCGTTGGCTGCGGGTTGGGTTTTGATTAATGCGGGCGCGGTTAGCTTTACTAACATTTATTTCTAAATCTATTTGTAAGGTGCGGTCGTCTCGCTCAATTTCAGCCCGAATAATTGCTTGGTTAGCACCTAGTGAAATTAGTGGTTGGTTATTTGCGACGCGATGTGAAGATAAGAAACTTAAGTAAATTAATGACTCAGCGATATTTGTTTTGCCGCTGCCGTTGTCGCCAATGAATGTATTTACACCACGTTGAAGATCTAGTTCTAAGTTTTGGTAAGACCTAAAATCTTTAAGCGCTAACTTTGTAATGCGCATCTTGAGTATCTATCGGTTAAATGAATTTACTTAAGAGGCATAACGCATTGGCATTAATAAATAGCGATAGTTTTCAATTGCTGCGCCATCTTGCGTGGTACGGCCCATCAAGATCGCTGGCTTATTTGAACCAGTAAAAGATATTTGAACATATGGTGTTCCGACTGCATTTAAACCATCGGCTAAGAAAACCGGGTTGAACGCGATTGAAATATCTTCACCGGTTAATGAAATTTCAATTGATTCGGTTGCTTGGGCTTCTTCGCCGGCGCCTGCTTCAAGTGAAAGTGAGCCGTTAGTAAATTCCAAACGAAGTGGAACTGTTTTATCGGTTACTAAAGCTACGCGGCGAACGGAATCTAGAAGTGGTGCTACTTCAACAATTGCGGTTGTGGTTATATCTTGCGGTAATAAATGGCGGTATGGCGGGAAAGTTCCATCAAGCATGCGCGAAGTCATTGTTTTACCCTCGCCAGCGAATCCAGCTAAACGGTCGTGACTTGCCGCTGACCCAAGAGAAAGTGAAACTTCTTTAGAGGTAGTTAATGATTTAGCGGCATCAGCCAGAGTGCGAGCGCGCAATAAAGCAGTGGTTTCTACGCCTGGTTTTGAGGGTTGCCATTGCATTTCGCGCACAGCTAACCGGTAGCGGTCGGTTGCAGCCAAAGTTACGGTGTTTTCGTTTACTTCAACATGTACACCAGTAAGGGTTGGAAGCGAGTCATCGCGACCTGCGGCTATTGCTACTTGGGCAACTGCTGCTGCGAAAGTATCACTAGCGATTACACCAGTGCTTTCTGGAAGTTCCGGCAAATTTGGATATTCATTAATTGAAAGTGTTGGCAAAGTAAATTTTGCACTGCCGGAAGTAACTAACACTCTAGTACCGTCTAAAGTGATTGTAATTGGCTTGTTTGGTAGCGATCTAGTTATTTCTACTAATAATTTTCCAGGAACTAAAACTTTTCCAGCTTCAATAATTTGGGCTGCGAAATTAGCTTTACTTGATGTTTCTAAATCAGAACCAGAAAGTTCAACGTTTGAACCAGTCGCATCAATAACTATTCCGAGCAGCTCGGTTTTAATTGGGCGGGTAGACAAGCTACGAGAAACCCAATTAACGCAATCTGCTAGTGCGCTCTGTTCGACAATGAATTTCATTTGGTTAGCCTTCCCGCTGTAGTAAAACTTTGCAAGTTTTTTGTTTTTAATAATTGAATAGATTGAAAATTAACGAACGGGAATCGCACAGGTGTTTTCATATAGTTATATGTAGTAGTAGTAACCAGACCACTTAGTTGTGGGAAACCGCTATAACCCCATGTCAGAGGCGAATTTAAACCTTTTAACCTGTGGGAAAGGTTGTGGGTAAAACCACTCAATAAACCCAAGGCAGAAGAAGGCTTTAACGCTTCAACAACTTGACTGGTAGTTACCCACATAAAACCCCTCCTTTTCCACAGTTATCCACAACTTATACACAATCTGGGGGTAATTCCCCTCAAATCAGACAAATACCTATTTTTGCGCTTGCTGCTTAATCCGGTTCGTTAATTCAGTGACTTGGTTATAGATCGAGCGGCGCTCAGCCATTAATTGGCGGATCTTGCGGTCGGCGTGCATAACGGTCGTGTGGTCTCGGCCGCCGAACATTTGGCCAATCTTGGGCAACGATAAGTCGGTGAGCTCGCGGCACAAATACATCGCAATCTGGCGGGCATTAACGAGCACCCGAGAACGCGAGGTGCCACAAAGGTCTTCGAGGGTCAAACTGAAGTAAGCCGCAGTTTGAGCCATGATCGCTTGGCCAGTGATTTCAGGGGCGGCATCCGTTGGCATTAAATCTTTCAAAACAATTTCAGCTAAACCTAAATCAACACCTTGGCGACTTAAAGAGGCAAAAGCAGTAACACGAATCAAAGCACCTTCTAGTTCGCGAATGTTGGTAGAAATTTTACTCGCGATGTATTCCAAAACATCATCAGGAGCATTTAATTTATCTTGCGCAGCTTTTTTACGCAGAATCGCAATACGGGTTTCAATTTCCGGCGGTTGAATATCGGTAATCAAACCCCACTCAAACCGGCTACGTAGACGATCTTCAAGAGTAGTTAATTGCTTTGGTGGGCGATCACTCGAAATAACGATCTGTTTATTAGCGTTATACAAAGTATTAAAAGTATGGAAGAACTCTTCTTGAGTACGTTCCTTATTTTCTAAGAACTGAATATCGTCAACCAACAAAATATCTAGATCACGGTAACGGCGCTGGAAAGCGGAAGCTTTATCATCGCGGATCGAGTTAATAAAGTCGTTAGTGAATTCTTCAGATGAAACATAACGCACACGGACATTGCCATATAGCTCTTTCGCGTATGCACCAATCGCATGCAACAAGTGAGTTTTTCCTAAACCAGATTCACCATAAATAAATAGCGGGTTGTATGCTTTTGCTGGCGCCTCAGCAACAGCAACAGCTGCGGCATGAGCGAACCGGTTTGATGATCCAATAACGAAAGTTTCAAAAATATAACGAGGGTTTAACTGTGATTGCTCAGAATTTTTACTAGCAGCTATCGAAGTATTGGAATTATCTTCCCGCCCAGTTCCAGATTTTGGCGCTGCAACTTCGATTTCAACTTCAGGAGCTGCCGGATTATTTGTTACTTCGAGAGTCTCATCGATAGTTACAGCAATATTGGCTCGCTCGTTTAACTCACGGGATAAAACCTCACCCAAAACTGATCGAAGCCGGGTTTCTAAAACATCTTTCGCAAAAGCATTTGGCGCAGCAACCAGTAAGTTTGTAACACCATTACCTGGTAATAAGCCAAGCGGTTTAGTTAGAGTTAAAAATGCGCGGTGCTGAGGCGCATCGAGTGCAACAGCATCGATTACGCGTCCCCAAAGGGCGGTGAGCTCTAGATCTACAACATCCACCGTCTAAACCACCCGTCAGTTAACCTGCGCAAACAATCCACATGTTTATCCACAACCTGTGGGTCTAAAGGAGAGGTTTACCCTTCATTCCTTCGAACACCTGTGGATAGAAGCGAAAAGTAGAGGCTATTTGAAATAAAAGCAACTGCTTATCCACAGAAAATTACCTCACGAGAGGTTTGAAAGGGGTAAAAAGCCAGTTTGACCGATTTATCCCCAGACCCGTACCGTTACCTCCTTACCTGAGCACGCTTTGCAGCTACGCAAAGCCCCGTTAGATTTTCAAGGAGTCCCCATGACAAAGCGCACCTTCCAGCCAAACGTTCGTCGTCGCGCCAAGAAGCACGGTTTCCGTGCTCGCATGGCCACACGTGCAGGTCGCGCTGTTTTAGCAGCACGCCGTGCAAAGGGACGCACACGCCTTTCGGCTTAATTGCTAACGAAACTTAGACCTAGGTTTAATTTTTCTAATGCTGGCCAAAACGGCTCGTATTTCTAACAGCGCAGATTTCGCTAAAGCTACAAAAAGCGGACTTCGTTCAACGACTAACAGCCTTGTTGGATACCTCCATCTCTCAAACTCTAACCTACCTGCTCGTTGCGGATTGATAATTAATAAAAGTGTTGGAAATTCAGTTGTGCGCCACAACGTGGCTCGCAAAATTCGCCATCTAGTCGCTGCCAACCTGACTTCACTTCCGGCAGGTTCACTTTTCGTAATCCGAGCACTGCCAGCTTCAAACGGCGCAGATTTAAAATCTGAAGCAACCGATTTGATTTCAAAGTTGGTTAAAAAGGCTGATCAAAAAAATACGGTGAAATCTTGAGAAACCTGTTAATTGCACCAATTCATTTTTATCAAAGATTCATTTCGCCACTTTTAGGCCCTCGTTGTAAATATTACCCATCTTGTTCTTCATACACCGAGATCGCAATCGCGAACTATGGAGTTAAAGGGATCGCAATGGGTGCTTGGCGAATTATGCGATGCAACCCTTGGTCAAATGGCGGAGTTGATTTTGTAAAAGGCGTACCAACAAATACGCAAAAAACACATGAGAGAGCACCGGTGCTATATCTATGAATACCATCCTAAACCCCTTATATATTGCGGTTTCGTGGGTTATTACAACAATCCATGGATTGTTATCACCAATCTTCGGTGAAGCTAGTGGCGTCTCATGGTCAGTTGCAATTATCGGCCTGGTTGTTTTAATTCGAATTATTTTAATTCCACTCTTTGTTAAGCAGATTAAAAGTCAGCGCGCACTAACGGCGCTACAGCCACACCTTAAAGAAATTCAAAAGAAGTATAAAGATGATCGCCAAAAGCAATCCGAAGAAATGATGAAGCTTTACAAGGAACACAAAACAAACCCGTTGGCATCATGTTTCCCAATTTTGGCGCAAGCCCCGATCTTCTTCGCGCTATTTACAGTTCTTAATGGAATTGGAAAAAACCCACCAGTTGCACACGGTGTGTTAACACTTGCCGATGCTGAATCAGCTGCGCAAGCAAAATTTTTCGGAGCACCTATTTCGGAAACTTTCCTGGGAACAACTAGCGGGACTGTAAAAATTGTTACAGTTATTTTGATTGCATTTATGTCGCTTACAACATTTACAACACAGCGTCAGTTAATGGTTAAAGGAATGCCAAAAATGGATTCCTCAAACAATATGATGTTGCAACAGCAGAAAATCATGTTGTATTTATTCCCAGTTATTTTTGCAGTCTCCGGCGTTAACTTTCCAATTGGTGTTTTGATTTATTGGTCAACAACAAACCTTTGGACATGGGGACAACAGTTCTATGTAATTAAAAGAAACCCAACACCAGGTTCACCAGCTTATGAAGAGCTGCAAAAAAAGCGTTCTTCGAAAAACCCAAGTGCAGCAAATGAAAATATTGATGGCGCAACAGAAGGATCAGTAATTGATCCGGAAATTAAAGGCCAGCGCCAACAACCTAATAAAAAGAAAAAGAAGAAGAAGTAAATAGGGCAAAAGCCACAAATACTATTAAAAACCTACAAATAGGACAGGAAATATCAATTATGAGCGAGACAGAGACAGTTGTGGAAGAGACCACCGAGAAGGTGCTAAAACCAGGCCAAAAAAGCCCAAAAACAATTGCCAAACTAGAAGAAGAGGGCGATATCGCCGCTGACTACCTAGAAGGCTTGCTCGACATAGCCGATCTTGATGGCGATATTGATATTGATGTCGAAAATGACCGCGCAGCAGTTGCCATTGTTGGCGGAAAACTAAACCACCTAGTTGGCAACGGGGGCGAAGTGCTAGATGCCCTACAAGAGCTAACTCGCCTTGCTGTCCAAACTTCAACCGGTGATCGCAGCCGCTTAATGCTTGATATCGAAGGTTTCCGCTCAGGTCGCAAATCTGAACTCAAGAAACTAGCTGAGGAAATGGCCGAGAAGGCAAAATCATCTGGCGAAGAAATCCGCCTAAAGCCAATGAATGCCTTTGAGCGCAAAGTCATCCATGACACGATCCAAGACCTCGGCCTAAGCAGTGAGTCTGAGGGCGAAGATCCAGATCGCTTTGTAGTTATCTTCCCTAATTAATAGCCAATAATGGAAGTTTCACGTGAAACAACCTTCTCCCAAGAAGAGCTAATCGAGCGTTATTTCCCGTCTCGTCAAAACGAGGCTAAAAAGTATGCCGAATTCCTAGTTGGCCCGGGAATTGAGCGTGGCTTAATCGGTCCTCGCGAAGGGGATCGGATCTGGGAACGCCATATCTTCAACTGCATTCCAGTTTCCACGCTAATTCCAGAAGGATCTCTGCTATTTGATATTGGTTCAGGGGCGGGCCTGCCTGGCTTAGTTATTGCCTTGGCCAGACCCGATCTAAAAATTACCCTCATTGAACCACTTCAACGCCGCGTAGATTTCCTCGAAGAGGCAGTTGTGCTCCTCGGAATCGAAAATGTAGCTGTAATTCGTGGCAAATCTGAAAATGTTAAGAAAAGCGCCAATTATGTGACTGCTCGAGCTGTTGCCCCGCTTGAAAAATTAAAGAAAATTACCTCTCATATGATCAAACCAGGTGGCGCACTTTTGGCCATGAAGGGGGAGTCAGCGGCGGAGGAGGCAAAAACTGTGCCAAATGCCGAGGTTATCGAGGTAAATCTGCCTGGACTTGAGCTTGCGCGCATCGTGAAGGTGGCTAAGTAAGTTCAAAGGTAGTTAACTACCCTCATGAGCAGCTTAGATTCACGCGAGATTGATTCACGTGAAACAGAGCGTGTCAGCAAAACAGTAATCGGAATCCGCAAACTAAAAGAACCAATGCCAGCCCCGGCAAATACCCGAGTTTTCGTGGTGGCCAACCAAAAAGGTGGGGTCGGCAAGACCACTAGCACGGTAAACATCGCCGCCGCTCTAGCCATGGGTGGTTTAAAAGTTCTAGTTATCGATCTGGACCCACAAGGAAATGCCAGCACCGCCCTTGGAGTTGAACATAAAGAGAGCCCTGGCGTTTTTGAAATATTGATGGGCTCTGCCGAAATTCAAAATGTGGTGCAGAAAGTAGTTGGCTTTGCTCACCTGGAATGCATTCCATCTAATACTGGTTTAGCTCAAGCGGAAATTAATTTAGTTCCAATGGTTGCACGCGAAATGCGTTTAAAGGATGCCATTGAAGATTTAATAAAATTTAAAGTCGAAGCCGGCTCCGGATATGACTACATATTTATTGATTGCCCACCAAGTTTAGGTTTATTAACCATTAATGCATTCGCTGCAGCAAAAGAATTATTAATTCCAATTCAGTGCGAGTACTACGCTCTCGAAGGACTAACTCAATTATTAGAAACATATTCACTGGTTAAGAAACGGTTAAACCCCAACTTAAATTTATCAACAATTATTTTAACTATGTTTGATAGCCGAACAAAACTTGCTAATGATGTTGCAGATAGCGTGCGTCAGCATTTCCCAAACGAGTTAATTAATATTCCAATTCCAAGAACTGTGCGAATTTCTGAAGCACCTTCTTACAACCAAACAATTATGACTTATGACCCAGTATCACCAGGTGCGGTTGCGTACATGCAAGTTGCAAGAGAGATAGCGGAGAAAAAGTAATGGCAAAACGTGGTGGCCTCGGCACAAACTTAGATGCACTCATCCCTACCTCTTTAACAGTTGGCGGGAAAGAAGTTGGACTACAGAATGAAATCGATATCAATTTAATTTCACCTAATCCAAAACAACCTCGTACCGTTTTTGATGAGGCTGCACTAAAAGAGTTAATGGTTTCGATTAAAGAGATCGGAATCCTGCAACCACCAGTAGTTCGCGAAGTAAGTGGTGGACGCTATGAATTAATCATGGGCGAACGTCGCTATCGTGCGGCTAAGGCAGTTGGTTTAAAAACAATTCCAGTAATTATTAGACAAACTCCAGATAATGAATTGCTACGCGAAGCGCTCATTGAAAATATTCACCGCAGCCAATTAAATCCGCTTGAAGAAGGCGCGGCTTATGCTCAATTGCTTAGCGATTTCAACTGCACGCACGAAGAATTAGCAACCAAACTTGGTCGCTCACGCCCACATCTTTCAAACACCATGCGCTTGTTAACACTTCCGCAAGCAGTTCAAAAAAGAGTTGCACTTGGAATCATTTCAGCCGGTCACGCTCGCGCACTTTTAGGATTAACCGATGCCGCTGAAATTGAAAAACTAGCTAACCGGATTGTGGCTGAGAATTTATCAGTACGTTCAGTTGAAGAAATAATTGCAACCGGCGGAAGTGGGAAAAAAACCGCGAAGCGTAAAAGTCGAAGTGGTAACCCAGAGCTAAATGAGATTGCTGAAGAGCTAGGCGATTACCTTGATACCCGCGTGAAAATCGAGGGTTCTGCCGGCAAAGGAAAGATTGTGATCGAATATTCCGGTGGTCAAGACTTGCAACGAATAATTAAAGAAATTAAGAATTAAGTTCTAAATTACCGCCGC
>Ga0222712_10002600_pt1 | contig 20458 bp, 58 predicted proteins | sample C33_657DmetaG_FD_165043 | JGI IMG/M metagenome (GOLD analysis project Ga0222712, IMG submission 165043) | Estuarine water microbial communities from San Francisco Bay, California, United States - C33_657D | ecosystem: Environmental > Aquatic > Marine > Unclassified | place: USA: California... | reverse complement strand
AGAATGGAAGGATTTCTGGGAGGCACTATGAGTACAAAAAACAGAGCACAACAAGTAATGAATGAGTATTATAGTAAGTTGGGTCCAGGACCATATTATTATGATAATTCTGCCGTTGCTGCTGCTCTCCGTGAAGCAGTGGAAGGTCTCAATATTGAACCAGACCCTGACCAAGAGTTGAGTATGGAAAAACATTATTTCATCAAAGGACAAAACTGGGTGAAGGATGCTATACTGCGTCTTGCTAATGAATTGGAGGATGATGAACTCTAATGGTTGAAAAAATAAAATTCACACAGGTCACAAGAACCATTGACCCAAAGACCCATATTCATTATCTGGATGCGATTGATGAGGATGGACAACACTGGATGGCAGAAATGTCACATCAACAAGAACCTTGGTTAGTTTTCACCCGAGTATGGCACAAAGACGCACAGGTTCCTTATGACTAAAAACTACCGCATCAAAAAAGTAACAGACGGACACTCAACCAGATACTACCCACAGCACAAAAGATTTGGATTGTTTTGGTATAATCTATTTGTAGATGAATATAGGGATGGTGATTATCCTACATTTGAAGAAGCACAGTGGCACCTTTGTAACTATTTGAGAAAACCTGTGATTGAGTATCTTGACTTTGATTGTGATTGTGGAGAAAACTGATGAGTGAATGTGTGTCTGACCCTACAACTTGGATTGATGTGGCTCAATTAGCAGTTTTTATGGTTCCTGTCTCTATTTTTCTTTGGAGAGTATCACAATGATTGAAATGAGAGTTGTTGATAATGGACCGATGTGCCGTCCAGATTTTCAGTATCGGTATAAAAATCAACTTCCTCCTGGATGTATTGCCGACCAATTTTGGAAAGAATGGAGTGAATGGATTACTGCTGAACAGGTAAAAGAAGAAGAGAGTAAAGAAGAACCAAAAACTCTGGATGAAATTCAACAAGAGTTTGATGAGAAGATTGATAAACTGATTAAAATAACAAAGGGACAATTTGAGTATTCTAAAATATATACTGAAAACGCATACGACTACAAGTTTGATAGGATTATTCAGGACTTTGAGTATGCGAAGAAGAATGGATTTTTCCCTCAAATTCAAACACTTACTCTTGATTCCTCCAAGTTTGTTGCGATTGGTAGTTCTTTGGAACCCTCTTTTGTAATCAAGCAGGGAAACAAACACGAAGGTTATTATACGAATGGAAATCGTAGATATTTCAAGTATTATATGCCTGATAAACCGAATATGATTGTTCGTTTCTTTATGAAAACTTGTCTTGGTTTTTATTGGGTTGATGAGAAGGACACTTGAAGAACTGGCACACTCCTCCTTGTGGTGGGGTGTGTTTGGTCGTATAATATCCTCATAAGCAACCAACCGATGAATAACAAGGAACAACTACATCAAAATTTCCTAAAAGATTTCAAAGAACTTCTGGAGAAGTATGACGCAATCTTTCAAGTTTCTGATATTATTGATGGTTGTGTTCCCAGTATTGTCTTTCCTTCTTATTATGATTATGAGAATGATAGATTAGCAAGAGAATACAGCATTCTTGAAATTCCTAATTACATCAATTCACACCGATGACTTACAAAGAACTCCTACAGCATCTTCAACAACTCAACGAAGACCAACTGAATATGGATGTTTGTATCTGCGACTATGAGAATGAAGAGTATTATCTAAGTAATATAGAGTTTTGGTATGCTCCTTATGATAGTGTGAATTTTGGTTTAGACCAACCTATTATTAGTTTTTGAGGTATTGAAAATGACTAAAACCAAATCTAAATTCAAAGAAAATCCATTTCATATTGTTAGTAAAGAGAATTTGGTTGAAGTGTGGTTAGGAGAACCTAATGATGCTGAAAGTGAGTACATCCTCACTATTGATAAATTTTGGTTGCCTGAATTGATTACCAAACTTCAAGAAGTAAGATTATGACTGCCCGTATTCAAGTAAAAGAAACTAAACAATTTTATTGGGAATTTGAAGGTTCTCTTGCAGATATTATTTCTAAACTTCAATCTGCATTAGATGAAGGTTGGGAAGGTATTGATATGGAATACGAACAATATGATGGTTATCAAGAGTATTATTTCTACAAGCATCGTCCCGAAACCGACAAAGAGTATGCGAAACGAATGAAAGAACGGGAAAAGAAAAAAGCAGCAGAACTCAAAGCAAAAGAACGACGACGCAAAGAGTATGAGAAACTGAAAAAGGAGTTTGGTGATGACTGACGAACAAAAATTCGCACATCTTCTCAAAGTTCTCAAAAACTACGCACAACAACCAACTTGTTATAATCTAAATCCAGATTATGAATATCCACACCATAGTTGGGATATTTTTGAAGATGGTTCTGATTATGGTGAGATTATGTTTGCCCGCACACTTTTAGAAAGTATTGAGGTAGATTATTATTATCCTTGGAGTGATGAATTGGAGAACCTATGACTGAAACCAAATACCTAGTCAGTTGGAAATCAGACACTCAACGCACTCGTAAAGAAGCATATTTTGATACTCTTTGGGGTGCTGAAACGTGGTATAATGAGAAACTCACAGAGGGTAAGAAACCAAAACTCTGGCAGAAAGAAACCACCACGATCTTGAGGAAACTGAAATGATTGAAACTGACATCTCAAAAGTTCTTATAGAAGGAGACATTGCAACCATTATGGGTGTGAAGTACAAGAGAGTAGAAGAACCAAAAGAATGTACTGCTGGTTATAAGGTTACTTTCTGTGTAAAGTTCAATTCTCTCGACAACGTATATAATGAACTGAATAGTCCAGAAGATTTTGGTGATTATTTGGCAAATGACATTGCGAATACAATCATTCAACACTTTGACCTTACTTTACCAACAGAAGATGTCAGTGGTTTTATTGTTGAAGAAATGACTGACCAAGATAAAGAAGAGTGGAAAGATTTTTGGGTCAATGAACAATGACACTTGAAGAAATTCTGGAAGAATATGGACAAGAAGTATTAGACACATACTACGAACTCTTTCCTGATAAAGACATTACAAAGTTTGGTGATAGGTTCTGTGGCCCTGTTGGATCACTTGAAAATTTTGTAGAGGACTGCTATTATTCTACTGGAAGTAATGAGTTAGAAAGTTTAGCAGATTTTGCTTCAGGAGTATTTTCTGAATATTATTACTACGACGAAGAAACCTCAACTGGATTTGTATTTTATAATGAACGATAATCTCACACACGAAGAAATGTTGGAAATTGCAGAACGAAGAGAATTAGCAAATAAAACTATTGCTGAACTCACCACTGATGAAAAGGTTAAACTTGCTCTGGAAGAACTTGCTGCGATCGTAATAGGTGGTCAAGATGGTGAGGAGTATTATAATTCAATCAAGTTCATCAAAGATGTATTAGAAAGTTTCAAATGAACTTCACAAAACGACAACTGGTTCTTTTGACAACGGCCCTTACTCTGTTCTATGATGAGATTGCAAAGACCGCACCTGCTGAAATGAAAACAGAAGTAATGGAAATCGCACAGATGGTTCAAGATGCTTATGAGGAGGCAGAATGAGTAGATTTACAGAAAATCCCGATGAAATTGTACTGGAAGATGTGAAGATGTTTCACTTGGAAAGTATGAACGAACGCTCACTTTGGATTGGTGTTTATGGTAAAGATGGTAAAATTTATCACTTGAATATTACAGGTGATAAATTGAAGTATTATTGGAGTGATGAAACCTCATGAGATTTGAAAACCCAACAAAATGGGAACTCTTCCTTGATGGGTTCCATAACTTCTGGTATGCTTGGGATAGTTATGATACTATAGAGCACTTTCCGCAAGACTTCTGGGAAGCACTTTCTTATGGATGGATGGAAGAATATATTTTTCCTTATGATGATGCTTTTAATCCCACTATTTCACCAGAACGCAAGTTGAGATTGGGTCAATGACTAAAGGTATTTTTATTTTTGTTATTGGCATTTCAATAGTTATGTTTGGTTTAAATGTTGGTATGAGTAACATAGAATCACGGCCAACACCACCAGAGACAAGGTTTGAAGTGGTTGATACTTACAAAGGATGCGATGTCGTACAATATCTTCCCGAATATTCTGGTAGATATTATTTCTTTCTACACTGCAAATGAACGAGAAATCTAAAATCTTCTATAACATCTGGTGCTGTGCCTATCAACGCAGGGGACTATATAAAGGAACTGATAGGGAACACAGAGAGCACGAAACTGTGCGTATGTGTCTTGATATGAAAGATATAAAGTTCTATCAGTTTGATACAGAAAAACCGCATTACCTATAATGACTTGGGCAGAATACATCTTCACATATCTTATTCCTTCTTGGTTTCAAACGATTGGAGGTAACTTTCGTATCTGGCGTGACTTGGTGACTGGAAACTATAAAGATTATGCTCTGATGTGGTATGATGACCCTTATGAAGAGTGTTATGAATGGTTTTGGGGTTCTATTGGATATGATGATACATTAGATAAGAGTTTTCTTGAACACATACGAAAACTTGCTAAAGAAGTGGAAGAACGTCAGGTTAAAACTTATAGACTTGATGAGATTTTAGGAGAATATAATGATATCGACTGAACTATTTCCTTATGAAAAGTTTGGATACCGACTGGAGATTGGTGAAGGAAAGAATGCTACGATTTGTTGGTTCGAATGCCCCGAACATCTTGACAAATATGTAGAAAGATATAAACTGGATAGTAAGACCACAAAGATTGATTATCGTGATGGAAAACCCCCTGACACCAGTGAAAAACGTAAGAGAGGTGTGGAACAAAAACCTAAACCAAAAAGTAAAGGAAGTTCTAGTACAAGTAAAGGACGAAAACCCAGCGTGGATCCCGTTAGAAACACTACTCGCACTACAAAACGCAAAAAATAATTAAATGTCTACTACTATAGGAATTTCTTTATATAAGAAATCATATGATTATGTGAAGCAATGTGTTGAAAGTGCATTGAACCAAACTACAGAAGTAAAAGTAATACTTCGAACAGATGGTGAAAATTCTTGTGATAATGACACACTCAACTACTTAAGAGATTTGAATTCATCTGAAGAAGATTTTACACTCATTGAAGGTAAAACAAATCTAGGAATCTACGGCTCATATAAAGAAATTTTTAAAAACGTAGATACAGAAAACATCTGCCAACTAGATGCCGATGATTATTTGTATCCAGATGCTATTCGCGTATGTGAGGGAGTTTTAAATTCTCATCCAGAATATTGGATGGTCTATACTGATTGTATTGAAGTTGATGAGAATGGAAATCACCTTCAACTGTGCGAAAAACAATCAAAACCATACACCCCAGAAAATATAAGATATAGTTTTATGACTTTTCACCTTCGCGTGATAAGAAAAGAAATTTATGATACTGTGAATGGTTTTGATGATACATTTAAGTATGGTGGAGATTATGATTTATCTCTCCGAATATCAGAAATAGGAGACCATCAAAACATAGGTTACATTCCTCTACCATTGTATTTCTATCGTAGAGACGATAACTGTCATTCTTTGTCGGATGGGGTTTTAGATTCCCGTAGAGACTGCTATCTATCAGTATGCAACTCACTTGAAAGAAAGAAAGAAGATCTAAAAGTAATAGCAAACAAAAATCATAATCTCATAGTATTTTTGCACAAAATAGCAAATGATGTTTATGAAAGTGTAAACTTTGAAAAATCTCAACCAATTGTATTAACTGGTATGCATCGTTCCTTCACATCACTTACTTCAAGTATGTTGAATGAACTTGGGATTTTTATGGGAAATAGTATACTATCTTCTGATATTCATAATCCAGAAGGATACTATGAAAGTGAAGACTTTCTGCATCTTGATAGGATGATCTGTCAGATTTCAACTGAATCTGAAAACTCATTTCCAGATTGGGGTTGGTCATCAGATTTGACGATGAACTTTGAAAAGGTAAAAGAATTTGAGGAGTGTGCGAAGAAAGTTATTTACGATAAAAGAAAATTAAGATTGTGGGGGTGGAAAGATCCAAGAACTTGTCTTCTGCTTGATTTTTGGGATCCAATTATTCCACACGCAAAATACATTTTTGTTTATAGGCATCCAGCAGAAGTTTATAATTCTGTGCTGAAGTTAAAAGGAATTCAATTGTTTCAAGAAAATCCAGAATACATTGAACAATGTTGGAGAGATCACAATCAAAACATTGTAAATTTCGCAAAGAAAAACAGAGATAGGTGTTTGGTAATTAACTCAAATAATCTAACTCAAAATCCAAATAAAATTAAACCACTTCTAGTTGACAAATTTGGATTAAAAATCTATGATGAAAATCTAGACAACCTTGTTATTAAGGATCATATTCGGTCTAAACGAGAAAGTGTTTTACTTTCTCAAGAAACCTTAAACTTGTATGATGAATTAGAAACTTTAAATGAACTAAAATGATAGAGGTAACTGAAAATGAAAACGGATCGTTCACTATCTCCTGGGATGAGAATTCTCCTACGGAAAGTATTCTCAACACCTGGACCGAAGATGACTTTATTAGAGCAATTAAGCAATCTATTGAAGTATTGAATAATGATGGATGATAAGACTAAAACCATTCTTGCTATAATGCAGATTGATAACCTTACAAAACTCTTGGAAGGTAATGAGTATGAGTTTATGCTAACCAGTAAACTAATTTCAGTGCAAGTAGAACTACAGAGGCAACTAAGTCATTATGAGTAAACAGTTTTATGACGACGATGCTTTCTACGTAGAGCAAAAAAGTTGGGGCACTTGGCAATCACATTATCCTGATGGCAGTGGTATCATTACCTCATTAACTGAACATCAATGTGTGACTGCTACACGTTGGTATTTGAAAGCAAAACAAGAAGGTGAGTTTGACAAATCACCTGAAAAGAGTTATTCTGGAGAAGTTGGAGGAAAACTATGACAACACGTACATTTGTTGATAAGAATGGCAATTTCTGGGAATGGGAAGAGACTGCAGAGACTGTGAAAGCAGTTAAAGAACTTGCAAACTTTGCCAGTAACTATCCTGGCCCTTTGTATGCGCCACATCCTGACCTAAAAAATGAAAATGCGTCTAACACCTAATCAACAGTTTTGGGCAAATATCTTTCGCTGTGCTGTAGAAAGATCTAACATTTACTTTCAAGATAAAGACCTTGATAGGCACGCAAGAGAACATACAACAGTTGTATTAGCATTACAAAAAGGAGAAGAATTTTGGAAAGAACTACTGTAGAATATCCCTATCACGTTCTTGATAAAACTACCCCTTGGTATGAGTGGTTATGTTACTGTGAAATCTGCCATCAATTAAATGCTCCAGGACAACCATCTCTGGGGCGTTTTATGTCATATAGGCGTTATTTGAAATCTGTTGGACTTCTTGATAATGATTAGAAAGTTTATTAAATGGTTTATGTCTCCAACGGAAACTATTGTTGCTGATGATGTTTATTCTAAACTAATTGAGTTGCAAGAACGTATTGAAGTTCTTGAAGCAGAAAGCGTAGAGAACAGCAATTGTTTCTATGAACTTGGAAATTGTATTGATGCAGTTGATGCGCGTATAGATATTCTAACTCTTGAAAGTTGGAATAAGAAAGATGTATGAATTAGACAACTTTGAAAAAGCATTAGCACACTTTGGTACAAGAGTTGATGTTATTATTGCAATGGAAATGGGAGGCAAATTAGATGCTGACGCTGCTTACAAAAATATTAAGATGGAACTCAAAGAACTCAAGCGTATCCGAAAGTCCATCAAGAAAGACAAGGATTTGTGATAAGTGTGGAGTGGAGAAACCACTTGACAAAGACCACTATCAGGTGGTAAAATACTTCCGCGATGGTTTCTCTTACTATTGCCACGATTGCTCTAAACCCAAACCAAGAAATGACTGACTTTGATTACAAAAAGTATTCTCTTGAAAACCTAGAGAATTGGATGAACGATGCGATTTCTTGTGGAGATGCAACTCCTCAGGAGATTTATGATGTTATTGTTGGTGTAGTAAAAGAAACTTATTATCATCATAAAGACCAAGTAAGTCGTGCAGATGAACTTCTTGGACTTTTGAATAGTGGTGGACAGTCATATGAAGATGTTGTGAAAGAAAGAGAATATTATGAACAATCCAATATGACTGAACAAGAACTTTCTCAATATAAAGTTTCTTTGAGTTGTGATAAAGATGACCCATCACCAGAATGTCAAGGTGCTTGGAATGATTTTTGGAAAAATGATCATATTCACTCCAAATACTGGTACGAGTATGATAGAAATGATCCAAATCGAGAAAATTTATCCACTTCTGTTCAACTACCCCCTAATCAGTCTTATACCGGTTGGCAAACTATGAGCGATGATAAGTTTAATCAAGAATTTCCACCAAGAAAAGATAAAGTTGTAAAGTGGCAACTTCCTGTTCAGGTTGATGGACTGACTGGAGACTGTTATATTGAATTGCCTGATGATTTACTTGAAGTTGCTGGACTTAAAGAGGGTGATACTGTAGAATGGATTGATCGCAATGACGGTAGTTTTGAAATGAGGAAAGTAAATGGCGCTGAGTAAGCAAACACTTGATAATCTTTTAGAAGCAGAATCACATCTTCGTGCTGCAATTAAATCTGCAGCTATTAACGAGAAGGCAACAGTAGTTCAGCAACTCTCTAAAATCTTGTTAAGTATTGAACAATGCAAAAAATTTGAAGAACTGATGGATATGCTAGACACGCGCAATCCAGGGAGTAGGGGTTCTTTTGGTTCTTTCTTTAATGATGAAGATTAAGAACTGTTAATCAATCCCGAAGAGATTGTTAAGTGTCTAGATAATTTGTATGGATATGCTAACATATCATAGTATTCGGGAGCAAAATTATGACCCTTCCTTCAAAAGGAAACACAAACCTGACAGATGAAGAGTTCAGAGAGATGACTGCACTTAAAAATGTAATCAATCAACGTCCCGCTGCTGTAGTTCCTGAGAAGATGGAGCAATTTACGGAGTATCTTGTGCGTAGCTTGAGAGAAAAAGGAGGCTGATTTTCTCTTAATTAAAGTTACTCACCTCCAAAGTGGACCTATAGTGTAAGCACCACGATCAAATGTCAACGCGAGCACGAATTGGTCTTGAACTGAAGGATGGTTCTATTCTCTCTGTCTATCATCATTGGGACGGTTATGAAACCTGGTTGGGTCGTATTCTGAAAACCCACTACAATTCACGTTCTCTTGTTGAAGAACTGATTGATGGTGGCGATATGTCCTGCTGTTGGACTGATGACCGCTGGAATGATAGTAGCGTCAAGGGTGTTTATGGACCCAACTATTATTCTTATCGTGGTGATGATTGCCCTCCTCGCCTTGATGCTGATCTGTGTGAGTATCTTCTTCCGCATAAGAATGAAGAGTATGCCTATGTCTTCCGCAACGGTGAATGGGTATGCTATAATATGAATCAATTTGACGATAGCAAACTCCCCGAAATCGTTGAAATCCCCTCTGCTGCTCTTGCTGTTTGATCTATGAAAACTAATACTGCTTTTGGTGTTCTCTTTATTGCCGTTGTTCTTGTAACAGCAAGTCTATTCTTTGAAGCATGGTTGCTTGGACTTATTCTGTCTTGGTTCAATGTATCTCTAACCTTCTGGCAGAACTTTGCTATCATTGCTCTTGCTAATCTTATCTTCAAACCCACAGGAGTTTCTGCTAAATGAACCGCAAGTATGTCACTGCTGGACTGATTGGTTTCGTTGCTATTCTTGGTTGGAATATCTTTCTAATTCAGCGTGATGATGCGCTATACAAAGCATACTATCGCCAGCAAGTAATTCAACAAATGAAATGAGTATTGGATTTGCTATAGCAATCTATACTGCACTTGTTGCATTTGTATCATCTATTATGATATATTACATTAAGGTAATGTATCCTCTTGAAGAAGCACAACTTAGGGAGAAATCCAAATGATTCCAAAACGACTTCGCGACCTTATTAAACAAGCAGAAATGGACAAAGTAGCAGAAGAGTTCTGGAAAGAAGTTGAACGTGAGGCGGCTAAACTTGAGGTCACGGTGGATTATTACTTATCCGAATTTTATTGACAAATTGTTATCTTAAACTTATACTAAAGGAGTAATTTAGAAAAACAAATGGCACAAAAGTTTCTTTATCTGGTTGATCATTACGTTCCCTTCCCTTCTAGTGAATATGGTGGACTTTGGAATGTAATTGCAGAAGATGATGACGAATGTTTTGATCTGATTGCTGCAGAAGATGATGGAAATTTCTATGAGCAGCATTATACTGCTCTTCGTGAAAATGTGTTAAGCGCAAGAACTTATGCCCTTGCAGAAGATGTACAATCTGCAGTAGTTGAATCCTTCACCACCTGATGACTAACCACGTTTCTCATACTAATCAAATGTTATCTGATCTAAAACAACAGTATCAGGAAAGAATAGAACAACTGCAAAAGAAAATTGCAGAACAAGAACACGAAATCTCACAACTGCAAAAGCAAATTGAGTATATGTCAAAGGACAAGTTCTATGACTGTTGAACTTCCACCTTTGCCATATTCTCCTCCAGAAGGTTACTATTATGAGTGCGAAGAGTTCAAGCGAAATGTTGTCAGTATTTGGTTATGCAACACTCGCAAGTTTGTCTATAATGGCGGTGCTCCAACTAGGACCATCCACTCATTCTACAACACCAAGACTAGAGAATACTTCGCCCCAATCAATAGTAAGACTATCGGTGCTTGTGTAAATATCAAGGAAACGCGGAACTACACCGCGATGCCAATTAAACAATCTCCACTAGATGCGTTTTTTGTATGACCTACAATCCACAAGTCAATGATTTTGTTGTATGGAATAATGGTAAAGGTGTTGAAGGATGGGTATATTTCAAGTGTGATGAATATATCACCATTGAACACAGTGTTCGTCCTAAAGATGAAATCAACTACCTTGCCTGTTCTATTCACGCAAATGAAAGATTGCTTGTGATTTGCTACAAAGAACAATGGAAACACTTAGAATACATCAAGTCACGCACATCAATCTATGAAGAAGAGGAAAACTTTTTGGCGATTGCTAGCTAAATCACTAGGTGAAAAAGCAAGTAAATGTGATAAAGAGGCGGATAAGGTAGCACTTATTCGCCTTATGATGTTTCTGTCTATTTTTATCACCAACTGTTTCATTGTGGCAAATGCTGTAAGACATTGGAATGATAAAACAACTGTTGAGGTTGTAATTGATGGTTCTATGTTACCTGATTATCAAACACCACCACCAAGACAAACAAACAAACCATTTGAGTTTGAATAAATACTCAAAAAGTTCTGCAATAATGAAAACTTTCATTCAATTCTCTGAAGATCTCCAGCAACGAAGACAAGAACTTCGCCAGAGACAATTGAAACAAATGGCAGCACATAAAGAGCGTGTTGCTTCACATCAAGCATCTCAAAGAGAGAGACAACAAGCATCAGCAGAAAGAGAGACATTAAAGAAAGAAATCAAGAGAGAGTTGCAGACAGAACAAACTCCGACAATGGAGCCCAATCTATACAACAAACTAATTGCCAGAAGTCAATTATCAAGAAAAAGAGAAAGAGAAAGACATGCTCAGAGAGAAATGGAGCACGAAGCAAGTGCTCAGCAGGCACAAAAAAGGAGAGAGATGAGAGCAATTATGTCTCGCTAATAAAAGTTACTCACCTCCAAAGTGGATCTATAATGTAAGCAACTCACTTTTTATGGACTGCTTTGATGATCTCCAAATTGAAGAGTTTTCTTCTTTTGATTTTGTAGAGAAAGTAACTGAAGATCTTTTTGAGGAAGAAGAGAATGATAAATCGTTCAATTCTTATCTTAACTCCAACATTGACTATTGACAGTCTCTAAACTGTCCACTAAGTCTCCCACACTGACTACTTTTCCTTTATCATACTCAAATGACCGAACAAATCCCTAACGTGCTTCCTCACATTCGTGATCTTAAAGATGCTTGGCGGCGGCAGGATTTCACTTTTAGTAAGCAACAACAAGAAGAATACGATCTCTTGCTTGCTACTCGCCGTGAACGTGTGAAGCAATTCTATGCTGAAGGTCGCGTATTCAAAGGTTCATATAAAGCAAAGGAAGAGGACATCTAAATACTAAAAAGTAGTGTTTAGATAGAACAATGCGTAGATTTCAGGAGTTTATGTCTCTTTGTGAAAAAACGGGTATGTTTGGTCATCCCTCTGGTAAATCTGGAGATGCTGCTGGTAAACTAGGTTGGGGTGGTGGTGCAACTATCAAAGCTGCACAAGCAGGTGGAAGGATTCGTCCTGAACGCAAAAAGACAGATCCTGAAAAACTTAGAGTAAAAGCAGTTGGTGGCGGCAAGACTGAACCAGTTCAGTATAAACCACGCAAGGATATTGGAACTCAACGTCAAGCATCTACAAGAGTTCAACAACCAACACAAGAACGTGGATCTGCTGATGTAAAAGCAAGAGCAGCAGCAGCGGCAAAAGAAGAAAGAAAGAAAGCAGCACTTGCTAGAATTGCTGCAAAGAAAGCAGGTGCAAAACCTGAAGCAGCAAAACCAAAAGCAAAGGAAGTTGAGAAGCAAGCATCTAAACTTCTCTCCACAAAGAAACCTGAAGCAGCAAAACCTGCAGCAGCAAAACCACGCAGACAGTGGAAAACTGAAACTGGTGGTCCTATGACAAGGGCAGAAAGAGATAAAGCAAGAAACAAAGAAAGGGGTGAAGCACTCAAGAAGAGAAAGGCAGAATTGATTAAAGATTTCACTGAAAAGCATGGTAGAGCACCTAAAGGAACCGAAAGAACTAAACTGCTTGGATTAGCTCATAGCACTGTAAAAGCAGGCGTCTAAAAGTTACTCACCTCCAAAGTGGACCTATAGTATAGGAACGACACACAACACAATGCTCTGGCAAGATCGTAATGGCAACTGGTTTAGCACTCAATCTCCCATTGATGCTAAGATCGAACGGGCAATGATTGAAGCAAACGCTAACAAAGTCTGGGAAGAAAAAGAGCGTTCTGGTGATTGGTTGTTTGATGAAATGTTCGGGGGTTGATTAAACCCCACCAGCACGCTTCACAATCGCCTGGAAGCGTGCTATAATGCTTTCTAGATACCAAACCACCTGAAACTCTGTAATTCGTAATGTTCTCTGATCTGATCAAACTTCGCCCTCATCAAGAACGTGGTGTTGCTGCTATGCAACAGCACAACAAGGGTCAAGTCATTGTTCCTACTGGTGGCGGTAAGACGCTGAAGATGATCTATGATTGTCTGCGCGAGTTGCAGTCTGAAACCCCCCAGACCATTGTTGTTGTTGCTCCTCGCATCTTGCTTGCTGAGCAACTCTCTTCTGAGTTCCTGGAGTTTATCACTGACGCTGAAGTTCTGCACGTTCACAGTGGCGAAACTCATCACGTTAGCACTACCAAACCCGCTGACATTGCTGTTCACGCTGGTATGTGTGCCGCTGCTGGTAAGCATCAACTGATCTTCACTACTTACAACTCTCTTAATCGTCTGCAAGCAGCAGAGATTGATGTGGATACCATTTACTTTGATGAGGCACATAATTCTGTTCAGCGTCACTTTTTCCCTGCAACTGAGCACTTTGCTGCTAATGCACGTCGCTGCTACTTCTTCACTGCAACTCCCAAACATTCTCTGGCAGTGGGCAAACCTGGCATGAATGATGCTGCTGTTTATGGTCAGGTAATCTGCAAAGTCCCAGCTCCTGAGTTAGTCGAAGGTGGTTACATTGTGCCCCCTAAAGTGATCGTCAAGCAACTGGAGATGGTACAGGGCAAGCAGACCAACTTCGACCGCGATGCTGACAATCTGCTGGAAACCATTGATGACAATCAAGTCGGCAAGATCCTGATTTGTGCTAAGGCAACCAAGCAAATCGTATCGCTGGTGTCTGAAACTGATTTCTGCACCGAACTAGAGCAACGTGGTTTCTCTTGGATGTATATCACTGCCAAGACTGGTGCTGTGATTGATGGCAAGAAAGTGAACCGCGAAGTATTCTTCGACACGCTATCTGCCTGGGGTAAGGATAACGATAAGAAGTTCGTTGTTCTTCACCACAGTATCCTCGCTGAGGGTATCAATGTGAGCGGTCTGGAAGCAGTGCTGTTCCTGCGTAACATGGACTTCATTGGGATTAGTCAGACCATCGGACGTTGCATCCGTCTGCATCACGATGATGCCAAAGGTATGCGCGATGGACGTATCCAACCTGGCAACCTCAGTCAGTATAGCAAATCGTTCGGTCTTGTTTGTATCCCTGTGTATTCTAAGGTTGGCATCTCCACCGCCCGTAGTGTGCAAGCAGTTGTTGATACGATCTTCGAGAAGGGCGAACCTGCCGTGTCGGTGGTTCGCAGGTGAGACCCACCGAGACCCTAGTGGTGGCCTAGGGTCAAAACCCAATTTTTCTGCAATTCTACCGCAGACGACCTAGAACCCATCCACCGCAAGGAAATCACTGATTTTTCCCAAAGTATAATCCAGGGCTTGACATCCCTACCCAAAGATGTTAAACTTAACCTGCTCAATCATTATGATGGGCACACTGTTCACTCGTTTTATTAAAATGAAAAAAGTTAAAGTAACGTCCGACACTAAGATCTCGGAACTGATCGAAGTATCTCAAGAAGATGGACCTAACTACCCACTACTTTCCTTTAAAGGATTTGGCGTAAGGGTTCCTGACAAAATTATTCCCACAAAAGCAAACTATCCCCGAAAAACAGAAAGTTCTAAAGGCAATGTTGATGTTTTGATTGCCTCAACTGCTGGGGGTTGGGCTACAAAGTCTTGGCCAATGAGTGTCTTTGTTGGTGAAAGCAAAGATGAAGAACTCTTTGACCGCAGGCACACATTAAAGGCAATCAAAGAGAATAAGTATCCTCTTGCTCCAGTTGCTCTCTACGAAAGGAAAAAGACTGGTAATGTCATCCTTGACAATCTTAAGGAAAGTTCTGTCCTTACCCTGAGTGGATTGTATGCAAATGGAACTGATGGGACTGTCAACTCTGTACAAAACGATTATATTAACGCAGTCAAACTTGTAATCGAAGAGAACAACCTTCCTCAAACAAAAGAAGTTGTTGATGAACTTTTGTCCGTAACTGGAGTTGATGAGCGTTATTCTTATCGCCCAACAATCACATCCATTGTGAATGCTATTCTGGATAAGAAAACAAAATCCACTAAAGTTTTTAACACAACAAAAGAGGAACAAAAAGATTGGATTACTTCAAATCCTTTCTTTGGTAACAACAACTACTCGTCTGTAGATGGAGTTGCTGTCAGGAGCAAAGTTCTTGATGGACAGTTCACCTATCGTTACGCTGGTGACATTCTGAAATGGGCATTTCAAGCGTGGGCTAAGAGTGAGAAAGTTCGTGTCCTAGTTTATAGCAACGCAGAGCACGAAAGTCAAATCGAATCTGAACGCTCTGAGATTGTAAAAGTGATGGAAGAAATCTTTGTTGGTCCTATCAACTTCTTCAGTCAAAAAATCAGTTCTGTTTTTGGTGGAATGATTACACTACCAAAAGTTTCGATCTCTGATCTTCCTCTTGAGATCTGGTCGATGCCTCAAATTGAAGGTGAAACTGAAGCAACCCAGTTGGTATGATGGAAGGATTTATTGTCGGTAAGGGTAACTATGCTGCCATTCCTTATGGTAAGCAACTGATGGTCATTCACAACGGAGAGCAACTCAAAGTGTGTAGGACTGAAGCATCAGCTAGAAAGTTCATTGATGCCCACAAAAAGGGTAAATCACTGGGCAAACTTCCTATCAATTAAAGTTACTCACCTCTAAAGTGGACCTATAGTACAGCAACCAATCAAAATGACCTACCTAGAAGAAAACCTACTGCCGCTGGTTCTGTCTATCAAACCAAAGCAGACCGAATCTTACATTCTTCAGGCACTTGGTCTTGATGATCGTGTTTCTCCTCAGTCGATTTTGATTGCTTTCGGTGAGAGAATTGAGCAGTTCTGGAACACTGTTATCAGTGACAGTCTGGCGGCACAAAATCTCATCGAAGAAAGCAATCTGATTGATGTGAATGGTCGCACACGTCAGATTGATCATTTGTTCAGAATTGATGAGACTTGGTATCTCGAAAGCAAGTGCAATCTCAACTTTGATAGTGAGAAAGTTCGTGCATCTAATGACAAGATCAATGACATTACCAGCGTTCTTGGTGTAAATGTCAAGTCTGGATATTTTGTCCCTGTTGTTGCAGAAGTTAGCAAGAAAGAGAAAACCAAGTATAACAACAAAGGCGTGGAAGTTTATGGTGTGAATTGGATGATTGAGACCATTCAAGCACCTTTCACCGCTGAAGAATACTTCACCTTCCTCCGCGAGGTTGTTGCTCCGATCCTTGAAGAAATGGGTCTTTGATGGTATAATTAAGAGAAAGATTGAGTACCTATGAAACCAATCATCTGTCTAAAACCTGTTGTAAAATATATGGGTGGCAAGAGTAAAGAATTGCCACTCATCAAACAAATGCTACCATCACAGTTTTCAAGGGTTGTAGAACCCTTCTGTGGTGGTGCTGCAGTATCATTTGGGTTGGGTTATCCTGCTCTGATGAGTGACATCAATCGCGATGTCATTAACTTATACTCCGTGGTCGCAAATGAGGATCTTTATCCTCAACTACAAGTAAAGGTTGATTGTATCAAAGGACTGGAGCATGATGATCTTCAGAAAGAGTTTTATGCTGCGCGAGAAGCAATCAATCAATCATGGGATTGTGTAGATCAACTCCAGAGAGCATTGTCATACATTATTGTACGACAGTTGTGTTTCTCTGGAATGGAAAGATACAATGCCAAAGGTGAGTTTAATGTACCCTTCGGTCACTATAAACGATTTTCGTGCAATTTGACCCCAGATCATCACAATTTCCTGAAGAAGCAATGTGTATTCCGATATGGGTCATTTGTGGATCTGTTTGGTGAAATCAATGCAGATGACTTTGTGTTCATTGATCCTCCCTATCTTGAGCGACTAGGATACACTGAGGGTGATGGTGGTTCAAGACTACATGAAGACCTTTTAGGTTGTCTGAAAGCAACAAAGGGTAAATGGATGATTGTTCACTCTGACCATGAGTTCTATCGAGAGAGTTACAAAGACTTCAATATTATCGAGAAGGACTTTGCTTATGCTCAACGATTTGGTAAGGGAAAGGATCACTCTGGAGCTAAAGTAAAGCACCTTTATATCACAAACTACGAAACAAATTAAAGTTACTCACCTCCAAAGTGGACCTATAGTGTGGGGATCGCTCCCCACCGCAGTTTCTAACCCAAACTATGACTTTTTACTGGACTTTCGTTGATACTCTTGTCAAGAACGTTGCTACCATCTCTGCCATCTTTGTTGGCGTAGTTCAGTTCTTCATTCGTTCATTCAATGAGAACGATGGTGCAAACAAAGTTCGCAAGTTTGTAAATCAAACTCTGTTTGTTATGAATCGTTTCACTGCATTTGTTTATGAGGTTGTCAATGCAAATGTGTTGCCTCCTGTTGATACTCAAGCAGTGAAAGTTACCAAAACCAGCAAGCGTCGTTCCGCTTGATAAACTGCCACAGGAGCACTTGCTTTTATGCTTGTGCTCCTTTATTGTACCTTTGTTCCTGAAACTCCAATGATCTTCGTTACTTCTGCCAACCACGGTTGTGTTTATACTCTGTCGCAAGAAGATGGAGATGAGCTATACTATGCTCCCATCTATTCCGATGGTAGTGTAAATCTTGAAGAGTTTGCTCCTGTAGATTTTGATGCTGTAGATATGGATGATATGGAACTCTTTGATATTCGCAATCGTCTACAGAAACTGATGGAAGTTTGAGGCAATAAAAGTTACTCACCTTCAAAGTGGACCTATAGTATGAAGAACACTCACCTAGAACACCCTGAAGATCAGATCCTCACGGGTGATCTTTCTGTACTTGATTGGTTCAGTGCTGATTCTACTATCAGTGTCAAGATTGATGGTGCTCCTGCTATTGTTTGGGGTCGCAATCCTGCCAATGGTAAGTTCTTCGTTGGCACTAAATCTGTCTTCAACAAAGTAAAGATCAAGATCAATCATTCACACGATGAAATTGATGCGAACCATGAAGGTAAAGTTGCGTCTATTCTTCATGCTTGCCTTGATTATCTTCCTCGCACAGATTATATCTTTCAAGGGGATTTTATTGGTTTTGGCGGTTCTGATACTTTTCGCCCCAATACGATCACTTACAAGTTCCCTGAGGTAGTAGATCAAGAGATCATTATTGCTCCTCATACATTCTACATTGCAGAGAATGATCTGAGGGATGCTGTTGCGTATCCGATGAACTTTATCATCACGGATACTCATTATGTCAAGTTTGTGTCTCCTAAGGCATCTATTTGCCCTCATCGTGAGGACATCGAAGACATCTGCAAGTTTGCTAAGCAAATGAGCACTCTTTGTGAGTTTGTAAGCAACAAACAAGCAACAGAACTCAAAAAAATCATCAATTCCTACATCCGTGAGGGTAAGGAGGTGGATGAACATGAAATTGCAGAAAATTATGATGTTGACATCAACCTGCTGCGTTTGTGGAAGTTAATGTATTCAATCAAGGTAGATTTGTTCTTCTTCATTCACACTGATGATAGCATTTCGTGCAAGATTGGTGATGATGAGAGTGATCACGAAGGTTATGTTATGTCAAACGATTATGGCACAATGAAGATTGTTGATCGCTACCAATTCAGTCGCGCAAACTTCAATATGGCAAAGAATTGGGCTTGATTAAAGTTACTCACCTCCAAAGTGGACCTATAGTATGAGCACTCTTACAATGCAAGCACAAGCACAACAAACCATTGCAGAGAATGTGTATAAGAACACTCTGCTGCTGATTGAAGCATTGAAAGACAATTATCGTCAGTATTCTATTCGTGGACACCAACGTTCTGCTGAAAGGTTTGATGCAATTCCTGGTTATCATCAGCAGAAGATTGAAGAACTCAAGTCTGGCAAGTGTGACATTGATTATCAGGTAGAAACTGGTAAAAAGTATCACAAAGTCATTCTCGTGAATGGTGGTGGATCGCGTAGTGTTCATTGCTTCATTGATAAGCAAACTGGCGAAGTGTATAAGTCTGCCACTTGGAGATCTCCTGCGAAAGGTGTTCGCTATGATCTGCGATTGATCAAAGATCGTGAGTATCTGCTGGAAAATGCAGATTGGAGCGGGGGGTATTTGTACGCCAAATGAACTATCTTTGTTTTGTTGATGGTTTGCTAGAATATGCTAGCACCAGTCCCTCAAACTTCGCACATTATCAGTTAATGTATGCTGAAGAGCATAGAAATGCTGATGTTCAGTATCTTACTCTGACTGATGAAGAATACGACGAAATGTTCCCTTATGAAGAGGATGAAGAGTGAGCACAAAACCTGACACTGAAATGACTTACGATGAACAAATTAAAGAAATGACTGTCACAAAGTCTCTCAAACTTCTGCGTGATGGGTTCAAGAATGAACTTGCCACTGCTTTATTCGCAGATGAGCGCACAACTGAACTCTTTGCTCAACTGATTAGTGAGTTTGTAGAGGCAAACATTCCTGTGGTTGATGATGAGAACCAGATGGAACTTTCGATGATGTTGTTGGAAACTCTGGACATTGTAGCACGATGACTTACTCTAACCTCTCAAAGATAAAGCCCAAACTGAGAACAACTGGGCGTGTGTCTGGTAACTTTGGTAAATCGAAAGTTGTTGCAGGTTCATCACTCAATGAGATCGGTGGAAATGGTAACATTGGTGCAACACAAGATGAATACCTAAACCGATTATATTATGCTTTTGATAACACTACCGAACCTAAACTTCGTCAGTTTCTTTATCAAGAGATCCGTAAAATCCACGTCCAGAGAGGCACTTGGTAACAGGGAATAAAAGTTACTCACCTCCAAAGTGGACCTATAGTATGAACAACACTACCGACCGCAAGTTTCACAACATCTCTCTCGAAGATCGTGAAATGTTTGCATATAACGCTGCCTATGAGCGTCGTCAACAACAACTCGCAGCAGTTGCACCCGAACTGCGTATCAAATACTGCTTTGAGTTTCTGAAAGGTTACGTTGCTGAAGGTGACACTGAAATGGCAAAGCGTTGCTATGACGGTATCGCTAAGTACAGCGAAGTTCTTGACACTTCTGAGGCACACTACTGATGAAGAACTATCGCCTCTTGATTGAGTATTGGGTTCCTGATGAAGATGAGAACTTGTATGAAGAAAAGATCATT
>Ga0222712_10002599_pt1 | contig 20459 bp, 17 predicted proteins | sample C33_657DmetaG_FD_165043 | JGI IMG/M metagenome (GOLD analysis project Ga0222712, IMG submission 165043) | Estuarine water microbial communities from San Francisco Bay, California, United States - C33_657D | ecosystem: Environmental > Aquatic > Marine > Unclassified | place: USA: California... | reverse complement strand
ACCTGCGGCCGCTGATGGGTAGTACTTCTTGACTAGAGCTAGGGCTAGAGCAACGCGAGTTGTCTGGTCCTTGTTCAAATCAGTCAAGTAAGCGCTTGAACCAGCAGTTACCTTCGCGTAGTCACCTTCAGTTGTCAATGAGAACAAGCTGTTTAGAACAGGTGAGTTACCTGAGAAGGCAGGGTCGAAGACCTTACCGATGTAGTTGTTAGCAATAGTCTGGCGAGGAACGATCAGCATGAATGCCTTACGTAGATCCTTAGCCTGCTGACTGTTACCAGCGAACGGACCGTTGTAGTCTGCGTCACAGTTAACTGTGCTTCCTTCAATGGTCTTGATGTTGTCAGGAGCCATTGGGAATATTGAGTTACCTGTTCTCAAGTCAAGGTGCTCGTAGGTTAGTACGTTGCCCTTGAATGCAGTTACACCAGAAGCGTTGTTAACTACTGACCAGAATGAAGAGGTTGCAGCACCTGAGTAGATGTCTACAGTACCCGCAGCAATAGCCTGGCCAACAGCGGTGTCATCTAGAGTTCCAGCAGTGAACTTGAAAATCATCTTCTCAAGGTTACCGGTCTGCTTAGGAGCACCACCAATGTTTCCGTTAGGGTTCTTGACCAAAGTACAACCAGTTGAAGTACATGACTCCAGCCTGAAGGTACCGTTTGAGATCAACAACAGTGGGTTGGTTGATGAGTTAACAGTAGTGATGTTCCATACAGTTGACCACTTAGCTGCAATTTTCTTCATCAATGCACGGGCGTCGTCACGCGCGCCTAGCTCGTCCTCGTAGTCAGGGTCTGACTGTGAAGGAAGAGTTGCAATCGAACCATAGTAAGCCTCTTCGAAAAGTGACTTGTAGGTTGCGTTTGTGCGTGCTGTCTGGAAAGTCTTCTTACCCTTGGCAATACCAACCATCGCGTGTACTGCACCAGGACCAGGACCGAATACCTGCCAGTCTGGCTGGAATGCGTCATAGCTGACAGTAACTGAGAAGTTGTCATCGCTTAGATCGAATGACTCTGCGCGAGTGTGGTCATCGTAAGCTCCTCCGTAACCAGCTGAGTCGAACTTTGCAGTTCCCTCACTAGGGTCACCCAAACCAGCTTTGATTGAGTAATCAGAGCTTGAGATTGCGTGGCTTAGAAGAAGATCCTGAGCAGTAATCAGAGTTCCGTCTGAGTACTTCAGACCCTTCTTTACTGTGTAGGTGACCTTGAAACAACCGAAGGAAGGAGTGCTTCCACAGTCGTTCTTTGTGATCTTAAATGTTCCAAAGGCAGTGTTGCGAACAAGCTGCGCCTTGTTGTTGTAATAGGTGAAACCTGCACCTGTTGGACCAAGTACGTCCGAGTTGGTTAGCAAGTTAAAACCATTAACTGCAGTGTTAAGACCCGAAAGGGCGTTACTCTCCTGCACGACCATGGTCTTGTTTGCGGCAGATGCATTCGCAGGCGCAAGGCTAAGCCCTGTGACACCGAGAACTGAAGCTGCGACAAGAGCAAAACCCTTAATCATAGTTTTCTTCATTGTTTCTCCTTGTTAATGGGGAGCACGAGTTTCGAGTACTACGACTCGACCCACATGTTCCTTGGGTAGTTAGACTCTACAACCAATTACTGACACTAAACAGGGGGTATTACCCAAATCGTTACATTTCTTTACAAGCCCGAAACATGGCCAAAAACCCCTATAAATCGGGGCTTTGGCACCCCCGGCCCGGCTGGACTGCTAGTGTTATCCAGCGCTAGTAAATCAGTGCATTTGTTTTGATAGGGAAAATCGGTGAAAACCCGATGCTGACCCGCAACCGTGAATTTCAAGCTTTTGAAATGAGTCGGAATGCCTGTCAATTCAAAGACTCCTAAAAATAACCGTCGTGGTCTACGGGTGGAGCCGAGTAGCAAAGTACTCGTCGTCGCACTTGGATCGCAAACTAGAAAGAATTGCGATGTCAACTTTAAACAAAACATTCAGAAAAGCATTGGCCTTAGCCATTGCATCAACTTTACTGATTGGGCTTGGTGCCTGTTCCAGTCAAGGTTATGGAAAAGACTTAAATCCAAAAACCAGCTCCTTCCTATTTGAAAAATTCAAACAAGGTGAATACATAGCTCCATACGATCCACCACGAGCAGATGTTGGAGCAACCATGGAAGCAATGGTTCAACTAAGTGGAGTTGGATACGATCGCCAAAAGCAAAGCAAAGCGATTGACTGGCTAACTTCGAACACCAACTTGGTTAACAGTCCAGGTCTTCGAGGGGAATACCTATTTACTGCATTCGCTCTCGGCTTTGAGAGTGATTCAACCGTGAGCCCTATTTTGACAAGTCTCAAAGAAGACATCGATGAGAATGGGGAAATAAAAGATACCAACAACTTCTCTTACTGTTGGGTAATTCTAGGTTTGGCTGCATCGGGTGAAGAAAAATTAGCAAATACAGTTGCAATGAATCTATTTGGCAAATCCGAAAATAACGGTGGCTACAAATACACAACCGGAGACATATCTGGTCCGGCCACTGCAGACGTGACTGGTTTTGCAGTCATGGGACTTAAGGCAACCGAAGGTTTTGGATCAAGCGAAGATGAGGCAGCTAAAACATTTGCGCTTGGCCGAGCTAAGAGTTGGCTAGCTACCTATGCGAAAACTAAAAACCACTGGTTTGGTTACGGTGATGTTGACGTGAGCGGAACTGCCTACGGCACCATGGCGCTTAAGGCACTTGGTGAACCCAACGATGAATACATCAAATGGCTAAAGGGGCGAATCAATCCAGCAGACTCTGGCGTTACCGCACCGTGGACTGAACCGGACTCGGATACATTCAGCACACTGCAGTCGATTCTGCCGCTTTCAGACCTGAACTTCTTAGACATCCTAAATCAACTAAAAAACTAGTCAGATGAGACTGTTCGTTCGTCTTACTTTGATTGGATTGGTGACTCTTACCGCCGCTGGCTTCTGGCTATCCCAGCAGCAAAGCGGTGAGAGTGCTCTTCCAAAAGCAACTTCAACCGAGGGGCTTTGCGAAGGTGAAGGCACTTCGCTGGTTGTTGACTTTGGCACAGGTAATCCGATGAGCACTATTACTAGATGTGTTCAGAACTACCAAGGTAACTCATGGGATTTGTTCGAGGCAGCTGGACTGAAAATCACTGGAACTGAAAAATACCCAGTTGGCTTCGTCTGTCGGATTGAGGACTTCCCTGACCAGAAGGTTGAGGCCTGCATTGAAACACCAGGCACAACAAATGGTTCTTGGGCTTTTTATCTAGCTGAAGATCAAACCTGGAAATACAGCAACTACGGTGCCAGTTCACATAAAGCTAAATGTGGACAGACCGAGGGTTGGCGTTTCCTGCTGCCGGGAGAAGAGTTCTCTGAAGCTCCAAGAGTGACACCGGTGAAGACCAGCTGTGAAAAATAGTTTTTTATCGGTTAGTAAAACTCATCCGGCAACCTGGTGGTTGCTCGGGTTGGCCTTAGCAATTACCGCTTCGCTCTCGGCAACACCATTAGTCTTGTTTGCCATCGGCGCAGTGAGCATGCTCCTGGTACTGGCCTTCAGAGATGAGTCAGCTTGGTCCAGATCGGTTAGTTTTTATCTGAAGCTCGCCGCCGCTGTGGTGGCTATCCGTGTTTTGTTCCGAATCATCTTCAACCTTGAATCATCTCCAGCCAATCCCCTGCTGGTACTTCCAGAGATCAACCTCACATTAGCTGAAGGTGTTTCACTAAAACTCTTTGGTTCTATCTCGGCACTCTCATTTCAATCTGCCCTGACCGATGGACTCAGACTGGCAGCTATCATCCTTGCGGTTGGCATGGCCAACTCTCTGGCCAACCCGATGAAACTCTTGAAATCTACTCCGGGTGCTCTTTACGAAATCGCTACTGCTATATCTATCGCAATTAACCTTGCTCCCCAGTTAATTGCCAGCCTCAACCGAGTTCGCAGAGTCAGAGGTTTGCGTGGGCAATCTAAAGGAATTAGAGCCCTACCTGGCCTGGTAATCCCAGTGCTGGAAGACACGATAGACCAGTCCATGTCACTGGCCGCCAGCATGTCAGCCCGAGGTTTTGGGCGAAAAGGCCAGCGCAGCAAAATGGCTTTAAAAATCACTAGGTTCACCGGTTTGGCAGCAATCACCATGATCGCCGTCGGAGTCTTTCTCCTTCTTATTACACCAACCACCCAGGTTCTGGATTTGAGCATTGCCATAGCCGGATTGGCTTTTGCTGTTGTGTATATAAAGATGTCTGCTTTAGGCTCGCTGCGGACCAAGTATCGCAAGCAAGCCTTCCAATCTGGGGACTATTGCCTCTTTGTCCTCACAGCTGCGCTCCTAGTCAGTGCATTTACGGGGGTGCTGCAATTTTGATTACCCTTCGAGATCTCACCTTTAGCTACCTGAAGCCTGATGGAACACCGGTAACCGAAACTCCGCAACTAAACCGGGTAAACCTTGAAGTTGCCGAAGGGGAGTTTGTTTTGGTTTGTGGGCCAACCGGCAGCGGTAAGTCCACGCTACTGAAGACACTCAATGGCTTAGCTCCTCGTTTTACCGGTGGGCTGCTCTCTGGCGAGGTAATCCTCGATGGCAAAGACCTAACGGGGAAAGAACCCCACGACTTTGCCCACCTGGTTGGCTTTGTAAATCAGCAACCTGAGGGTTTCTTTGTCACCGATACCGTCATAGACGAAATCGTCTACGGCGCAGAGCAGCTTGGCATGCCAGTAGCGGAGATAGATGATCGTATAAAACCGATTATTGAGATTCTCAACATAGGCGACTTACTTTATCGACCACTAGCCACCCTTTCGGGTGGGCAACAGCAGCGAGTAGCCATAGCTGCAGCATTGGTTGCTGGTCAAAAGATCCTACTTTTGGATGAACCAACTTCAGCGCTAGATTTCGCAGGCGCAACCGAGGTGCTGAGTTCACTAAAAAAGTTAGCCCACGAAAGTGGTGTGACGATTCTTCTGGCAGAACACCGAATAAGTAGGGTAATTGCCGAAGTTGATTCGGTACTGGTAGTTCACGGCGATGGCAGTGTGACTAAAGGAGATCCAGCTACGCAGTTCAATGACGCAAGGTTCGCTCCTCCAATAATTCAGTTGGGGGCGATGTTGGGTTGGAAACCACTGTCAATTTCAACTGAAGATGCAGCCGCCAGATGGGCTAAGCAGTCACCGGACTTTCAAGAAAAGAAATTGCACGAGCCAGGTAAAAAGATTCTTGAAATTGACTCTTTGAAGGTAACTTTCGGAAATGTTGCAGCGGTGTCTGCTACCAACCTTGACCTGTATGCCAATCAAGTCACCGCAATCATGGGCGAAAACGGATCAGGTAAGACAAGCCTTTGTTGGGCAATTCAAGGCTTAGGTGAGAGAAGTGCTGGGACAGTTCTTTTGGATGGTCAGGACACTGCCGAACTTGCTAGGGATGCTCGGCTGGATTTGGTAGCCATGATTCCCCAGCGTGCAGCCGACTTGCTCTTCCTTCATTCCCTTGCTGATGAGCTGAAGGAGTCAGACACTTTCGCGCAGGTAGAGCCTGGGACAACAGCCAACCTTTTCGCCCAGTTGGCTGGAAGGATTGACACTTCAATCCACCCGAGAGACCTCTCCGCCGGACAGCAACTGGCCCTGGTTCTGGCCATTCAGTTGGCTAAACAAGCCAAGGTGTTGATCCTTGATGAACCGACCAGAGGCTTGGATTACGCTGCCAAACGCGCTCTAGCCAAACAGCTTCAGCTGCTTCGAAGTCCTGAACGGACCATAGTCCTAGCCAGCCATGACGTCGAGTTTGTAGCGGAAGTAGCTGATCGGGTAATAAAACTGCAAGCTGGGCAAATAGTCGCAGACCAATCTCCAATTGAAGCGCTTGGCTGGAAGTCTCAACTACCTTCTCAGCTGGCTCAGATCTCACGAGCGGATGGGCTAGTTAGCATTGAGCAGGTGTTGGCGTGAAGAATTTAGTTTCTCGATTGAGCGTCACGATTGCAGGGGTTGCCAGCCTCTTGATGTTTAGCTGGCCACTTTTCATAGCCAGTAGCAGCGTCTCCGAGGCAACTACCGCTCAGACTGTCTTCATAGTTTTGATGCCTTTGACTCTGCTACTAGTGCTGCTTGAGTTTGCAACTGGCGAAATAAGTTCGAGACAACTAGCTCTACTTGGAGTGTTGATAGCGCTAAATGCAGTGATTCGTTTACTTGGCGCAGGAACCGCTGGTATAGAGACTGCATTTTTCCTAGTTATTCTGGCCGCTTACGTTTTTGGAAGTGGATTTGGATTCATTCTCGGTGCAAGTTCCATTTTTGTCTCTGCGTTACTTACCGGTGGTATTGGTCCATGGCTGCCTTTTCAAATGATGGGTGTTGGCCTGGTTGGCCTAGGTGCTGGAACCATCCCACACAGCAGCAATAAGAATCTTTCCAAACTTTACCTCGTCCTCTACAGCATCATCTCTAGCTTCTTCTATGGTTCACTGATGACGTTATGGAACTGGCCATACCTGGCTGGAACTGGAACTTCGATAAGTTATGTTGCAGGAGATCCAATTCTTGACAACCTAGTCCGGTTCTTCCAATACGAATTAGTTACCGGTGGTTTCTTCTGGGATATCGGTAGAGCAGTAACCACCTCGGTGCTGGTCCTGTTAACTGGAACAGCCCTGATCGCCACTCTGAACCGAGCAGCCATCAGGGCTGGAGTAATCCGTCGCGGTTAAGCGGTCGGGTAAATGCTAAGAAGCACAGTCACCAGTATTGCTACCAGCAGAATCTGAACTCCCATCTTCCAGGTGTATTTGATTTCCTTGCGGATGATGTGAACTAGGTTGGCTAGCACCATAATTGTCACCAATCCAGCACCTGCTGCGATGCCCAGTGGTAGGGCCCAGTCAAAGTTAAAAACTGTGACAGCAACTGGAGCAAGAATTACGCCAAGGCCACCGAGCACTTCGGCAACGCCGATGAACTTAGTGGTGCCTTTAGGTGCTGATTTGACCCAGCCCCAGCCGCCTTCGATCAGTTTGGCGTCAGGAGTTCTAAGTTTGTGCATTCCAGCCTTGACGAAGGCGAAAGAGGTAAAGCCAGCTACAGCTAGGGTTGCGATGATTATTGCGATGTCCATGTATTCCTTTTATTAGTGTGTTGATTTATACTTTGTTTAGTAAAGCACCACTTGACTAAATTAGTCAAGTACCCCTTTACTAAAGCGTGTCGCAGGAGGCATTTTCATGGAAGTAAAGGTCCACGCCGAGAGGACCAGCGAAGGCTGGACCGCGGAGGTCGCTGGCCCTGAAGGCTTCACAGTAACTGCTAAACGCCTAGACCAGTGCAAAGAAATAATTCTGGAAAAGATCAAAACCCTTGCTGAACAAAAGGGTAGCCCTGAGGTTTGCGAAGTAGTCATCAAAGTTGAGGCAGAACTGCCCGGGATAATCTGTGACCTAGAGGCAGCCAAGTTCAAGATGCTTGAGGCTCAAAAACTTCAAGAGGAAGCTTCCCTAGAGATCCGCAATGTGGTCAGCCGAATGCGCGATGAAGGGCTAACCATGCGAGACATCGCAGTACTACTCGGGGTCTCCCCCCAACGCGTTGCCCAGCTAATCGATTAAATGGCAATGCCGCACCCGAAGGTGCGGCATCACTTTTTGGAACCTAAATTACTACTGGTTTGTCAGCATCGGAATGATTGCACCAGCAAATACCTGCTGAGCCAACCATGACTTAGCAATAAAGCTAAGTGTGATGTAGACACGCTCACCGAACATGTAGTCGGCCCACTTGCCTACCTTGCGATACTGCAATGCCTGGTTTACCGCAAAAGTATTGAAGGCAATAAAGATGGTCGCAATAATGACAATCACGAAACCCGGCACTTCAGCTGCGTTTTCAGCAGATTTACCTGGCTGGAGAGTTCCCACGATGATAATGATCCAAGGAACGATACCGGTCATACAACCCATGATGAAAGGCAGAGCCTTACCATTTCCAGGTGTCTCATACTTCTCCTGCAAAGCACCGAAAAGAATCATGCTTGCGTTCACACCGAAGATGGCAATCAGAGCAGCAAAGTCTGAGAAACCACAGAGCAGAGCAATAGCAACAATCATGGTTGATGAGCTAATTGAGTACTCAGTCCAACGGAAGTAGTTGTGGTTGTTCTTTAGGCCGTTGAAGTAACGCTGCTTGAATAGTGGCGAAACGATTAGGTAGTGGAAGAAAGCTGACATCAAAAGGAAAGCTACGATAGCTCCACCTAGGTTGATATCAAATAAAACCACGTGGTCTCTAGGTAGTGGAGATCCTGGAGGGCCGGTCATCCAGTCAGCAGTGACTGGGAAGTTTGGCTGAGTGTCCAGCTGCATTAGCAGCCAGATACCGATGGCAGCGACCACAAGGTGGAGGGTTCCTGCCGCGATGTTGTAGATAGTTAGGCCGCGTTCGCTGGTCTTCTTAGCTAACTTGGCTTGTTTCTTTTCTGACATTACTTAATTCCTTTCGAGGGGGAATGTTCGGTTTAAGCCTAGACGAGAGGAGCAACTTTCCTCTGTAGTTAAAACAAAAAACCCACTTGCGTGGGTTTAGTGTTTTGGTGGAGATGGGGGCAATTGAACCCCCGTCCATGACTTGGAACAGAACTCTCCCAAGAATCTAGTTAGATACAGGGGGGCGAAGTTGATTTAGATAATCAAGTACTGAGCGAGCTTTAGTTCAAAGGAATTTGAGTGTAAGTATCTGAGAGCATAATGTCCCGAACTTGCTGATAAAAACTGCTCTCCTGGGCTTCCTTGACCACCAATGGATAAAGCGCTCCACCGACACCTTGTTCTTGGATTAGGAATTTAATTCCTCGGACAGTCGAGTCCTTGGTTAACTCGCCGCTAAATTGATCTAAATTTTCAGCTTTGAACATATTACGAATTTCAGCAGAGCGTTCATTTGGCATGTAGACCCCATCTGCGACAACAAAAATCCAATAAGCCTGTTGTCCAGACCAAAGATTGTCAACATACGTCTCTGGACTATTTGAGACATAGTTGCCAACCGCTTTTTGGCCCCAATAAGCAAGATTTAGCTTCTGGCTAACCAATAACTCTTCTTCTGTGAAAATGAAGTTGCCCATAGCAATACTTGCACTTCCGGAGGTCCCATTGGGTTCCAAATCTTTCAGAATGTCTGTCTGCGAGGGATTCAAGGTCAGTGCGAAGACCGCGGCCAAAACGGCTGCGCCGCCAACTAGATTCAAAATAATCTTTGGAGTGTGAAGCTTCCTTGGTCCGAATCTTTGCTCAGATTTAGTTGCCGCAAAAAGAATTTCTTCCGACAAAATCGGCGCATTAGGATTTTTAGCTGACTGCCTAAGTTTGTTCAGCAGTTCATCTTTCTCAATTTTCTCGTTCATAACAGGTAAATGTCTTTCCTAGTCGTTTTCTGACATAAGTTGAATTAGTTCTTTTGCCAATCTTGCTCTAGCCCTTTTTAGTTTCTGGCTCGCAGTATTGGCAGTGATTCCGAGTGCAATCGCACTCTCAGTAATTGTCAAGCCATCAAAAACAACCAGGCTGAGGATTTGTCGATCAGACGACCCCAATTTCTGATATGCAAGTGAAAGTTCTGAACCATCAAGCGCCAAAGTCTCAGCACTTGGAGAGGTTTTGTCACTGTCCAAGAGTGACAGGTGGACCGATCTATTCTCTGCCTTGCGACGATGATTTGCCAAAACATAACCTGCGATTCGATAAAGCCAAGGAAGTTCGAAACCCTCTGGGCAATCGGCACGTTTACGCCAGGCTATTTCAAAAATATCACTGGCTAAATCTTCGACCTGGTTAGCACTTACTCGACGGACAAGGTATTTGGATACGTCTTGTAAATGGTCACGAAATAGGCTGACGAAAGCTTGCTCATCCATATAGCTCCCCACCATCCCGAGTCCGTATTACCTATCAGGTTATGTTGCAACCACAGTTAAATCTGACAGGTAGCCCTTAAATACTTTTACCCAGACTGTTTAGGCCTGGGTAAAAGTATTTTGGTGGAGATGGGGGGAATTGAACCCCCGTCCATGACTTGGAACCGAACTCTTCTACGGGTGTAGCTTTACTAGACGCTTTACTCGGTCACGGAATTTGCGTAAAGCAACTAAACCGACTGACCCAGCCTGAGTAAAAGTCCCACACAGCCCTAAGGCGTAACTGCGCAGCTAGATTTCTAGATGACGCTAGTACCCAACACGAAATCTAATGTTGGACTAACGGACTTCAGGTAGCGCTATTAAGCAGCTAGGCCGAAGTCGGTGCTATTAGATTTGGCACCTATAGTTTGCAGAGGGAGTTTACGAGATAACTCTGCATTCTCGACCCGCTTCATTTCGCTTCGAAAAGCCTTGTCGAAACCGATCATCCCCATTATTGAATTACCAAATTACCCTTTGTGAGGGCTAGATAACTATAAAGCTATCCAGTGACATAAACCAGAGTGGATTGGGGTTTATTCCCCAAATTACCAGTCTTTACCTTTAGTGGACATGGCTCGATCAGCCTCGCGCTTATCCTGCTGCTCTTTAAGAGCCTGGCGCTTATCGTAGGCACGCTTACCCTTGGCCAGAGCTATCTCAACCTTGGCTTTACCGTCTTTGAAGTAGAGAGAAAGCGGTACCAGGGTGAAACCAGACTGGTTTACTTTGCCGGCTAACTTATCGATCTGTTCACGGTGCAGCAGAAGCTTGCGTTTACGTCTGGTGTTGTGGTTATTCCAAGTTCCCTCTGTGTATTCAGGGATATGGACGTTTTCTAGCCAGACTTCCCCACCGTCAACACTGGCAAAACCGTCAACCAGACTGGCTCGGCCAGCTCGGAGCGATTTCACTTCTGTTCCGGTTAGGACAATGCCAGCCTCGAACACATCTTCTATTGCATAGTCGTGTCGGGCTTTACGATTGGTGGCAACGATTTTCTCGCCACGTTCTCTAGGCACTTGGACTCCTTGATTACAGGGACAGCCCTATAGTCTAACGGCTAGACCTTCAAATATCTTCTGATAGAGGTGAAGGCAGCAAGCCCAGCTAAGAGAGCACCTAGGCCAAGCAAGCCAGGTAGAAGTGTCCAAGCGTCAGCAAGTCCAACGAAACTAGTAAACGGCAATTGTTGAGCTAGGAAGCCTTGAACAAAGAACTGGACCAAGGCAAATATTGCTCCTCCGGCAAGCAGGCTACCCAGAACACCAGCAACTACACCTTCCAGAATGAATGGAAGCTGGATGTAGAAATTGCTAGCCCCCACAAGCCTCATGATGCCGATTTCCCTGCGACGCATGACGGCGGAGAGCCTGATTGTTGTTGAAATAAGTAACACAGCTGAGAAGAGCATCAAACCGGCAATGGATATAGCCGCCAAACTGGCGATGTTGAGCATGGCGAAAATCTGATCAAGGTAACTGCGCTGGTCTTTGACTTCTTCAACCCCGCTGAGGCCGGTGAAGCTTTCAATGATGATTGGAGCCTGGTTTGGGTCCTTCAGGTTAACCCAGAAAGTCTCGTTGAGCTGAGCCGGTGTTACATACTTAGCGACAGCATTGTCTTTGAACTCTTTAATAAAGGTTTTATATGCTTCATCGTGGTTTTCAAAGTAATACTGTTCGATGTAAGGCTTTAGGGTGCCTGAGTCCAACCTTGAGATAATGGTGTTTCTAACATCTTTACTGGCTTCACCTTGCGGGCAGACATCCTGAGGTGAGGTTTTAGTACATAAATATATGGCTACCTGAGCCTTGTCATACCAGTAGGTCTTCATCGAAGAAATCTGTTGCTGCAGCAGGCCAGCAGTGCCAACAAAGGTAAGAGATATAAAGGTCACCAAGATAACCGAGATGATCATGCTCAGGTTTCGCCTGATTGCAATTCCCATTTCGGTGAAAACGAAGTTTGCTCTCATTTGCTAACTCCGTACCCGCTGCCTCGTTCGTCACGAACTATTTTCCCTTGGGAAAGCTCAACGACTCGTTTCCGACCCTTGTCAACAATCCCGACATCGTGGGTAGCCATGACAATGGTGGTTCCAGCTAGGTTGATTCGATCCAGCAGCGCCATGATCCCTGCTGAAGTGTTCGGATCAAGGTTTCCGGTTGGTTCATCGGCTAACAATATTGCTGGCTTATTAACGATTGCCCGAGCCAGTGCTACTCGCTGCTGCTCACCACCGCTTAGTTCACTCGGCAGCGAACTAGCTTTTTCTTCTAGACCGACCAGCCTTAGGACATCTGGCACAGCTTCGGCAATAAAGCCTGCTGACTTTCCAATGACTTCCAAACTGAACGCAACGTTTTGCGCTGCCGTCTTGTTAGGTAGCAGTCTGAAGTCTTGAAAAACTACTCCGAGACTGCGCCGGAAATGTGGAACCCGGCGGTTCGGGATGCCGATCAGATTCTCACCCAAGACATGAATGCTGCCACTGGTTGGAACATCTTCACGCAGAATCATTCTCATCAGCGAGGACTTTCCTGAGCCCGAAGCTCCGACCAGGAAGACAAACTCGCCCTTATCAATTTCCAGGGAAACCTGATCTAAGGCGGGCCGTGGCGCACCTTTATATTGTTTGGTTACCTGATTGATTGAAATCATTAGGTTTTTAGCCTAAATTGCCAACCTGAGAACTTCGCCCTTCGGGCTCGCGTGTTGCCTATTTTTCCCCAGTTTTACGCCAACGGATACCAGCAGCGATAAACCCAGCGAGATCACCGTCAAAAACCGCATCAGGATTATTAACTTCAAAGTTAGTTCTCAGATCTTTAACCATTTGATACGGAGCGAGAACATAGGAGCGCATCTGGTCTCCCCAAGATGCGGTTGCATCTCCAGCCAACTGTTTCTTCTTGGCGTCCTCTTCGCTGCGTCTGAGTTCCAGCAACCGGCTCTGCAGCACGCGCATGGCGGCAGCTTTATTTTGTAACTGCGACTTTTCATTTTGACAACTGACCACAATTCCCGTCGGGAGGTGGGTGATACGAACCGCAGAATCCGTAGTATTCACCGACTGACCGCCTGGCCCTGATGATCTAAATACGTCAATTCTGATTTCATTCTCAGGAATTTCAATTACATCGGTTTGCTCGATAAGTGGAACTATTTCAACAGCAGCAAAACTGGTTTGCCTTTTACCAGCGGCATTGAACGGACTCATTCTGACCAGTCGATGGGTTCCAGCTTCTACCGAAAGTTGCCCGAATGCGTAAGGTTCATCAATCTCAATGGTTGCCGACTTAATTCCAGCACCTTCAGCAAAAGAAGTATCCAAAACCTGGGTCCGCCAACCCTGCTTCTCTGCGTAACGCAGATACATCCTCATCAGCATTTCAGCAAAGTCGGTGGCGTCATCCCCACCAGCACCGGAACGAATAGTCATAATGGCAGATCTGGAGTCATACTCCCCGTTCAGCAGAGTCTGAATTTCAAGTTCGGCTAACTTTGCCTCTAAGTCTTTAAGCTCTTTCACGGCCTCTTGAGAAACCACCGTGTCAGCTTCACTGTTGGCTAATTCAATGAGTACTTCCAAATCAGACAACCGCTGCTCAAACTCCTGAATACCTCGAACCTGAGCCTGTGTTCTAGAGAGGTTACTGGTCACCTTTTGGGCTTGCTCTGGGTTGTCCCAGATATTTGGATTTTGAGCCAATTCCTGAAGCTCTGCTATTTGGGCCTGCAGGCTTGGGATGTCTAGCACCGCAACAATTGTGCTCAGGGTGGCACGGACTTGCTTGATTTCACTGGTTAGGTCAAGCTCAGACATTTCATTAGTTTAACTGCTCAAAAGTTTTATTCAGTATTTTCCCAGACACGCTAAGTAGACTTCGGTTATGAGTTCGGGTATTCGCAGGATCAGAGTCGCGCTGCTTACAGCGATCTTGATTCCTGCTCTGACCAGCATCGTTGCCGTTAACTCAAGCCAAGCTGCCCTGACCCAACCAGCTTTTGATCTGGTTGTCCATGTGCCAAACCCAACCCTGCCAACCAATGCCGCAATAACCATCAGCAATCCAGTAAATGAAACTCTGGCTATCTCGAGGTTAGAAACTCTAGATGGTTATGGCTGGTGGGGAATTGCTAAGGTTCCAGCGGGATCAACAAGTCTTTGCTTCAGTGCCACCGGTCTAACTAAGAGTTCAACCTGTATAAATCCAGGAAACGCCAGGGAAATCTGGTTGGATGCATCTGGCACCCCATACCTTTCTAGAGTTGCAGCAGCTAAAAACATCAAAGTACACCTAAGTACCACCAACAAAACCGGTCGGTTTGCAGTTCTAAACATAAACGGCGTAAACCAAACCCAAACTTTCGTCAGAGTTGGGACCACAGACTTCGTAGCAACCTTTAGTGTCCCTGCGGAGACGACTCTCTACACAATCAAAACTCAGAGCACCAGATCTAAAAAACTTTACGATGATGTTCTTCCAATTGAAGGGGACGCATCAAAACTCTCTGACATTTACCTGACTAACGGTTTAGATGAAATTTTTGCTAGCGCTGCAGCTAGAAGTAATACGGTTTATATCCACTATCACCGAGACGACAATAACTATAAGAGTTGGGGACTGCACACCTGGTACAGCTCACAATTTGGTGGACCAACCATCGATACAACTTGGTCCAGACCAAAGACTTCAGTTAGTAGCAAGCCGGACAGTTGGGGTATCACTTGGAAAGTTCCAATCGCGACTTTCTCTATGAAACTTCCCTACATCATCCACAAAGGTGAACTTAAAGACCCAATTTCGGGTGATCAATATTTAGACTTCGAAACTTACGGCTATGAGATTTGGATTGAATCAGGAAAAGTCGATGTCGATGGCAATTTCCAGATTGCCTACCCACAACTTCCAGGCAATCTAACGGAGATCGAAGAGCTATCCCTTGGCGAAGCCAGCGCGTTGGCCTCGGATTCGCCAAGATCTTCTTTTGCTAATGACTCCATCTACTTCGTGATGACTGACCGCTACAAAAATGGCAGTACCGCAAACGACGGTGGCGGCTTCAGCACCGATTATCGGAACGCAAGCGGCTTCGCCGCCAGTGACTGGGCCTGGTCGCACGGAGGAGATTTGGCTGGACTCAGTGATGGCTGCAGTAAGAGCGACGGTTCTGGTGAAGGGCTTCCTAGAATCAAGAAATTGGGCTTTAGTTCGGTTTGGATTACCCCACCTTTTAAGCAGCAATTCATTCAAGGTCAGTCGGCTGCCTATCACGGCTATTGGATAAATGACTTCACCCAGATTGACCCGCACTGGGGTACAAATGCCGAGTTTAAGGCTTTCGTTGACTGTGCTCACCGCCTGAACATGAAGGTGGTTCTCGACATAGTGGTGAACCACACCGGCGATGTCATCAGCTACCGTGATGGAAGTTATGGCTTCCACAACAGCCCAAATACAACTGCTTACATACCTACTTGGGGTGCAAACATAAAGGCTCCAGCCTGGCTCAATGACCTAGCCAATTACCATAACCAAGGCAACGTTGGCGACTGGAGCATAATAAACCAGTATCAGAATGGTGACTTCTTCGGTCTTGACGACATTAAGACTGAAAACACCGCGGTGATCAATGGCTTTGCTGATGTCTATTCAACCTGGGTAAATGACTTCGGAGTAGATGGTTTCAGAATTGATACCGCAAAACACGTCGATAACAAATTCTTTGCCAAGTGGTGGCCACAGATGCTGGAGATGACGGCCAGCTCAATGACAACTAAGAGTCAAAAACTTTTTGCATTCGGCGAATACTATGATTCCAACTCTGCCAACCTCGGCAGTTACGTTCGAAAATATGGTTTGCCTTCAGCGCTTGACTTCGGCTTCCAACCTAAAGCCCTGAGCTTCGCAGCCGGTGGAGTTGCAGCAAACCTTGGTGAAGTGTTCACTCAGGACAATGGATTTATCACCAAAGGTAAGAGCCCTTACGACTTAGTGACATTCCTCGGTAACCACGATATGGGTAGAGCCGCTCGACTGCTTGATCAGAGTGGGACAGTAAGAGCACAGTCAGTGCTCTTAGCTCACGACATTATGTTCCTCACCAGAGGTATCCCCTCTGTTTACTACGGTGACGAAGTTGGCATGGTCGGTTCTGGTGGTGACAAGGCTGCTCGTCAGGACATGTTCCCCACTCAGGTTTCGCAGTGGAAGACCGAGGACAGAGTCTTCGGCTCAGCCATCGGCACCGGCTCTTCATTGACTGTTTCAACCCCACTCACTACCAGGCTTACTATTCTCAACAACCTGAGAAAACAACATCCAGCACTTTCTAGCGGGTCACAAACCCAACGGCTAGTTGATGCACAAACCATGGTGGTCAGCCGATTTGATCCAATAAGTCGAACCGAGTATCTAGTTGGCTTCAACTCAGGAACTGCTGCCAAGAGTGTGAAGGTTGTAGCCTCCACCCCGCTGAGCTCATGGCAATCACTGATGAGCAGTTCAGCACCAAGCTCAAACGCTGCAGGCGAGATAACTTTCACTATCCCCGCTCGCGGAACCATCATCCTGAAGGCCCTCAGCCCACTGCCAATTTCTAGTGAAACAGTGTCCGTTCCGCTCAGTGCCATGCTCAACACTGGAGACCAGAGCATCACTTTGAACAGCGCGATATCTGGATCCGACCTAGGAACCGTCACATTTGTTGCCAAGAAAGATGGTGGAATTTGGCAGGTCCTAGGTAGCGATGACAGCAGAAACTTCGGAATGATTTGGGACTACCAGCCCTTTGTTGGCGAAGGACTGGCCTACGGGTCTAAGGTAAGTGTGGCCGCAATCTATAAGAGCACCTCTGGTGCCATCTCTGTTTCCAGCATCAAACAGATAACTATCAAGTAATCCCTAGGCGATAATTGGCTGGTGGATAAAAACCAGCCTTTCGCAAAACGCCGATTAGTGTTTCCGGTTTACCTACCCTCGTTCCTTTTCTCCACAGCTGAATTCGGTATCATCCCAAGCATCCCGGCTAGCGCAATTGGTTTAGGTGGAAACATCGCCATCGCTGGCGCTATCGCTGGACTGATGATGATTGGCCGACTGGTCGCCGATATTCCAGCTGCTAACCTGGTTGATCGCCTAGGTGAACGACGTGCCATGATTCTGGCAAGTTTAGCTGCAGCTTTAGGAATTCTTTCCAGCCTCTTTGCAATCAACTTGCTGATGTTGGGCTTAGGTGTATTTATTGTTGGAGCAGCTGCAGCAGTATTTGGTTTGGCTCGTTTAGCTTGGATGACCGAGCATGTTCCAATCGAAGTCAGAGCTAGGTCACTGTCCATCCTCGGGGGAATGTTTCGAGCTGGTTCGTTCGCCGGTCCTGCAATCGGAGCACTGCTGATCCTGTACGTTTCTATCGAAGCCGTTTACACACTGCCACTGGTGCTCTGCGCAGCGGCGGCAGTCATTCTCGCGCTGACTAAACCTGAACCTGATTTAGAAAAGACTTCAGCTTCAATAAAAGAAACTTTCCGAATAGCAAAACGCGAAGGGAAAAAATTAGCAACCCTCGGGGCTGCCTCATCAATCCTTTCTGCTTTGCGTGGAACTCGAATGGTCGGACTTCCACTCATAGCAGTTGCACTTGGCATCCCTGCAGAGCAGGCATCTCTATACATTGCTCTTGCTGGTGCTTTGGACTTTGCCATGTTCTACCTGAGTGGTCAGATCATGGATAAATTTGGCCGAGCTTTTGCCGCAGTGCCCACTCTGCTCGGACTAGGGATAACCCACTTCTTAGTTGGTATTGCCGTCGACGGAAATACCTTCCTTCTGCTAGCCCTTCTGATGTCGCTGGCAAATGGGATTGGCAGTGGCGTAATCATGGTACTCGGTGCCGACTTGGCACCAAAAGATAAGCGCAACGAATTCCTAGCCTCGTACCGACTGCTGGTTGATTTTGGCGACGCTGCTGCACCCCAATTACTGTCTGCACTGATTATTCCGCTTGGCCTGACCTGGGCTATGGCCAGCTTTGGTTTCGTAGGGTTGCTCGGGGCAGGTTTGATGTATCGATATATCCCTGTATATGCTGTGAGTCCTAAGCGGAACGGGTAACCGCAGCACTTTCAAACATAGACTTGAAGCACTATGCGTAACTTTAAGCGGACTTTGGGCATTGTTGCCTCGATCGTGGCCTTTGGCCTGACTTTCACCTCAATTTCGGTATCTAATGCAGAATCCGAAGCCCAGAAATATGATCTGGTTGTTCACGTTCCCAAAACTCTACCTAAGTCAGCAAAAATATCAATCGCTCTAGCCAGCAACAGCGCAACCACTGTTGCCTCGTCAAGAGCCTTGGGAGTCGACAATTACGGGTGGTTCGGAGTAGTCGCTATTCCTGCCGGTGCCGGAGATTTACTTATCACTGCGACCGGGATGACTAAGTCGTCGACTGCAATCAATCCGATTAGTAGACCTGAAGTTTGGCTTGATTCAACTGGTACCCCTTATCCTTCGAGACTCGGTGCTACGAAGAATATTAAGTTCCACCTTGCAGCAGCCGCTGAGTCAAAGAAAGATCGTTCGGTCGAAGTTACCGCTGATGGGCAAACCTACTTAGCGAATTTTGACAGCACAATGACAGCAGTGATGCCGGTGCCTGCAACTTTGACCAAGGTAACTATCAAAACCAAGATGAAACTCAGTGGTAGAACTTTCGATACCAGCCTGAGCATGACCGCTGATGTTTCCCAGAATTCTGAGCTCTATCTGAGTGATGCCTACGAAGGCGTCAGAGTTGGTAAAGCTCACGCGGCTAACAAGGCAGTAATTCACTACCGCCGAGCCGATAAGAATTATAAAGATTGGACTCTGAACGCACTGTTTGACCAAAACTTTGGTGGTGCAGATAAGCCAAATACCTGGGCAAAATCACAGAAACCAGACATCACCACTGACGCCTGGGGAATCAAGTTCACTGTCCCGCTTACCAGCGACACAAAGTACTTCCCCTTCGTAATTCATAAGGGCAACACCGCCGATCCAGTCGATCGCGAACAAATGATGGACGTAATTAATACCGGTGGTGAAATTTGGATTGAATCAGGCTCGGTAGATAAAGATGGCAAGATTTTGGCTACCGTTCCGGTAGCGCCAGCTGAAACAGAATCTGCTCAGCCAACACTGATTGAAGCAGCTGCCCTGGTTGGAACGACAGAACGCTCATCCTTTGCCAATGACAGTATTTACTTCGTCATGTTTGACCGTTACAAAAACGGTGACACAACCAATGACCGCGGTGGTCTAGTTGGCGATGTAAACCAGACTGGCTACCTGCCAACCGACTGGGCCTATTCTCACGGTGGCGACCTGAAGGGTCTAGCTGACGGTTGCAATAAGACCGATGGCAGTGGCGATGGTATCCCGAGAATCAAGCGTTTAGGCTTCACCGCGGTCTGGATCAGCCCACCGTTCGTGCAGAATTTCGTTCAAAACGGAAGCAGCGCTTACCACGGTTACTTTGTCACCGACTTCACCAAGATTGACCCACACTGGGGAACCAACGCTGACTTCAAAACGGTCAGCGATTGTGCTCACCGGCTGGGAATGAAAGTCATCTTAGATATCGTGGTCAACCACACCGGTGACATCATCCAATATGGAACTAGCCGAGACTACAACGGCCAGGTAAACAACACGGCTTATATTCCTGCAGAGATGGCAGAAGCCAGAGCCCCAGCATTCCTAAATGTATTAAGTAATTACCACAACATGGGTCCCATCAAAAACTGGGGCAACAAAGGCGAATACCAGAACGGTGACTTCGGTGGCTTGGATGACGTGAAGACTGAGAACCAAGAGGTTGTGGATGGCTTTGCCGATATTTATTCCATGTGGGTGAATGATTACGGAGTTGATGGCTTCCGCATCGACACTGCCAAGCATGTTGATGATCAATTCTTCACTAGATGGTTCGAAGCTATGGAAGAGCGAACCGCTGACACAATGGCCGAACGCGGTCAAAAACTATTTGCCTTCGGTGAGTACTACGACGGTGCTATTTCAACGCTTAGCGGTTACATCCACAAGCAGGGTTTACCTTCGGTGCTTGACTTCGCTTTCCAGCCAGCTGCGGTTGGCTACGCCCAGGGTGGAACTGCGGAGGTACTCGCAAACGTTTTCAGATCTGATAACAAGTACCTAACCCCGAATAAGAGCTCATACAACCTAATCAACTTCCTAGGTAACCATGACATGGGTCGAGCCGCTTACTTACTACGCTCAGGAATGTCAATCTCAAAGCTTCGCAAAGTAAATCTGCTGGCTCATGATGTGATGTTCCTCACCCGAGGCATACCATCCATCTTTTACGGAGATGAAGTTGGAATGCTTGGCGCTGCTGGCGATAAAGCAGCCCGCCAAGACATGTTCACCACAATGGTTAAGACCTGGAAAGAGGAAGAGCGCGTCTGGGGAGAT
>Ga0222712_10002598_pt1 | contig 20476 bp, 30 predicted proteins | sample C33_657DmetaG_FD_165043 | JGI IMG/M metagenome (GOLD analysis project Ga0222712, IMG submission 165043) | Estuarine water microbial communities from San Francisco Bay, California, United States - C33_657D | ecosystem: Environmental > Aquatic > Marine > Unclassified | place: USA: California... | reverse complement strand
CCTGTCGTTGCTCCTTCCGTTGCTAATTACGTAAGAGCAATTTCTCGCACAGTCAAGAAATAAGTATTATAAATAAACTTAACCCGATAATTTTTAAACGGAAGGAAAAAACTCTATGTTAACTGAAGAAATTCAAAGAAAATGGGCTCCAGTATTAGAGCACGAAGATCTTGTAGCAATTAAAGATCCTCACAAGCGTGCTGTTACTGCTCAAATCTTAGAGAATACCGAAAGAGCTCTTCGCGAAAGCGGCGGCTACGGCGGTCAGTCTCTATTAGAAGCCAATCAGCCTGCTAACGCTATTCAAGCCCAAGGCGGTTCAAGTGCTATCGATACATTTGATCCTGTACTGATCAGCTTGGTTCGTCGTGCAATGCCTAACCTAATGGCCTATGATGTTTGCGGCGTACAGCCAATGACAGGTCCTACAGGTTTGATCTTCGCAATGCGTGCACGTTACAGCAACAACGCTGGTACCGAAACATTCTACGGTGAAGTCAACACTGCATTCTCCTCAGTCCTATCTGGTGCTAACACCTTTGGTCTGAAGAACGCAGGTAACATTCCAGGTAACACCACTGTTACTCTTGGTGCTGACATGGTCTCCAACGGCCTGTACAACACCGGTTCTGGTATGTCTACAGCTTCTGCTGAGAACCTTGGTTCTAACGCATCTCTGGTATTCCCAGAAATGGCTTTCTCTATCGAGAAAGTAACTGTTACTGCTAAGTCACGTGCTCTAAAAGCTGAATACTCAATGGAACTTGCACAAGACTTGCGTGCTGTTCACGGTCTGGATGCTGAGACAGAATTGTCAAATATTCTTTCTTCAGAAATCCTAGCCGAAATCAATCGTGAAGTTATCCGTACAATCAATATCACCTCTACCCGTGGTGCTACTGAGAACGTAACAACTGCTGGTGTTTTCGACCTTGACACCGACTCTAACGGTCGTTGGTCAGTTGAGAAGTTCAAAGGCCTGATGTTCCAAGTCGAGCGTGAAGCAAATCAAATTGCTAAAGCAACTCGTCGCGGTAAAGGTAATATCATCATCTGTTCATCTGACGTAGCTTCTGCTCTTCAAATGGCTGGTGTTCTTGATTACGCCCCAGCCCTGAACAGCAACAACCTTAACGTTGATGACACAGGTAACACTTTCGCTGGTGTTCTAAACGGTCGTATTCGTGTTTACATCGATCCATATGCTGGTGGTCAAAACAGTGCCTCTGGTCAATATCTGACCGTTGGTTACAAAGGCTCTAGCGCATTCGATGCTGGTCTATTCTATTGCCCATATGTTCCTCTACAAATGGTTCGTGCAGTTGATCAAGACACATTCCAACCAAAGATTGGCTTCAAGACCCGTTACGGAATGGTTGCAAACCCATTCAGTGATGGTGCTACAGCAGCCGGTACTGGTGCATTGACCGCTGACACCAACGTGTACTACAGACGTGTCATCGTTTCTAACTTAATGTAATCAAAATAAAAATAATAATAGATTGCATTTTGTGAACTTAAAAGGGCTCTTCGGAGCCCTTTTTTTATTGCCGATAAATACTCTTAAGGAGATATTATGGCTGCTATAGATAGATTACCTACGAATAAGAACTTCCTATCACCACTTGGGTTCAATTTCTCGATTTTTAAAACACCTGGCGTTAATTTCTTTGTACAGAGTGCAAGTATTCCTTCCTTAAATATTGGAAGGGCAGAAGTTAACACCCCATTCAACACATTGAAGTACCCTGGTGATAAGATTGACTACGGTGATATGAACATTACATTTCGTGTTGATGAAGAACTTCGTAATTACTACGAGCTGTATACTTGGCTGACTAAGATTACTCGTAATGAAGGCTTTACTGGTTACAATTCGTTAGTAAACGCCAATCCAGGAGAAGGGGTGTTCTCCGATGCCACCCTTACCATTCTCTCCAGTTCTAAGAAGCCTATCGCACTGTGCAAGTTCAAGAACCTGTATCCATCAGCCTTATCTGAACTAGTGTTTGACACACGAATGACAGACATAGACTACATCGATGCTGTTGCCACCTTTACCTATCAATCCTTCGATTTGGAATACTTGATTTAAGAATACGATTACATTATAATACATTTGTTGTGCATACAGTGAGGTGATATGAAGTTAGAAGAGATAGAGGCATTGTGGGAAAGAGACTCATGCGTTGACCGTACTGAGTTAGGTGAAGAGTCCCTACGCATTCCCCAACTACATTCCAAGTACTACAAGATCTACTCCCAGGAAAGAACCACTCTAAGGAACTGGGAAAGAGATTATAAACGGTTATACAAGGAAAAATTCGAATACTATAACGGAACACTGAGTGAGGAAGAACTACGGGCAAATCAATGGGAACCCTTTGGTCTCCGTATTTTAAAGACCGATATACCTACCTACATGGAGGCTGATAAGGATATCTCCAAGGCCAAGGCCATGATAAGCCTCCAGGCCGATAAGGTAGAGTTTGTTGAGTCAATTATTAAATCATTACCTTCCCGGGGCTATCAAATAAATGCCGCAATTACCTGGGAAAAGTTTAAAGTAGGTGCATGAGCAAACTAGTTATAACACGTATAGATGATGTTTACATAAAGATACAATGTGATCCTGATGTAGCATATGAACTGAGTGCATACTTTACGTTTAGTGTGCCAGGGGCTAAATTCACACCCATGTATCGTAATAAGATGTGGGATGGGAAGATACGTCTATACAATATTATGACCAAAAGGATCTATGCCGGTCTTCGTCTGTATGTGGAGATATTTGCACGTGAAAGAGAGTATGAGATAGAGTATGATAATCATAATTCTTTCTTGGATGAAGATTACTCACTCGTTGATGCAAACATAGATGTAAAGAGATACATTAAGAGACCGGATATTGAGGTGAGGGATTACCAGGTAGAATCCTATACCCATGCCGTAAGAACCAAACGTGCATTATTTGTATCACCAACGGCCTCGGGCAAGTCCTTGATGATATTTTCTATCGTAATGCAGTTACTGAGTAGAAATCCAAATAGACCAGCACTCATTATCGTCCCTACCACCTCCCTGGTACACCAAATGGCTACCGACTTTGGTGATTACATGCAGGACGATCCCAATAAGCTATGCCATAGAATATTGGCTGGGGCAGAAAAGGACTCCAATAAACCTATCTACATCTGCACCTGGCAATCCATATACAAGTTACCTAAAGAATGGTTTAAGAGATTTGGTATAGTGGTAGGGGACGAGGCCCATCTGTTTAAGGCCAAAAGTCTAACTGACATTATGAGTAAGATGACCGATTGTCAATATCGGTTTGGCTTTACTGGCACGTTGGACGGTACCGAGACCCATAAACTGGTACTTGAAGGATTGTTTGGCCCGGTTAAGAAGGTCACTACAACGGCCAAGTTAATTGAGAATAATACATTATCAAAATTTAAAATTAAGGCCATAGTACTCAACCACTCAGAAGAGACCAGGAAATTAGTAAAGGGGATGCAATATGCAGATGAGATTAATTTTATCACTACTAGCCAGCATCGTAATAAATTTGTTACTAATCTCGCTCTTTCTCTAAAAGGTAACAGCCTGGTATTGTTCAGACATAAGGCCCATGGCAAGGCCATTTACGATATGCTTAAAGATAAAATGGACGGTAGACAACTCTACTACGTAGATGGTGATGTTGATGGGGAGATAAGAGAAGATATTAGGAAAGAGGTCGAAGATATACAAGACGGTATCATTGTAGCCTCCCTAGGTACATTCTCTACAGGGATAAATATTAAGAATTTACATAATGTTATATTTGCAAGTCCATCAAAGTCTAGAATCAAAGTTCTTCAATCCATTGGACGCGGTCTTAGGAAGTTGTTTAGCAAGAGTATGTTTACATTATATGACATTGCTGACGACTTGAGCTGGAAGTCAAAGAAGAATCATACTATACTACACTTCGTTGAACGTATTAAGATGTACAACGAAGAAAAGTTCGACTATAAAATATATAACGTTGAACTAAGGAGCTAAATTGGTTACAGTACTAAGGTTATCATCAGGGACGGAAATTGTAGGGAGTATAGTTAAAGAGGATTACGAAAGTATCACCGTTAACAATCCATTACAAATTCTATACGTACACCGGGCTAATGGACCACCATCCATTACCTTACAACGGTACATTCCTTTTACATCTGATGAGAACCTTAGAGTACAAAGACATTGTGTTGAGACAACTTGTAACCCTATCCAGGGATTGCCTGAGTACTACGATAGTGCACTCAAAGCAATACAAGAACACATCGACCCAAGTCTGGTGGCCGATTTGATGGAGGCGGTAGAGCCAAGAAAACCAGCTAATTATGATAGCTATCTTGCTATGTTAGAGAGACATATGGCTAAGAAGCCTTTGAACTAAGGATATTATGAGTGAACCCAATCATTATGTTGACAATAAGAAATTATTGGCCGCAGTAGTTGAATATAGAAATGCTGTTATTGAGTCAAGGGCAAACAATACAGAAAAACCACGCATCCCTAATTACATTGGTCATTGTATGTTAATGATCGCCCAAAGGCTTTCGTACAAGCCTAACTTTATTAACTACTCGTATAGAGAAGAGATGATAAGTGATGGTATTGAAAACTGTATTAGCTATATTGATAATTTTGACCCTAGTAAATCTGATAATCCTTTTGCGTATTTCACGCAAATCATCTACTACGCCTTCCTTAGACGCATCCAAAAAGAGAAGAAACAACTCTACATCAAACACAAAGTATTAGGTAACTCCTTACTCATGAATACGCTCATTGAGCAGGGGGAGCATGATGATGGGGAGTTTACCCCGGCATACATTGATATGGAAAACGAGAATATGAATGATTTTATTCTCAACTTCGAAGAGAACTTAGATAAGAAGAAAAAGCTTCGTAAAAAAGGTCTTGAGAAATTTATTGAAGAGGAAGAGCCGGTAGATGAAGATAGCGATACTCGGGGATAGTCATTTCGGTGCTAGAGGTGATAGCCCACACTTTCATAAGCACTTTAAGAAATTTTATGATGAGGTATTCTTTCCATATCTAGAACAGAATGGAGTAGAATGCGTTATTCAACTTGGTGATGTATTTGATAGACGTAAATTCGTTAACTATCAGACATTAAAGCATTGCCGGGAATACTTCTTTGACCCCCTCAATCAACCAAAGTTTAAGAGTTGGCTGTTGGTAGGTAATCACGATACTTACTACAAGAACACCAATGATGTTAACTCATTAGATTTACTTCTAAACCAATTCACCAATATCAATCAAGTTCAGATTCCAATGGAGTATGGATTCAATGGTACCAGCATACTAATGGTGCCTTGGATATGTCAGGAGAATGAGGCAGAGGTGTTGAAGGCTATGGAGATGTCTACAGCACAAATCTGTATAGGTCATTTTGAAATCAGTGGGTTTGAAATGCACAAAGGTGCAATATGTGATACCGGGTTAGATAAGGGTATATTCGATAAGTTCGATATGGTCATATCTGGCCATTTCCATACCCGTAGTAAGAGAGGTAACATTGTCTATACTGGTACCCCCTATCAGATGACATGGTCAGACTTTGAAGATGCAAAAGGATTCCATATACTGGATACCAGTACCAGGGAGTTAGAATTCGTACCTAATCCTAATGTGATGTTCCATAAAATTTGGTATGATGATCTTAACAAGAGTATGTCTGACGTTATCGTGGATGACTATGCACAATATAAAGATACCATTGTAAAGGTCATCATTAAGAACAAAACTAATCCATACTGGTTTGATTTGTTTATTGAGAGATTGGAAAGAGGGGGCTTGTTAGACTTACAGGTAGTAGAAGACCACCTTAACCTCAACTTAGAAGATGACGCCGATATTGTTAATGAGGCAGAGGATACCTTAACTATACTTAACAAGTTTGTGGATCAATTAGAACTCAAAGTAGATAAGCCAAAGCTGGAAAATCTACTCCGTAACCTATACAATGAAGCGTTAAGTATGGAGATTGCGTGATATACTTTAAGACGATAAGATGGAAGAACTTTCTTTCAACTGGAAACACATTTACTGAGATTGACTTTACCAAACATAAGTCAACACTCATTGTGGGTGAGAATGGGGCAGGTAAGTCTACATTGTTAGATGCCCTGTGTTACTCACTCTACGGCAAGCCGTTCCGTAAAATAAACAAACCACAACTCATCAACTCCATCAACAGCAAGGGGTTGGAGGTGGAGGTGGAATTCTCTATTGGTAAGAGGGAATACAAGGTAAGAAGAGGTATGAAGCCTTCTATCTTTGAGATTCTACAAGACGGCAAACCAATAAATCAAGATGCAGAGGCTCGCGACTACCAGGAAATGTTTGAACGTAGCATACTTAAGTTAAGTCATAAATCATTTTCGCAAATTGTAATCCTTGGTAGTGCAGCCTTTGTACCTTTCATGCAGCTATCGGCCCAGCATCGTAGAGATGTTATTGAGGATTTGTTAGACATTCAGATCTTCTCCACCATGAATACCTTACTCAAGGGTAAGCTATCGGCCAATAGGGATACTATCATTACTACAGACTTCGGTATCAAGTCAACAGGGGAGAAGATTGAGCTGTACAAAAGGCACATCGACTCTCTCAAACAAAATAATGAAGAACTAGTTAAACAGAAGGAGGCAAAGGTAAATGAACTCACTGCCAACATCCAGCGTACGAATGCCGATATCGAAAGGCTACAAACTGAAATCGAAGAAAAGTCTAGTAACATTGGCGATCAGGACAAGGTACGGGCCAGGCTGGAAAAAATCCGCGATATTGCAAGACAAGTTGATCTCCGATTGGAGAAGCTACGCAAGGAGACGCAATTCTTTACATCACATGATGATTGTCCAACTTGTCGTCAGGGAATTGCACACGAGCACAAAAATACCATTATTAGTAAAAGCAATTCGCAGATTACTGAAATTGAATCAGGCAAGGGAAAAATTGCTGAAGAATTGGATAGTATTAATAGCAGACTTGCCGAAATCTCAAGTATATCCTCTGAAATATCTACTAGGAATAGAGAAGTCTCCGACCTGAATGTTCAGTGTCGTACCTGGGCTAGTTTTATTACCGATATCAATAAAGAAATTGAGTCTCTTAATATAACTAACAAACATATCGAATCCACCAATGTGGAGTTAAAGACTCTTAAAGATGAGTTGAGAGAGTTGATTGCATCTAAGGAAGCATTGATAATAGACAAGCAAGTACTTGACATTGCCAATACTCTTCTAAAGGATACTGGTATTAAGACCAAGATCATTAAGCAGTACGTTCCTATCATGAACAAACTAATTAATAAGTATCTTGCATCCATGGACTTCTTCGTTAACTTTGAACTTAACGAAGGATTTGAAGAAACAATTAAATCGAGGTTTAGAGATGAATTTAGTTATGAGTCTTTTAGTGAAGGTGAAAAGTCTCGCATTGACCTGGCTCTGTTATTTACCTGGAGAGCTGTGGCTAAGCTGCGCAATAGTGCTTCAACAAATCTTCTTATATTGGACGAAGTATTCGACAGCTCTATGGACGTACAAGGAAGTGATGAGTTGATGAAGATCTTACAAACATTAGCTGGTGACACTAATGTATTTGTAATCAGTCATAAGACCGATCAATTGGTAGATAAGTTTGCTAATGTAATAAGGTTTGAGAAGCATAAGAATTTTTCAAGGATGGCAACATGACAAAGTTTCTTTCAGAGTATACAGATGGTGGGCCAGGATGTATGAGGGATGACTGTATGATACAGGAAGGTCCTAGTTCCGTTACTGGTATGTACTTCCCACCTACCTATAACAAACAAGGGGTCAATATTAACCCCGATATGAATGTAACTACAACCAATAAGAGATGTCTCTCCTGTGGTAAGAGTTGGTCGGAAAGGTGGCAGAATGGTATTAAAATTAGTTGACCCGAGTAACGAATTATTACACAATAAGATTCCTACTTTTGACTTTAAGGATCCACCTACCGACCCGGTTATGCTTGCCCGTGACTTACTTGAGACATTAATTGAACGTAAGTGTATAGGTCTGTCGGCCAACGAATGTGGACTACCTTATCGTGTATGTGTCTTTCACACCCAAGACCCATTAGTGATCTTTAATCCTAAGTTGATCGACGAGACAACCGAACACATTATATTAGAAGAGACTTGTGCCTCTAATACTAACATGGTTGTTAAGATTAAGAGACCAAAAATCATTAAGGTAAGGTATCAAGATGTAACGGGTGAGTTTCATACAGAGAAATTTATTGGTATGACCGCCCGTGCCATCTTACACGAACTTGATCATTTAAATGGGATTAGCTATACTAAAAGAGCTAACCCTGTGCACCTACAACGGGCACTTAATAAGAAGAAGCAACTCGATAGACAACAGGCGCGTGAGCTAAAACAAGCTATATAATCTATCGTGCCCTTCCACGTATAACTAGGAGTGTTAATGTCGAAATTAAAAGTATCGGAGTTGTTCTACTCCATTCAAGGTGAGGGTCGCTATATGGGCGTACCTTCTGTCTTTCTAAGAACCTTTGGCTGTAATTTTACCTGTGATGGCTTTGGTATGCCAGCAGGTGAGAAGAGTCAAGAAAGAGAAGTGATAGCACACAATGCAGACAATTACAAGACCTATAAAAGTCTTCCTCTTGTTTCTACTGGTTGTGATTCATATGCTTCTTGGGATGTTCGTTTTAAGCATCTCAGTCCTGTTATCCCTACTGACTCACTGGCCGATTCGATTGTGGATCTCCTACCGTACAAGGAATGGAAAGACGAACATCTCGTAATCACCGGAGGTGAGCCTTTACTAGGATGGCAGCGTGCATATCCCGATCTACTCTCACATCCTAAGATGCAAGGATTAAAGGAGATAACATTTGAGACAAACGGTACACAAGAACTATCACCGGAGTTCTATAACTACCTAAGTGAGTGGACGTTTGCAACAGGGGGTTACGATTGTCTTACCTTTTCAGTATCACCCAAGCTATCGGCATCAGGTGAGAAATGGGAAGATGCAATCATCCCTAACGTTGTAGCACAATACTCTATGATTGGGTTTACCTATCTTAAGTTCGTAGTAAGTGATATGCTTCACGTGCATGAGGCGGAAAGGGCTGTAGATGAGTATCGTAACAAAGGCTTTGACGGGCCTGTTTACCTTATGCCTGTTGGTGGGGTTGAACGGGTGTACGCTCTTAATAATAGACAGGTTGCTGAATACGCCATGAAAAAAGGATGGAGATATAGTGACCGTTTACAAGTACCGCTATTTAAAAATGAATGGGGAACCTAATGGCAAAATATATTTCAACAAAGACCTACAGACATTTAGGACCTGTAGCATATAGACAGTGGAGGGCCGATAGTCATTGTAATCTGATTCACGGTTATGCTCTATCCTTCCATTTTGAATTCGAATGTGATACCTTGGATGCCCGTAACTGGTGCGTTGACTTTGGTGGTCTAAAAGATCTAAAGTATAACTTAGAAGACTGGTTCGATCATACGTTGTTGGTTGCACAAGATGACCCCCAGCGTGAGGAGTTACTGAAACTAGGCAAACTAGGATTGGCTAAGATCACCGAGGTAGAGAAGACCGGATGTGAAGGATTGGCTGACTTCCTATACGAATACATCAACACAATTATGTTACCGGGCTGGGGCGAAGAGGCCAAACGTGTATGGTGTAGTAAAGTTGAGGTGAGGGAGACTGACTCAAACATGGCAATGAGAGTCGGTCATAGAGAAGATAATGAATTTGTGGGATAATTATGGAACGATATTTTTCTGATGTGTTACGTGAGAGAATGAAGCAGGACGGTAAACGGTTCTTTGCTTGTGATAATATTTCTGAATACCTTGATGATGATAATCGAGAGTTATTGGTGAACGAGTTAACAGAGAAGTTCAATGGAGTCTTAAGTTCCTTACTCATTGATACCGAGAATGATCCCAATAGTAAGGGCACAGGGAAGCGTCTGGCTAAGATGTATGTAGACGAGATCATGTCCGGTCGCTATTACCCCGAACCAGACTCTACTGCATTCCCTAACGACGGAACAGAACGCTATACAGGTATGCTGGTAGTAAGGGCAGAACTTAAATCAATGTGTTCCCATCACCATCAACCGGTAAGGGGGATTGCATACATTGGTATTATTCCAGGTAATAAGGTGATTGGTCTGTCTAAGTATGCACGTGTGGCTCAATGGCATGCACGTAGGGGTACATTACAGGAAGAATTGTGCACCCATATTGCTAACTCTATCATGAAGTCAACTGAATCACCTGACGTTGCAGTATACATTGCTGCCAGGCATGGATGTTGTGAGAATAGAGGAATCAATGCCCATTCTTCCCTTACCCAGACAACCGTTCTTCATGGTCAATTCCATCAGGCAGACGTAAAGAAAGAGTTCTTCGATAACATTGCCTTACAGCAGACATATAACGAAAAACTTTAATTGCCTTAAATTACATAAGTGGCTATAATAGATTATCTTAACTTTGGAGATGACTATGAGCTGCAATGGTGAGTGCTATGAAGGCCGCTGGTGTGATTGTAAGGATGAAGTAATGAAAGATATTGACGAAAGAATGTATGCATATGCTATTTCGTTTGTCTTCTGTATGTTTGTAGGAGTGATAGCATGTCTGATTCGATAACTCAATCAAGCTCCAAGCCCAGGGTCAAGAAAGATACTATTGGTGAGGAGGCAATGACCAAACTATTTAAGGCATTAGAAACGGCCGATCTTGAAGAGTTTAAGTCTATGTGCTATGATATTATTGAAAGTTCAAGCGCATCTTCTACTACAAAGACTAAATTTATTAAGATTATAGGTCAATCAGAGTCTAAGAAGTTATTGGTGTTTACTATGACTAACTATTTTCTAGCTGGTGAAGGGAAAGGTGTATGAACGGTAAGATGTACTTGGCACGCTTTACTAATAAGCAGACCAAAGAGGTTGAGTTCTTTAAGTTTGGACATACCTCCTCATATGATGCAATGGATAGGTTTACCTATGAGCCTGAGCAATACAATAAATGGGATATCAAGATCATGAAGACCGTTTATGGCCCATTGGAGGAGATGAAGGGTGTGGAGGAGACATTCAAAGCATTCTATCCAAAGAACTTATGGATTGAAGATAAGGTATCTGGAGTAACTGAGATTGTTAAGTTAACTAGACCGGAGATTGATCGTATCATCGATCGTATGACCTGGCTTAATACTGTATACTATCAAAAGCGTGAGCGTGAAAAGGCTCAAGAAACTAAAAAACTATTAGAGGTATTTGATGAAGATCGCCCATGAAGCACCCCTGTGTATCTTTAACCGTGTACAAGAGGTTACAGATTATGATTATGCCCTTGTTCATCTGTTTGAAGAGAATGAGGAGTATTGGGATAAATTTGTACGCGCCAAGGAGATAGGACGAGAGATTATTCTTGATAACTCTATCTTTGAGTTGGGTGAGGCCTTTGAGGCTGATAAGTTTTATCCTTGGATTGAAAAACTACAACCTACTTACTATGTCATACCTGATGCATTGGAGAATGCTGAGAAGACAGTCGCTAATGCCAAAAGTTGGAAGCCAGTTAACGGATGTAAGTCTATCGGAGTGGTGCAGGGTAAGACATATGAAGAAATTAAATGGTGTTACCAGGAGGTAGAACCATTGGTTGATAAGGTTGCTATCTCCTTTGACTATAGTTTCTTTATTAACCCTGAGCTCAATGGATATCTCCCTACAAAGTACCATCACTACATGTATGGACGAGATGCACTCATCCATCGTCTACTAACTGATAACGTTATCAACACCGATAAGCCCCATCACCTACTTGGTTGTGGACTGCCACAGGAGTTCGATAGCTATTCTGATTACGAATGGATTGATAGCGTAGATACATCTAACCCAGTAGTTGCCGCTATCAAGGGAATGAGGTATAATGGTAGGAACGGACTAGAAGATAAACCTTCCCAGAAACTCCATACCATGATCGATAGTAAACTCAGTTCATACGAACTACAATTGGTACTCTATAACATCGAATGCTTTAGGGCTATTTGTAATGGCTAAGAAGTGGATTGCATTCTTTAGTCAGACAGGTTCGGAGATAGTCAACCTATCTTATGCCCTGGGCGTCAAGCCAGACCTCATTGTTACTAATAACATGCTAGAGGATAAGTGGAAATACCATCCCGATCTCAGATCTATGGGTACTATTATGGCAGCCAAGCATGATAGGTTGATGGCTTATATGATGGATAACGTGATCTATAATCCAGATGATGTTATAATCACCCTCCATGGCTATCTTAGAATCATTCCAGCCGAGGTGTGTGGTAAGTATAAGATGCTCAATGGGCATCCAGGTGCAATCGATTTGTATTCAGATTTAAAAGGTAAGGATCCCCAGGAGAGAACATGGGAGAATAAAGGGAACTATAAGTTCTTAGGCAGCGTAGTACATGAGGTTGTACCTGAGGTAGATGCAGGTAGAATCATAAAGAGCGTTCATCTTACCAATAATGCGCGCTCATTAGAAGAAACATTTGATATGTTAAAGAGCACATCTCTGGCGGCGTGGATATTTGCAATGAAGGAAATGGGTATATGCGTATAGGTATAACGGGTGCTCAATCAGTAGGTAAGACTACTCTATTGAATGCTTTACGTTCGGAGAAACTATTCTCTGAAAATAACTTTATTATATGCGATGAGGTTACTCGTCGGGTGAAGAGTTATGGGTTGCCTATCAATGAGGGTGGGACTGATACAACCCAGCGCCTTATTATGAATGAGCATATTGTGAATGTATTCATGCACGACAGAATGTTAACCGATCGTACAGCCTTAGATGGACTGGTATATACTACCTATTTGTATAAGCATGCAAAGGTCAATAATCAGACTGTTGCCTATGCTACAGAAGTTTTTAACCGGGTATGGAAGCAATACAATCATGTTTTCTATATTGAACCTGAGTTTGATATAGTAGATGATGGGGTGCGTAGTGTAGATATTGATTTTAGAAACGAAATAGCAGATATGTTTGAAGCTATTATTATTAATAAGAAACTAACCTTACATCGTGTTAAAGGCTCTGTTCGTAACAGAGTTAATTCGATTATGGATTTATTAGAAGGAAGATGATGAGTAGACAAGACGAATTAAATAAATTAGTATCCGTCCACCTAGGTAAGGCAGGTGATGGGTCTGTAGTTAAACCATATGTGACACCAGATGCAGTCGATCCAGGTCTCCTGGTATCCGTACCTCGTTATTTGAATCGTGAACAGTATGGTATTGAAGAAGGTAACTTACCCTTTGCCGGACGTGATGCATGGAATGCATATGAGTTCTCTACCTTACTTAAGAATGGCTTCCCTGTATCAGGTTGGATTAAATTCGCTTACAGTTCCGATACCCCAAACATTGTAGAGAGTAAATCAGTTAAGTTATACCTCAACTCCTTTAACATGGCATGTGTTGTAGATGAGTTGCGAGACCTTTGGAGGCTAGAGGATAAAATTGCCGCCGATCTATCAAAGGCTGTTGGTGGGGAGGTTGACGTCTGTCTGTTCCTAGGTGATGTAGATACGACACGCCCGATCATTGGTGACTTTACATCACTAGAAACATACTGTAATGTAGAAGGTATGGAGTTTAATAACTATAACGAGAGCGCAGATATTCTTGAAGTAGTTCCAAGCATAGGTAGATACGAGAGATGGCGTTCGAATTCACTCCGTTCCAATTGCCGTGTTACCAATCAACCTGACTGGGGCGATGTATACATTCATATTAAAGGTGATCAGTCAGTAACACCTGAATCGTTACTACAATACATCATCTCCATGAGACGTGAGAACCATTTCCATGAAGAGATTTGTGAGTGTATTTACAAGCGTATTAAGGACCTGATCAACCCTAAAGAGTTGTTCGTTGCATGTCTGTATACACGCCGTGGTGGTATTGATATTAACCCCGTACGTGCAACTGATATTAGATTACTGCATGTCTATGGCGCAATTGTTAATGCAGGTCTTCCTTGCACAAAGACGCCGAGGCAATAATGGAATACGATACATTTCCAATTGATAAGAATGTAGAGGCCGTTCGTCGTATGTTGTGGCAGAGAATGGGCGCCGGTTACACCAAGTATGGTACTACTACAGAACGAAAAGATATTGATACGTTAGGATGGTTGCAGCACTTACAAGAAGAGTTGTTAGATGCTGCGGTATATGTTGAAAGGTTAAAAGATGAACTTAGAACAAGCACTGGCAAAGCTCCCAGAGACGCCATTTAATGTAGTATCAGTCCTATCTGGAGGACTTGATTCTACTATCCTTACCTATATTCTGGTAAAGAAGTATGGTAAGGATAAGGTATTTGCTTTGTCATATGATTATGGACAGAAGCAGGTACGTGAGTTGGCAATGGCTGCAGCAACGTGCCGTCATTTGAACATTGCCCATAAGATCCTTAACCTAAGCATCTTAGGTGAGATAGTAAAGAATGTATCAGCCAATATTGGCGGCACGAGTGTTGCAATGCCAACGATCAAAGACGTATTAGGTGACCCACAGCCAAAGACATATGTACCGTTTCGTAATATGATCTTAAACTCCCTGGCATTCTCATTTGCCGAGTCTAATAAAGCATCCCATGTCTTTACTGGCTTACAAGTACATGACGAGTACGGGTACTGGGATACCAGTCAACGATTTGTTGATAGTATGAATGCTGTTGCCGAACAAAATCGCTCACATAAGGCCAGTCTTGAGGCCCCATTCTCTGCCCTATCCAAGTACGATGAGTTGATGATTGCCAATGAGTTAGGTAATGTAGAACTAGCATTCACCCTCACATGCTACAATCCCAATGAGGCCGGGCAGAGTTGTGGGAAGTGTCCTTCATGCAGTGAACGTATTGCTAACTTTGCCAAAGCTGGCATTAAGGATCCAATTCCGTATAATGTTGCGATACCTTGGGATAAGCTAATTAAATAATGTGTGCAATTATAGGATCGTTTAGTAAAGATAAGCTGATTGAGTTGATAGATCTTAATAGCTATCGAGGCAGTCATTCATTTTCTTTTTCTGTTATACCATTACATGGTGACTTACATGTGATTGTTAAAGGATTGGGCACATTTGATAAAGATTTACTTAACTTGATAGAGGATGGTGGCTATGGTATCGTTCACATACAGGCACCAACTACAGAGGCAAGAGACTTTGATAGTATTCACCCGGCAAGGGAGTGGTTTACTGCTCTCTGGCATAACGGTATCATAAAGGCAAATTATGTTAAAGAGATGCAGGCACGCTTTGGCAACGATACGAACTGGGATACTCAGTTGTTACTTCGAGCTGTCAATACGTCTAGAGATGAAATTAACAACGTGGACGGATCTTTTAGTTGTCTGTGGTATGACGGGGCTGGAGCTTATCTTTTTAGGAACGATATTAGCCCTATGTTCTTCGATAATGAGTTAAACATTTCATCAACGAAGTTTGAAGGTAGTATACCAACACCATCAAATAAGTTTTTGTTTATGGACTTTGAGACCAAGGCGCTATATAATAGAGGTGAGTTTAAAACGGTAGAAAATCCGTACTATTTTGGAGATGATTAAGCATGAAGCATATCTTAGGACCAGATTCAAGGTCTACCCTAACTGCTGTCCAAGAAGGTGACAGCCAACCCAACGCCATTGACCTAAGGGTCGACAAAGTATTCAAAGTTAATGATGGACTATTCGAAGTATCAAACGAACACAAAAAGCACAGAGGATCAATCGAGATCAAACCTGACTTGGAAGGATACTTTAACCTACCCATCGGCCATTACGAGGTCGTTATGGAGAACATTATTAATGTGGGACAAGGCGAGGCAGGATGGGTCATTACCCGCAGCACTCTTAATCGTAACGGTCTTTTTCTTACATCTGGGTTGTACGATAGCGGCTATCATGGTGCTATGGCCGGCATGCTTCATGTTACAATTGGCCAGGCTAGGATTAAAAAAGGTACGAGGATAGGACAGTATTTAAGTTTTGATGCAGAGTCATTGGGAATGTATGATGGTGACTATGGTATTAATAAAGAGCATGATAAAAAATATGGAGTAACACAATGAAAATAGAAGTACAGATTGCAGAATTACAGAAGAAGAAACTCTTCGTCGCCACACCCATGTACGGGGGTCAGTGCGCTGGTATGTATTGCCGTTCAGTTGCTGACTTGTCTGCATTCTGCGCCAAGTACAACATCCCCTTACAGCTTTACTATCTCTTTAATGAGTCGTTGATCACCCGGGCACGTAACTACTGTGTGGATGAGTTCATGCGCAGTGATGCTACTCACTTGATGTTTATTGATAGTGATATTGGCTTTAACCCCCAAGACGTTATCGCCTTGATGGCTTTGATGACAGACGAGAGTGATTATGACGTCATCGGCGGTCCATATCCTAAGAAATGTATCAGCTGGGAGAAGATTAAACTGGCTGTTGATAAGGGTGTAGCAGACGAGGATGCTAACCTATTAGAGAAATACGTAGGTGACTATGTGTTTAATCCTAAAGGTGGACAGAAAGAGATCCCATTAGGTGAGCCAGTAGAGGTGTTAGAAATTGGTACTGGTTTCATGATGGTACGCAAAGAAACATTCACCAAGTATGCCGCTGCCTATCCCGAACTGAGCTACAAACCCGATCACGTTCGTACAGAGCACTTCGATGGTAGTAGGGAGATCCATGCATACTTTGATTGTATCATTGATCCTGAAAGCAAACGTTATTTGTCTGAGGACTATAACTTCTGCTATCATGCCCAGAAGATTGGATTGAGAGTCTGGTTCTGTCCTTGGATGCAACTCCAGCACGTTGGTAGTTATATCTTCGGTGGTAGCTTGGCTGACCTGGCAACCATTGGCGCCTCTGCTACTGCTGATTCTAGTCAATTGAAAAAGAAAAAGTAATGAGAATAAACTGGCCGGCTGAGACGGCAAACTTTTGGAATAATATTGCGACTATTGCACGCGATAATCCTCCAACAGAACATTTTAAAACGGATTATATAGTATACAGAGTTCCTTTATATACTGATTATTTGCTTGCATTTGATATGGAGTATTTAAAGGACGTTATGAGCTACTATGACCGACAGAGTGAGAGCTGTAAAGAAGTTATCTCCAAAGCACTTCAAGAAAGGCGCATCGGTCACACTAATCAATCCTATACTGATGCTATTTTCTCTCCATCGAAAGACTTACAGGACATTAGTGTGTGGACAGTTAAGTCACTTCATCATTGGATAACATTACTGGAGCTATCTGGTAAGGATATCAATGAGTATGATCATATAGTGGAGGTAGGTGCTGGTATTGGTGAATCTGCTAGAATGGTATATGATGCATTAGGTTACAGAGGTGAATATACTATTCTAGATTTGCCAGAGATTAGTGTGTATTCTAAAATTAATCTTAAAGACTACCCCCAGGTTAAATTTGCAATGGATGTCAAGGATATTAATGCTTCAAGTAAGACTTTGCTATTCAGCGCATGGGGGTTGAGTGAGATTCAACTTAGAGATCGAGACATTATTGTTAAACAATTCAAAGATAGTGATATGCTTGTAACCTTTCAAGGTATTATTTTTGACGTTGATAATAAGGATTATTTTGTAAGAAAGTATCCAACACTCTATAAGAAAAATATCAAACTGAAGAATATATCCATGCTTAATGTGGATGAAGGTAATTTTTATATGTTTGCAACAAGGTAATATATTATGAAATTAGAATCTAGAACGATTCAAATATTGAAGAGCTTTTCCTCTATCAACCCCTCAATGGCATTTAGACCTGGGAGCACCCTTAGTACGGTCTCCCCTCTTAAGACTGTTATGGCAAAGGCAACTATTGGGGAGGTTATCCCTAGTAGCTTTGCCATCTATGATCTGTCTAAGTTCCTAGGGGTACTATCTCTCTTTGAATCACCTCAACTGACCATTGGTGATAGGAGTATGGACATTGCCGGAGGACATCAAAGGGTGAGCTATACCTTTGCTGCCGAAAACATGATCGTATCTCCTAGTGATAAAGAAGTAAAGATGCCCGATTGTGAAATCCAATTCAGATTCACTACTGATGATCTGTCTAAGGTTATGAAGGCAATGGGGGTGTTGCAGTTACCAGAGATCGCAGTCACCGGGGATGGGTCTAGCATGCACATTGAAGCTATCGACTCAAAGAACCCATCAAGTGATAACTATAAAGTTCGTCTGGGTGATACCTCTCTTACATTCAAGATGATTTTTAAATCAGAAAATATTAAAATTATGCCAGGTGACTACGATGTGCAGATATCATCTAAGGGTATTGCATATTTTAAGGGTACTGATGTTGAGTACTGGATTGCAACTGAGGCATCTAGTACATTTGAACAATGAAGAACAACCTACTCATCATCACCTATCTCATCTACTGTATAGCATATGAATTAATGGTGTGGGGTGGGGGTATGTACATTATTCTAAATTATGATTGGTCTGCATGGTGGATAGTATTCATTGCTATCCTATCTGGATCACAAATTAAACCTGAAAACTGGCGAAACTTATATTATGATGAATCACTTCCTATGGGTGGAAAAATATCGGCCACAGACAATTGAGGATGCGATCTTACCGGAAGATCTAAAGAAGACCTTCCAGCAATTTGTAGATGATGGGAGCGTTCCTAATCTACTACTGACCGGGCGTGCAGGTATTGGTAAGACGACTGTTGCCCGTGCCATGCTTGAACAACTCGATTGTGACTACATCGTCATTAACGGGTCAATGAATGGTAACATTGATACCTTGCGTAACGAGATAAAGGCATTCGCCTCTTCTGTCTCCTTACAAGGCGGGCGCAAGTACGTTATCTTAGATGAGTCTGACTACCTTAACCCCAACAGCACCCAACCCGCCCTCCGTAACTTCATGGAAGAGTTTAGTAAGAATTGTGGCTTCATCCTTACATGCAATTTTAAGAATCGTATCATTGAACCTCTACATTCTCGCTGCAGTGTGGTTGAGTTTAAGATCGAGGGCAAAGACAAATCAAAGATGGCTATGCAGTTCCTCAGCAGGGTATGTGGCATCCTTGAGGGGGAGGGTGTGGAGTATGATAAGAAGGTTCTAGCTGAGTTAATCATTAAGTTCATACCTGATTGGAGAAGGGTACTTAATGAGTTGCAAAGGTATGCTGCAACTGGCAAGATCGATACTGGCATCCTATCTAACTTCCATGACGATAACGTTCGTAACTTGATCAAGCTATTGAAGGAGAAGAACTTTACCGATATGCGTAAGTGGGTTGGGTCCAATAGTGATATTGATAGCGCATCGTTCTTTCGTAAGTTGTATGATGTGGCAGCTGAGTACCTAACACCAAACACCATTCCTGTCTTGGTGCTTAAGATTGCAGACTATCAATACAAATCGGCCTTTGTAGCCGATCAAGAGATCAATATGGCCGCCTGTCTAACTGAACTGATGGTGGAGTGTGAGTTTAAATGAGAGCGTTTTGGTCATTATGGGCAAAGGCCTTAGGGGAGAAGGCAGCACCTGACGATAATGTGGTAGCAGACAGAGTTGCCATAATTCGTACTTTGATAGTATTATCATACATCATCACCAACTGCTTCATTGTAGCAGGTGTAATTCGTCATTGGTAAGGAGTAAAAATGAATGGACGTAGAAATTTTGTTAAGGGCTTTGGTCTGCTCTCTGCTGTGCTTGCAGGGGGTGTGGCTGCTAGTACACAAAGTAGAGAGTCCGTATTGGACAGCCCCGTTGTACCTAATCCTGATCTCACTCCTGTTAGCGAGGCCATTGATCCTTCTATAGTTGCCCAGTTGGAGGAAGATTCAACCAGCTTAAGTTTAACCAGAACCTATGGTGAGATTGCACCTCCCGAGCCCCAGCCCCCAGGTCATTACCTCTTTGGTTCTTCTGGTGGTGAGGTGATGAGGCTTACTTCATGTGGGGGGGTGATGATTAGCGGGACTGGAAAGAAATTCGTACCAGGGACAGAGAAACAGGTAGATGTTAAAATGGTCCCAGGTCCTGATGGTGAATTGTATCTCAACCTCAATGGTAAGTGGAAGAGAGTACTAACTGCATGATAGAGTTGTTTAGACCAACGTTTGAATGGATCAAAGATGATTATAAGTCTAACCGCGTTCGCTTTGCTATTGAGTTGCTTGCTTGGGCTATCAGTATTGGTTGCGCGATTACTATGGCTGCCACAGTCCCAACCCCACCTCTTCTGGCTCTCTATCCTATTTGGATTACTGGCTGTGCCTTGTA
>Ga0222712_10002597_pt1 | contig 20478 bp, 22 predicted proteins | sample C33_657DmetaG_FD_165043 | JGI IMG/M metagenome (GOLD analysis project Ga0222712, IMG submission 165043) | Estuarine water microbial communities from San Francisco Bay, California, United States - C33_657D | ecosystem: Environmental > Aquatic > Marine > Unclassified | place: USA: California... | reverse complement strand
ACCGGGTCGATCTGCGCGCCCGTGGACGCCTGTGTGTTGACCTGGTTCTCCAGCTGCTCTTTGAGCGCCTTGAGACTCTCTTGGATGTCCGTGTTCGTCGCGATCGTGATCGTCGGTTCACCAACTTGAATATTTACCTGATTCTGGATCTGTTCCTGCTGATTCATCATTTGATTTTGAACTGTAGCCTGAGCACCTTCGATGTTTATTTGAGTCAATACGTTTACGGCCTCTTGAACTTGAGCTATGGTAGTATTAATTTGCGCCTGAGTTTCTGAGTTAATATTCGTATCAAACTGTGTATTAACCTGTGTGTTCATTTCAGTCTGGACTTGTTCTTGTTGATTCTCCATTTGTTGTTGAATTTGGTCGACGGCCTGTTCTATTAACATTTGTAAAATCAAAGCCCATAACTTGGTCGGAGGAATATCACCATAAGCGATATCACCTCCAGTTGCTGCGGATGGTCCACCTATCGGTGGACCTGTTGTCCATCCAGGGGTGGCGTTACTTGTCGGTTGTGATTCTATTTTTTTTGATAAATACCAAAACATCAATAGTAAAAGCAAGAGAAGTATCAATAAAGCTACCGTCTCCTTCTTCCCCATATTACCACTAGTGTATCACTCGATTTTTTTTCGTGATTATTAGATATATGTCGTCTCCAGCAGCCCCTGGAGTCTCGAAGATAAGTCTCGCCTTTTCGATAATAGGTGGTATCTTATTTGCAGTTTTTATATACTTCATCGTATGTTTAGGAACAACAATGTACGCCCGATTCATAGCGGACAAGGGTAACTCATCATCCATGTGGTATAAATTTCCAAAATGGGTTCAGCCCGCCAATTTTTGGAAAGATACATTTGGTATAAAACCCGGTACATATTCATATACAACTAGCACAATCGCTCTTTCAGCAGCAGGAACTGAGACAGTGTCTAACGTCTCTTCAGTGAATGAATGCATGCTCGAATGTGAGGGCGCGGAAGAGGAATGTGTTGGCTTTCGATATGACCCAACGTCCAATACATGCTATTTGGTATCAACATTGGATGGAATCATGCCTGTTCTTAATTCGAATGTAATGTACTATGGCACCGGAGGTGAACCATCGAAGGAGTATTTTGTAACGCCGGGGAAAGGACTTGCGACTCCTCTGCCAGTTTCGATATCAGGTATTTCGATTCCCACGGCGACAAACGTTGCAACGTTTACGACGATGACTGATCATAAATTCGTGTCTGGCAATCGCGTGACTGTCGCGGGTGCAGGCGCTGCAAATGGATCGAATATCATTACCGTCACGGATTCGACTCACTTTACACTACCTTACCCAGTCACAAGCGACTTTACAGCTGCGGCTGGAGGCACAGCCACTCTCGTACTTACGACTATTCCAGTCAGGATGGATGTTACATCCGCTGAGGCATGTGGTACTTTGTGTTTTTCAAATACGTCATGTACTGGGTTTACATATGGTTCCGGTATAGGTTGTAATCAATTTACGACTGCATTGACAACAGACATGTTGACTACTGATATGTCGGCAAACACCTATCTCCCAGGGACACCTATACTCACAGAATACACAGGTAAATATTATGATTGAGCTGGAGCAGATTTGGAGCTCTGATAAAACTGTACTAGAAAGTACACCGCAATGCAAGCGAGTATAATTCCTACAACGATTCCCATGTAACCCCATATATTATCAAGACCGAGTGTATCAGCTATACCACCAGCTGTATCTGATACTGTCTGCTCAAGGCGATCATCAAAAGAGGTCTGAATGGTTCCTTCACCTTTATTTAACAGCGAATTCGTATCACCGAATATTTTTTTAAGTTTATCTCTGTCCGTCTTGGCTTCGATGACGAACGTAGAATCATCTTTAATTCGAACGACTTTGTTTCCAGTTGTGTTTATGTTTTTCAAGTCGGGATATTCGTCCAGTCCATGAATGTCGATTTCGTCGCCTTCAATGATAGTGACTTCGTTCGGGATTGCGAGTTGATTTTCAGGGTTGTCTTTAAATTTCCATGAAATCTCTAGTTTAGGGGACGAAAACATATCAGCCGTCCACGGAGTTTGTTTAATCTCCGTAAATGTAATATTTGCACCGTCGGATGAAGCAAAGGATGCGAGGGATTTGGCGGTTATCGCCGCTGCCGCTGCAGCTCCTATACCCAAGGCTGCCCACGCCGCTGTGTTATTCTTTGAAGCATCCGCCTTACTTTTAGCATCCTTTCTCCTAGTAGAACCTTCACCTTTTTTGGATCTTTTTGACTGACGTGGTGATCCAGTTGTTTTAGAGGCGTCTCCTCTTTTGGGCTTGGGCTTGGACTTGGACTTGGACTTTGGTTTTCGCTTAAACTCTTTCATTTATATTAGTATAGTTACAGAAAATGTTATTGGTTCGTTCGTGGCACGACATTCAAGGTCGTAAATACATTGACCTGGAGAAGCAAGGAACTATTCTCCACGTCAAAGTACCATTTCGGTACAATCGCGTGACGGGCGTCGACGTCCAGGGACACATTCCTATTCAGGACATGTCTGCTGGGACTCTGGTCAAGGCTGAGATACAAACAGTCAAATGGGGCGGTCTAGAGTACTACGTCCTTAAGAGTATATGTCCACTTGCCCCTCCTCTATCATCGACGACGGAAAACACGTTTTCCTGACACGACATGGCAAGTGTGTTCCGAAAGACATCGACCTGAAGCGTCAGCTGACGGTTCGAGCTATCGAGAACGCCATGGGAATTCGGCCGCCGGCGTTCAAGGTGTTCCGGGACGGAAAATCAGGCTCGATGTACATTCCACGATTTTTCGGCGAACCAGCTTCCGTCGATCGTCGAGTAGAACCGGTACCAGCGTCCATCCGATTTATAGGCCAGCTCAGGGATGCGACGCGACAAAACGAGGCGTTTCGAGCCGGCGTCGATGCGTTTCGGAAAGTAGGCGGTGGTGTACTGTCGCTTCCCCCTGGTTTTGGAAAGTGTCTTGGAAAAGACACACCTGTTATGATGTTTGACGGGAGCATCAAACTCGTCCAGCATATTTGTACTGGTGAATTAATTATGGGAGACGATTCGACTCCCCGACGCGTACTTTCAACGTGTACTGGACAAGAACAACTGTATCGTGTTGTGCCTGTAAAAGGCGACTCGTACGTCGTGAATGAGTCGCATATTTTGTCACTCAAATGTACTGACAAATACAGTAGATATCACGGTAATATTGTTGATGTTTCAGTTCGAGAATATAATGAGTTACCAAAATCGACTAGGGATAAACTGAAAGGATACAGGGTTCCTATCACATTCCCACATAAGGAAGTCCCATTGGATCCGTACATGTTTGGTTATTGGTTAGGAGACGGTTCTTCTGCAGCTGCTAACATAACAAGCCAAGATTCAACCGTACTTCATTATTTTTCAAGAAATCTTCCACGCTATGGACTTTACCTCGCATACAAAAGTAAATATGACTATGCTATCCGTGGACCAAAACCAGCCTACTTTTACAAAACTCTTCAGGAACTCAACGTTATGAAGAATAAACACATTCCAGATGTTTATAAACTTAATTCTCGTGAAGTACAGCTCCAGGTACTAGCTGGTATTATAGACTCTGATGGTTCTTCCGTTGAGGGTGGGTGGGACATTATCCAGAAAAACGAAAAGTTGTTTGATGATATACTGTTTTTGGCTCGTTCGTTAGGGTTTTCGTGTTACAAAAAAGAATGTCAAAAGACATGTACGAATTCATCAAAAGGTCGTGTGACTGGTACGTATTTCAGGTGTTGTATTCACGGGGCTGGTATCGAAGACGTACCGTGTAAAGTTGTTCGTAAAAAGCACGAACCTAGAACACAAGTTAAAAACACTTTTCATACCGGTATTCATTTGGAAAAGCTTGATGTCGGGAACTATTACGGGTTTGAGATTGACGGAAACCACCGGTTTGTTCTTGGTGATTTTACTGTCACGCATAACACCACGATGGCACTTGCATATGCGGCACATCTGAAGGTTCGTACAATGATCATAGTGCACAAAGAATTCTTGGCGAACCAGTGGAAGGAGCGGATTCAGCAGTTTTGTCCTGGGGCGACCATCGGTCGGGTCCAGCAAGACGTGTTTGACATCGAGTGTGACTTTGTCATTGCGATGATCCAAACAATGTGTTCTCGAGAGAACGACCCCAAGGCATTCGATTCCGTAGGATTCGTCGTCGTGGACGAGGCGCATCACATAGGCGCCGCAGCGTTTTCACAGACGATGTTCAAGCTGTGTCCCCGGTACGCCCTCGGACTCACGGCGACGCCCGAACGTAAGGATGGTCTCACAAACATCCTATACTGGTTCATGGGTCCCGAATTTTTCAGGGTTCAACGTGAAAACCAGGCGGCGACCCGGGTCGAGGCGGTCTTCTTCGACGACCCGTTGTTTCGCGAGGCGCCACCTGTGTCTCGGTTCGGTAAAATCAACATGGCGGGTATGGTGACTCAGCTGACTGAGATTGACGCTCGGAACCAAAAGATTCTCAGTTTGGTTCGTGGACTCGATCCAACACGACGAGTACTTCTGTTGAGTGACAGACGCGAACATTGCTTCTGGCTCAGAAACAACCTCGAGGGGTCGGCAGTCTATCTCGGTGGCATGAAAGAAGAGGACCTCGACGCGGCGGCGAAGCATAAGATCATCGTGGCGACGTATTCCATGGCACAAGAAGGGCTCGACATTCCGGTCCTGGATACGCTCGTGATGACGACGCCGCACTCGGACGTGACACAAGCGGTTGGACGAATCATGAGAGAAACACCAGGCAAGGTGAATGCTCCGCTCATCATAGACATTGTCGATCGTTGGTCGGTTTTCAATTCGATGTATCGGAAGCGCTGTGTCATTTACAACACATCCGGGTTTTCGGGAATGGCTCGTGACTTGAACTCACGTGCGCAAGAATTCCCCAAAGGGAAATGTTTACTGTGAGTAGAATGTCAGCTGCATCCGTGAGTGCCCTGGCGCTCATCGCGCTGATAATTTTTTTCGTGATTGAGACTCGTCCTCAGAAAAAGACTCTGTCGATGCTTGACCTTGCCGAATTTAAAGAACTACCCGGCGAGCTCCGTGCTATTATAAAGTCGATGATGCCAAACGGCGTCCAACTCAAGAAGCACTGGGCGCACATGCCACAGCAGCAGCGTCAGATGGTGATTCAGCAGCTGACCAGCCAGTTTCCCAGAGCGCCACAGCATGATAACCGCCCACCTGCACCGTCGGTCGTCATCAAACCCGACCCGCCCGCTGTGATTGAGGAGAAGCCGAATGAGGTCGTGGATTCGTCTTTCGGACTCAAGCCCGGGTTTCTCCTAACGAATGGCATCAACAAGGGTAAGAAGAAAAACCCCAAGAACAAAAAACATGATGAGGTGGTTACACTCCGTGACGTCGGGGCCTCCGATGACGAAGGGGGGTCGTTCGTTTCGACTGACGCTGACGCCTGAGGGTTTCATCGTCCTCCACGACGGAGAAGGAGGTTCCTCTCTGTCAAAGGGTGCATAGGAAAGCCCCATCTACTGTACTCTGAGAAATTTATCAAAACTTCCCATCAGGGTTGTTCCCACCACGTGTGACGATTTCGTCAAACGACGTCTTGGGAACAGGCTCTGAACCAATGTCTGCGCCTTTATCAGAATCGAGACCGACAACGTCTGGACCGGTAACGGTGTCCTGAGCGATCGGTGTCGGCAGAAGAGAATCCATTTATAGTATCGTATTATTTTTTACAGCGTCACTTCCTTCTTCTTGGACGTCTTGCGTGATTTCTTGAGGCTCACCTCTTTCGTGTCCGAGCCAAGGTCGACGGAAACAATGTCAGACATGCCGTCGTCGTCGTTCTGTGGCTGATCGCGGGGGCCTGGCTCACGCGTGCCGATGGCTGGCGGCGGACCGATGATTCCACCCATCAGCGTCGAGAGGTCCAGACCGGGTCCACGCATTTCGTGGCGACCAGCCGACGGGGCGAGACCGGGGCCATTCTGCGCCTCGGTCTGCGTACGCTGGACGGCATCCACCATATTCTTCACCAGGTCTGGATTCTGCTTGAGCACCTTGTTCATGTCCGGCATCGCCGACTTGAACATCGAGTTGGTCAGGTGGAACATCATCGCAGAGCCGCCAACCATCATGATGAGCTTCACCTCGGGGGCGACGTTCACCTTGGTGTTGTACTTTTGGTACAGCTCCTCGAACACACCGTCGTAGTCGTCTTGGTTCTCCATCACGTTCTCGGACCAGCCGTCGAGCTGCAGGTCGAACGGGTCGAAGCGCTTGTTCAGAAACTCTAGACCGGTCACACACGCCACGAGCATACGTTTTTGGAAGCGAATGGCACGCTCGGCTTCGATGGCATACGTCAGACGCTTGTACTCGGTCCGAATCTCCTCGATGTCGCTGTAGCTCGTCAGACGAGCCGACGTATTCATCCCCTTCTTGGCCAGACGGGCAATCTTGTTCAGCAGATCCGCCTTTTCGTCCTCGATCGTCTTGTAGCCCTCGGACGGCATCTGCTGACCGCCACCGCCGCCACCCATTTGCGGTGGGTACTCCTCGCCCTGCATCTCAGGCTCGCCCTCCTCGCCGCCATCCCACATCTCAGGCGGCGGTGGACCGTGCATCTGGCGTTTGGTCGGGTTGGTGAACATGTCCAGACCAGCCATGTCTGGTGGTGGGCCCTGTTGCTGTGGCTGTGGGGGGCCGCGACGGAACGGACGAGTCTGTGGCGGCTTGCGTACTGGGACGGCACGCTCAGCCGGTGCGAATGAAATGTCATCCATGAGACGACGTTCGTCGTCGTTCAGGGTGAGTGTCACAGGAGCCGATTCTGGAAGAAGGTCCATCCTCTGTAATCCTTAAAGAAAGGAACTCGTAGACTTTAGACGCGAAGAGGCCAGCGGACAACAAGTGCGGAGCACTTGTTGGACTGACCGACTTTTTTCCGTACATACTAGTAAATGAAGCCTGCCAAGATTGTCATGAACCTGGCGATTATCGTTCTGCTCATCCTGATCCTGCGTCAGGTGATGGGTCGCGGCATCAGTGGGTTTGGTGCCAATCTCGCGACAACCTCGAGCGCGGGTCCTCCTTCAGGTCTTTTCGGTCTGAAGCACGACATCAAGTGCACTGCCAGCGGGTTTAACCCCGACTCGGCCTACTACTCCAAGTCACTGACCCCAGGGGGCTGGTGCAAGGACATGGACTTTGTGCGTCGTCAGGAGCGTGAATATTCCATCGACGGTGGTATCGGCGGTTCCCTACTGAACAAGTGAAAACAGAAGGAACGCCAGAATAAGCATGGCAAAGATCACATGGGCGATACCGAACCATAGGCGGTTCTTTTCTGGACCCGCCTTCTTGATACCGTCGTAAATCATCATGATACCGCTTCCCATGACACCTGCAAACAGCAGCAACATACCGCCCATAATGTTCTTGTTACTCAGAGGGCCTGATGGGTACAGAAGAGCGGCGACGATCAGCGTCAGAAGAATCGTAAACCACGATGCAATCTGCCCCGTTCGCGTCTCAGTCTTGGCACCAGCCTGAATATTCACCTGGATGAGCTGACGGATCGCCTGGACGATAAGAAACGTTATCATCGTCATCTTCAATACAAATGGCGGACTCGACAATGAGTTGTTATTGTTAGAGTAACTCATTTATAAAGACGTGACATTATTTTTAGAGAGATGAATTTTGCCGAAATCGACAACGACGACGACAATGATGCCAAGGTGAAAATGATGAACACGTACGATCGTCTTCTTCGACTGAGAAGTATCCTCGAATTCGAAGAACACCATGTCGAAAAACACACACTGTACGACTCGGTCGAGAGTCTCAAGAAGGAATACATTGATTTGGTCACCGAAGTCCTGATCGGATACATGAACCTCGAATCAAAAAAGGAAAAGGCCAGTCAGATGCTGAGCATTCTGGACAAGCTCGGAAACAAGGATGTCAAATATGTTGATTTGCTGAGTCAGGTGATTGATCAGTTTGACCAGGACGAACAGATTACCGAGTCGGCTGAAAAACTCGAAGAAAAGACGAGAAAAATGCTTTCGATCCGGAACGTCTTTTCATTATGCAAAGAGGCTGATGTCATGTCGAGCTACATGTGTTTCGTGTGTCTTGAGCGCCCTGTGAATGTTTTTCTCGACCCGTGCGGTCATGTCATTTGTCAGACGTGTTCAGATCGAATTTCTATTCGCGTGTGTCCGTTTTGTCGTAGCCCGGTTCGACAGTGTCAGAAGATGTTTTTGGGTTAAATACTTTTGTTCCCATTTACCAGACGAATTAAGGACGTGTATGATAATATTACCATCAGCATCTGATGTACAACCTTCCTTGTCATACTCAGAAAACTTTTGAAGGTATGTATTGAAATCGAGTGCACGCGCTTCGATTCCTTCGGCTAATTCGACTCCTTCGGCTGATATTCGAGCATCGCGTGCTGTCTTCATAAAATACTCGTGAATCTTCCACGGAGCTCTACACAAAATTCGTCCATAACTTTCCATAAAGTTGTGGTCGAGTAAACAGAGTGGACATTTTGTTATATAATCGTACAACTCGTCGACGTCGGTGATACCGTTACCAGCGGACGGATTGTAAGGTAAGTTACTCATATGGATTATACTTTCACATTGTCTTTAACGAAAGATCCGAACCCCTTTGGGTGCCTCCTTCCAGAAGGTGACTGGGTCTGTCTCGTACAACTCAAACAGACGGGTGTTATCCTCTTGACGAAGTACCTCTACATTTCCCAGCTCCTGAGGAAACTCTTCGCTCAGGAATACCTTCATGGATGCCAGGTCTGGATTGTACAGACATGCCAATTCGTAACCGATGTCGAGGTCTAGACCCTCATCATCCGTACGAACCCAGTAGTGTTCACAGACCTCACCAGGTGATACACAGTACCCGTGGATCACGGCCGACTTGATTCCCTTTTCAGCCAAAAGCTTTTTCAGAATGGCACAGTGGTGGACGACCGTCCCTGTAATCTTGTGAAGTTTCATACGCATAGCGATGCGTTTCAGGTCCATTCCTTTGTAAAGATGCACACGTTTTAAAGTCACTTCTGCCGCAGGTGAGAAGAGACTGTTAAAACTAAAATGCCCTTTCAGTGTATGGAGGAGGACCCTATTCTTGCACCGAGCCTTGCACGGTTCACAACGTTTCCTGTACGGTACCCGGATCTGTGGGCTCTGTACAAGAAGGCGGTGGGTTCGTTCTGGACGGTGGAGGAGATTGACCTCGCGGGTGACCTCAAGGATTGGGACAAGCTCACTTCGGACGAACAGCACTTCATCAAGATGGTTCTGGCGTTTTTTGCAGCCAGCGACGGTATCGTGTTTGAGAATCTGGAACTGAACTTTACAAAGGATGTTCAGATCCCAGAGGCTCGGTCCTTCTATTCGTACCAGGGATTCAACGAGTCGATCCACGGCGAGACGTATTCGCTCATGATCGACAAGCTGGTTCGGGATCCGGAGGAAAAGGCGCGTCTGTTCAAGGCGATAGAGACTGTCCCTGCAGTGAAGAAAAAGGCGGAATGGGCCATGCGATGGATGCATCCGGACTCGCCTTTCGCACAGAGACTGGTTGCTTTCGCTTGCGTGGAAGGCATCTTCTTCTCGGGATCATTCTGTGCCATTTACTGGTTGAAAAAGCGCGGTCTTATGCCCGGTCTTTCTTTCAGCAACGAGCTGATTTCTCGGGACGAGGGGCTTCACCAGGAGTTTGCGGTGACGCTGTACTCTCACCTCAAAGAGAAGCTTGATGACAACACACTCCTGCAGATTGTCGTCGAGGCGCTCGACATCGAGCGTGACTTCATCACCGAGGCGCTCCCGTGTCGTCTCATCGGTATGGATTCTCAGTCGATGACTGAGTATATCATGTTTGTGGCGAGTCGCCTTCTGGCGCAGCTCGGGTGTACACAGCACAAGATTACGGCAAACAACCCGTTCGACTGGATGGAGAACATTTCACTCGAGGGCAAGACGAACTTTTTCGAGAAGCGTGTCGGGGACTATTCGAAGCACATGGTCCTAGAGGGTGACGGCATTCGGTTCGATGAAGAGTTTTAACGAAATTTGACCAGGGTCAAATTTCGGCGATACACCGGAAGTCGAGTCACGACGTTCGGCACGTGCTGTGCTGTCAGGAATTTGTTTCCAGGTCCGACCCTTTTCATAAGCACCCTGTTTGGATGCATACGACGAATAACATTCCATGACATGCCAGACAGACGTTCGATGGTTGGTACGAGGTAATACCGAGTAGAAATCACACGCCCTTCAGTATTCTGACGCTGATGCCGAATAGCCTCTTGACCAGTTCGGAACGTATGAAGAGACACTGGATCTGTACGGTTATTCTTGTTCTCTGGAAGGTTGACCAGTTTGACGGGCCCTTTAAGCCGCCAACGCTCGGCGTATTTACGCACCGAGGCGGATGGCTGAGAAGCGATGCGCGTCTCTATAGAACTCATGAGTTTCCAAAGTTCAGACGTTCGGGGATAATTCCTCCAAGTGGGAACAAGGCGTTCAATTTTATTAAAGTATGATTTGGCTCGACGTATGTTTTCGGAATTAGGTTCTCTGCGCGCGAGACTAACAAGCCTGTTGATATGTGTCGCGGTAACGGGTCCGAAACCACCTGAACGCAGTGGTGGATTTCGATATATATTGGTTGCGAGATTCAATAGTGTTTGTTGCGCCATTTGTCGATTCGCTTCAGATATATCCGGACGTCTGATCAGCTCCGCGGCACGCGCAAAGATGTATTGACTATTCGGGTAGGAACTCGTTCTTCCTTCCCTGAGTTGTGACATGAGCTGATTCGCCGAGACGTTCACCAGATTTGCTTGGAGATGGAAAGGTGGCATATATACAAAGAGCGGATATTTTTTTACCACTCGAGGATGACTGCGAGTTTTTTGAGCGTCGGGATGTTCAGACTAGACAAGAGTCGGTACAACTGTGTGACGGGTATTTTGGAATTGTTTCGCCAGTTGCGCGTCGACAGTTTAGCGTAGGCTCGTCTGAAATAAAACATAGCATCCGGATTGCTCAGAGGATCATCTATATACGAATAATACGCCGCCACGATGAATCGAATGAGTGCCGCCTTGGATGCGCGAAACTGATTGACACCTGTTGCACCGCGCTTTTTCCCATGAATCCGGATAACGTTCGGTAGAGTGTATCCAGACGGATGGTTTGAACCAAAATACGCGTTCATCGTATTTTTGTTTAGGTTTCCAAATTTAAGGATATTCTGAGGTATCGGGGCGTTCGGGTACGGCACGAGGGACCGCGTACCGTTCGGATGTATGACCACACGTACTCTGTGTTTCGGTATAAACGCACTCTGTGGAGTGATTGAACTTACAAGTTCGTCCATACTAGAGTCTTATAAAAAAACCCAGCGAGTGAATCTCAATGGATGAGTTTGGACGTCCACTCGAAAAGGAACAAGTGGTGATGCTCATTCCGCATTACGGAGCGCCGTTCGAAGAGACGCTCGTTTTTACAAGTCTCGAAAAAGCCCAACGGGTTTGGTCCTTTCTCGAGAATCGCGAGTGTGTCGAGTTTAAGATTCTTACTTTTGACGTTGATCTGGATGCATGGCTTTGAATTGTAACTGTGTTCTCTGTTTGTTCGTCGGCTTCGAAACCGGTACGTCGTCGTCGGTACTGTGATACCAACGTTCGTTTACATGTGCCATCCACGGCATTCGAAGTCGATCCAGAGCTTTCCGACAGATGACGCACGGAAGTGAAATTCCCGGTAGTCCATCTTTTCTGATTCGCTGGATAATCAGCGGTCCAAACTTTCTGTACGTCCAGTGAACGAAACGGGCAGGTTGAACGCCTTCGCGTTTCGCTTGGTGTTGAAGTCGTGCGATGAGGCGACGTTCTGCACAACAGCTGCAATTATTTGCCGTGGGCTCATACGGGACAGCGACTGTGGGACAGAGGTCCCGAGACGAAGCACACGACGTACATTACTTACTCTTCAAGCGCGCACTAGTTTTATGTTCTTGACAACCTGTCCATGTGGACCAGTTATATTATTGCGACGATTTCCTATTTCCCATGTACCGGGGTGAAAGAGAACTTCGTTTTCTTTAGAAGCAGTAACTATAAAGTTCTTCAAGTTTTTGCTGAAATTGGGGTGTTCTTTATTCAACACCTTCTCCAAGTTATACGTATGATTTAGAAACTTTCGTTTTGTGTATGGGTAACGTCTCTCAACATAATTAGCTATATTAATAGCCGGATATGTCCCTGGGGCGATGACGTAAATAGTACCACGAGGTCCTGCGAACATGTTGGCGACTTTGATACTTTTACTAAATGATCTGAACCGGTTTGTCACATATGAACCTTTATTTGGCCAAACGCTTTTGTTGTGCCCGAGTCCTACTCCTCTATACAGAGGGACTGTTGTTGTGATGGGAAGGTTTTTCATGCGCTGTCTGAGTAGTTTAGCAAGATATGGCTGTTTCAGTATATTATTGGGTTCTGCAGTATATCTTTTCATACCTTCAATCATAAGAGCTTTTTTGACATTTTTCCATTTACTCGGTTTGGGAGGCGGGGGAGGATGTCTCGCTAAAGAGGCCTTGTATCGAGCCAAAAAAACGTTGTTTCCTTTTTTTATGTTGTTAGCTCTGGTCGATTTGGCCTTCACTGCGGAAAGCGCATTGTTGTGTCTGTGTCTTCTAGTAAGGGGGCTATTCATTAACAAAAACCAAGAAAATATCTGAACGCTTACATGCCGCAGCCGCAGCTCGTCCGTGCCGTCTTGGGGCCGTAGAAGAAGCGCCACAAGAAGTGCGTTAGAATGACAAACACCAGGGCGTGCAGGAGCAGACCGCCTAGCTTGGGAACACACTCGCCTGTGGCGACCCAGCTGCCGAGCACCTTGCGGGTGAGCTCGAAGGCCTGGGGGCTGGCAAGGGCAACGAATGTGGCAAAGGGAATAATCTTCTTCACAGGGTCCATTTAATTAGAACCAAGAAAATTATGGAAGCTGACCTCTTTTCTGAGCAAGGGCTACACCGAGTCTGCCCTTATTTATTTGAGATGCTGATATGTAGTGTTCGTTTTTTTCTAGATTATTCATAGTCATTGTATTATTCCGTTCAATCCTCGCCATTAGGGCCCCAACTTGGTTTGTAATCTGTCGCTGACGGGCTTGTTTAGCATTTCTGATACCGTTTCGACCTTGGTTATTTATTTTGGATACATTATTATATGACATGGACGAAATTCTCTGGATGACGTTATTCTCGGCGTTATTTACTGCGTTTCGTGTCGCAGATGTCACTGGTGTCGTAGGTCCGGCTGCAGCTGCAGCCCGTGCTGCGGCTTGAGCATCGGCAAGCTCTCTCTGAATGTTAGTAGTTTTCCCTTGTGCTATGCTGTTGGCAAGTTTTTGTAGACGCGCATTTGCGACGGCGTGAACGGCGTTTACGAGTTGTTTGTTAAGAGGATCCATTATACTGGACGCACAAAAAAAACGGTTCTTGTCATATATACACAGACTTAAAGCAAAGCGATGTATGAAAGGTAGAACAATGTCTTCCTTCACCGTCCGTCGCATCTCCGACTTTTCCGCATCCGATGTCACCTTCTCAGCCGTCCGCAAGAACACCATGGGCGGCAAGGTGGTTTACCTCAACGGGTCTGGAAACTCGAAGCTCCTGTTTCAGCTGCCCCAGCTCCGTGCTCCGTACGGCCTGAGCACGTACACGGACGCTGCGTCCGGCAAGACGTCCTACTCCCTGAGCCTCTCACTGGACAACCCAGAGATTGCAGCCAAGTTCAAGGAGCTGGACGACAAGGTGCTCGAGTTTGTCCACGCCAACTCGGTCACCTGCCTGGGTAAGCAGTACAACAAGGAGGTGATGAAGGAGGCTCTGTACAAGTCGCCGTTGTCTCCTGGCAAGGGTGAGTACGCCCCGACCCTCAAGCTGAAGATGATGACTGGTGCCAGCGGTGATTTCACCGCCGAGGCCTACGACTCGAACCGGAAGCTGCTCAAGCTGACTCCGGACAGCCTGGAGAAGGGTCAGGGTGTCGTGACCATCGTCGAGATTAACCAGATTTGGTTCATCGACAACAAGTTTGGCATCAGCATCCGTCTCCAGCAGATGCTCCTCGCCCCGACGAACAAGCTGAAGGGTTTCGGGTTCATCGACCAGCCTGCTGTTGAACCCGCTCACAGCGACACCGTCGACGCCGAGGAGGACGACGAGGACGAGATTGACGACGAGGACGTATGACTTGCAAAAATACCACCGTTCACAGAGTTGACATGAATCGGTCGACACATTCTTTCATAGACCAGTTTGTTCGAATTTCACGAGTCATGGATTCAGTGTATTCCCGAAGTTTTGTAACATCATTATTCCAAACATTAATTTGACTCACGGCTTCCTCGACCGTTGTAAAAAGCGCAAGTCCATTGATATCTTTCATATTTCCAACTGGCGTTGACAAAACTGGAAGTCCAGAAGCCGACGCCTCAAAAATACCGAACGGTCCACCTTCGACGCGCGAACAACATATGAGCAAATCTATATCATCATAGATTTGCCCTTCTGGTTTTCCACGAATGTATACCGCCTCTGCGCCCACGGAATCGCATATACTTTGAAACATTGCATAGCCTTTATTGGTTGCGTATTGACTTGTATGTGAGGTGTCTGAAGCCACCAGTCCTATTCTGTGAATGGGACCATTGACGAAATACTTTACAGGAAAATTATCAGTGTCAACGCCCCATGGGATCCATATGGGATTTGGGTACCCTTTAAGTTTCATTTCTTCGACAACGCTCTTACATATACCTCCATATCGAACATGGTCACGAATTACGTCAACTTCACAAAAGTAAGGGTCACCAAACTCACCATGGAGAGTGAGAGCAATTATCTTTCTGAATGCTTCATGCGGTACAAAATCGACGTTTAAAATTAAACTCGACGAGATGATGTAATCGTAGGACTTCCATCCTTCGCACCACAAGGTTGTAGTTGCGCATCCATCTCTCCAATCGTAAACATCCACGTTGGTATATTTATTCAGAGCTCGCGCGATTCTTCCAAACGCCCAATTGTCTTCGATCCAGATGGCGATGCGTGGACTTTGGAACGGTTGAGAACCGAGAAAAATATCAGGTGCATGAGGATTATTCGGACCATCGAGACCTTCGATTGGAAAAAGCGTCTTGTTTAGTGACCATGATTCGGCAACGTCTCTTCGAAGACACGTCAACTCAACGACATTCAGATTATCACTGTAGTTGTTTCCATGAACATGGATAATGACATGAGTATTTGTTAGTTTTTTTAGGCATTCGTTGAAACTCGGCTTTCGTATGCTGTGAAACTCGATAACCATTTGTTTAATATTTTTGAGATTTGCCTTTGGAAACCATTTATATTCCCCCCCTTCGATATCCATTTTGAGAAACACATCCTTGTACCGTTCGAGGTAATAATGTAAATCGGTATTTTCGTCGTCGCGTGTATCCGATATGTTCTTACGAATAAAAGACACGTTTGTCGTACATTCCCACGGGTATCGTTCTATGGTACCATCAAATGCAAAACTGTTTGTTTCATTCATGAAAAATTTACGTATAAAGTCCCGAGAGAAAGACTCATCGTATGCAACTCCACAAGAAAGATAACAATCATACGATCCAGCATTATCCGCAATGACGTATCCACCGTCATGTTTATTTCCGAGCCGAACTTTTTGTTCCCATGCATGAATCTGAACATTCAACTTTTTTACAATGTACCCAGTTTTGGATGAAGTTTGTATCACGTCATATTTTATTCCTCTGTTCTTAAAGAATTCATCGACGGCTTTTTGTTGACCAGCCCAATAGTAATAATCGTCAATGATAATCAGTCCTCCCGGTACTACCCTGTCGTACAAATTTTCGAGTTCTACTTTTGTTGATTCATACCAATCCGTGTCGAGACGAAGTACGGCTATTTTATCAGGAATGTTCAATGGATCTGGATCTTTAAGTGTTTCATTAACGTCACCAATTACAAAGTGAAGTTTATCTTCAGGGTATCCTGTTTTGAACAGTCTCTCCTTGACTTCGGTAAGCGGACAAAAACACCAATTGTTTGTCGTGTCGTTTATTCTGCTTCGACTCCAATAGTTATTGACGTCATATGCGGACCAGCCGTTTAAAAGACCATAGTCACGTTCATCTGGTGCTGTCAATCCTGAAAACGTATCGAACAAGTAAATGTCTCGAACCTGACCATGTTTCTGTAACTCATTTATCCACATAATTTCTACATCACTACGTTCGACACCGCATTCTACACACGCGCCTTCTATGTTGTTGTCTAATACGTAACGTATAGCATTTTCATAATCACCCATCTGAAATATTGAGATATAAAAAACTCTCTAGTTTAACGTATTTCGATAATTTCACCCGTCTGAGAATTTAATTTGGCGACCACTTCGAGAGAAACCCAGCCGTCGATACATGGTGCGAAGTAGTCCTTGATACATTTTTCCATTGACCAATTCGTACGAACTTCATTTGTCACTGCGTCACGATAACACTGGAGGTCCAATGTTTTGATTATGTTCACAGCTTCGTCGACTGTGTTAAATGTCTTGATACTTTTGACGTGCCGAGTATTACCAACCGGGCGAGTGAGAACAGGTACACCACACGACGCCGCCTCAAAAATACCGAGCGGTCCAGCTTCGAATTCTGAACACGAAATCAATAAATCGATGTCATCGTACAACGTCGCGTCTTCCGACAAACGATTACATATGTACACCGGAATTGCATCGACGCGTCGACAAATTTCTTCAAACATGTCCGGGCGTTTCACCGAGTTGTAATCTGGGCTGCTATGACCCTGAACGCAAATCATACCGATTCTCTTGATTTCCGGTGAAATGACATGTGTGTTTTTGAAAATCTCCGTATCCGCTCCGAATGGAACCCATGCCGTACCACGAACCCCTTTTCTACGAAGTGCTTCGCATGTTTCCTTTGAAACCCCTGCGTAGACAGGCTCGTTTCGAATCTCGATATGTTCCTGAAAGTAAGGATGGTTGAGATTCGGGGAGTGTGAGATGACGACGAGTTTTTCAAATATTCCATTTGGAAGTCCCGAGACTTTGAAAACGTCTGATTTAGTGACGATGCGATCGTAGTTTTTCCAAGCTGTCGAAAACAATCGTTGTGTCGATTCTCCGTCGGACCAGTCATACATGTCAACATCGGCGTCGAGGTATTTTTGAATCGCCCTGTGAATACGTCCTAGTGCCCATGTCATCTCTCCCCATACAGCAACTTTCATCTTTGGTTTTGCGCGATGACCGACGAGCATAATATCGTCGTATTGTCCCTTGATCGACCGAAGATCTTTTAGTTCAAACAGAACATCTTTGGATGTGTTTAGAATTTCCATGGCATTTTCCATCGATTGGATGTCTTCAATGATGTACATGCCGTTTGGTTTCAGGTGAGAAGCGAGTACTTGGAGTGCATCAGTCTGATCGCGCAGGACATGACTCCCGTCGTCGATGATAATGTCAAAGAAACCGTCGGGTGATTCCTTTGTCGCATCCTGAATCAGAATCTTTGTTCGATCACTGAACGTGTACCGGATATTTTCTTTTGTGAGATCGAGGCCGATGAATTCGGCATCCGGGTGTGTGAAGTATTCCTCCCAAACTTTGAGAGACCCTCCCGAACACACACCTATTTCGAGAAGACGAACAGGTTTGTCTCGAAGAGACTGAAACAACGTTTCGTATGTACCGCTGTACGAATGGATTGTCGCCTTGTCACATCCTTTGAGATAATCTCGCGACCCGTACTTTTTCATGACGTATTCAAGACCGTAGATTGTCGGTTTCAGGTGACGATCGATGAGTGTTTTGAGTCCCCAATTTTCACGAATCTCGTTGGTGATTTTTCTAGTGTATTCTTCGAGCACGACGATGTTTTCGTTCCAGTAGTTGAGTTGAGCTACCGCTTCATCGACCGTGTTGTACAACGCAATACCCTTTACGTCCTGAGCACACCCGACTCGGCGGGTGAGCACTGGAATACCGAGCGAAGCGGCTTCGAAAATTCCAGTTGGAGCACCTTCGTACTTTGAACAACAGATGAGAAGGTCGACGTCGTGATAAATGTCACCCGTTCGTCCGTGAACGTACACGGGTTCGAAACCTCCCTTTTGACAAATTTCATCAAACATAGGGATTCCCTTGTTGTCCTGATACTCGGGGTGATTGGTGCGTGAAGGTCCTCCGATGATGCCTAGACGTTTCACGCGCTGAACGGTGCGTGTATTCGGAAATTCCTCGAGGTCAGCTGTAAAAGGGAGACACTTGACGTTTGAAACCCCAAGTCCCCTCATCACGTTGCAAATTTCAAGCGACGCTCCACCGTACCGAGCATTTTTTGGGAAATTTTTGAGCGTCTCTTGGAAATAACCCGTCCCCTCAAACTTGGGAAAGAATGAAATGATGAGGAAACGCTTCGACATTTCTTCCGGTACATCAATACCATAGGTTTCTCTGAGTCTCAGAAGAGACGTGTTTGAGATTATCGTCTGGTAATCTTTCCAGTGTCCGTCTATCCAAAGATGTTTGTTCGTTTCAGAATTTGCCCAATCATACACGTCAACATCATCCATATATTTTTTCATGGCTCGAGCATATCGACCAAATGCCCAATTGGCCTCCATCCACACAGCGACACGATGCTTTGGCCGAATACTTTCGAAAAAGTCTTCGTATTTTTTTGCCACGACGGATGTCGAAAAGTTGTCAAACGCCCACTTGCGACATGCATGTGGATCAATTTCGTGAATGCGACGACCCGCTTCCACCATTTGATCGAGTGCACGGCACCGAAAGCCCGTGACACCGTGAACATTAAACTCTGTGAATGCTCCCCAGTCTGCAGTAATGATAGGTGTACCAGACATCATCGCCTCGACATGCACACCACAGAACGGTTCTGTGAACATGGACATGCATACAACCGCCCTGGCATTGGCCATGAGCGTCTTGCGTTTTTCGACATCGACGTGTCCGATGACTTCCACGTGCGGCGGTGGAGGGTACATACCAACCTCCTTCAGACCACCTTCAGCGTTTTGTCCGGCGACGAGAAGACGAACACCGAGGCGTTCCGTCATCCGAATCGCATGATCGACGCCTTTGGCGGAACCGATGCGACCGACAAATAGGAAATAATCACCACGATCCTTGGCGGGAACAACCTGATCGACGAAATCCTCAACATCGAAATAATTGGGAATGATCGCCTCCTTTGACCAAGTATCCATGCCGACGCAATGGGCTACACGATCGAGTTTCGTAAACGAATGATATATGGCGTACGATTCGAAAACCTTGTATTCGGCGAAATGACCATAAGGGTACCCTATTCCGGGTTCTACGACAAACATACCGTCTCCGGCACCTTGACAGATGGCCTGATGACCTGACCCCCAGAATGCGAGCAAGAAATCACCAGGTTGTTTCCGGGCATTGATTTCTTTTATGGCATTTTCGTTGAATGTTTTGTAAGCATCATCCCCTTGATCAAATTTGAATAACTTTGATCGAAAATCGTGTTCACCGTAGACACGGTTGTAATCATTTCTACTCAATACAGTTACATGTTCCGTACATTCGACATCGGAATCTTCATGTCCATAATGAATGACAGTGTGTCCGCGACGAGTCATCATCGAACAAAATTTGAGCACCTTTTGAGTGAATGCACATGCTATGTACTCTTTTGAAGTTATTGTATGCTGAACACCTAGTGCATGAAACCGCATAGTTAAAGAGTTTGTATATTTTTTAAGTTGATAAAAAATCACAACTTCTAGTAGATGAGCTACAGTATAAAAAATGCAGCAGGAGGATGCCAGACAGGTACAGGCATTGTTCCTGTTGTAAATGTATACACACTCGGTGCGACCGGTGCGACCGGTGCGACCGGGTACACTGGTGCTACAGGGTCAGGTGCCACGGGAGCGACGGGAGCTACGGGCTCAACAGGTGCTACCGGGTATACGGGAGCGACGGGAGCTACGGGCTCAACTGGTGCCACCGGGTATACGGGAGCTACGGGCTCAACTGGTGCCACCGGATACACGGGTGCGACAGGTCCAGGAGCTACGGGAGCGACGGGCTCAACAGGTGCCACGGGAGCTACGGGCTCAACAGGTGCCACGGGAGCGACGGGCGCAACAGGTGCCACCGGCGCAACAGGTGCCACCGGCGCAACGGGCTCAACAGGTGCCACGGGATACACGGGAGCGACGGGCTCAACTGGTGCCACTGGCGCAACGGGAGCGAC
>Ga0222712_10002596_pt1 | contig 20480 bp, 18 predicted proteins | sample C33_657DmetaG_FD_165043 | JGI IMG/M metagenome (GOLD analysis project Ga0222712, IMG submission 165043) | Estuarine water microbial communities from San Francisco Bay, California, United States - C33_657D | ecosystem: Environmental > Aquatic > Marine > Unclassified | place: USA: California... | reverse complement strand
CGATCCGGTTGACCATTATCATTATAACTTACCGCATTATATGTATACGTCATATTTGGTCTTACAACAAATTTGTTTAAAAGTTGTTGATAATTTAGTGGTTGTACTGCCATCTATTTATATATTACACACCAAAACCTTCTCCATCATCAAATTGTCCTCCACCATTATAATCTCCATTTTCATTTCCTTGTTCACCATAACCACCATTACCAATCGTTAATTCTCTTCCATCTGGACCACGACGAATATCTCCATCTTCATAATCAGGACGAACTACTCCATCTTCTGATACTTCTAAATCAGGTTCTTCTTCTTCTTTAATATTATATTCTTGTGAGAATAATTCACGATCTTCATTTGTAATAATATATCCTGCTAAACCAATATCTAGAAGCATTTTAGTAATTTCACGTTGTGTATCATCCATTTGTCTCATTCTCATTTTGAAAGTTTCTCTTTCTTTTGCTCTTAATGTCAAATCTTCTTTTTGTGCTTCATCTTCAGTTAATAACATCATATTTAATGAAAGATCTTTTTGAACAACTAATGTAATTAAATTTAAAATACTTAATTTATTTTTATGAGATGATATTTCATGAAATAATTTGTATAATAATCCTTTGGATATATCTCTTAAAATTGATAAATTAATTGAAGTTTTTAAATTCGTAGATATTTCTCTATATTCAATAATTGTTTCTTTAGAAAAATCAGTTGAACTTAAAAAATCAAGAATACGATTTAATAAAAATAATAATGCTATTCCATCATCTGTAGATTTAATAAATGATTCAATTTTATCCATCTTAGATAATTTTGGAAATCCCATACTTAAATTCTTTTCCATTTCTTTTTTAGTTAATTCAATTTCTTCTTCCAAAATCAATTTAGCAGTAATTTTTTGAGAATTCTTTGAAGGTTTTATATTTTCTTGTAATTTTAGTTTATCCTGATAAACTTTAGGAGGTAATTTTAAAGTTAAAAATGCTTTAGGAAAGTATATATCACATTCAGCAGAAAGTTCTTCAGAACCTAATCTTTCCATAGGTTCATATTCATTTTTTTCAATTTTTATAGATGGTAAACTAATTAAATTTGAAATTTCTTCTGTTAAAGGAGTTAAATCATATCTTTCTTTAGCAGCAATTAATTGTGCCTTGAATTTCTTTACAAACGCATCAATATATTTCAAAGATTCTTTACGAATTTCTTTAGGTTTTACTAAAACAGCTTTAAATAACGTTTTTGATGGTCCTTTAAATGTGCTAGGTGATAATTCAAATGTAGATTTCATAATTGAAATTAATACATCTAAAATAGGTGAATCTTTAGTATCCTCTGTATCACGAGGATATCCTGTTAATTTTAATATTTTAGAACCAAAAGATCTACGAGGGATTAAAAAAGGATTATGTGTTTGTAATAAAATTATCATTCCTGCTAAACCAAGAATTCCTTCAACTCTTTCTTTATCTGCTTTCTCAATTTTTGTGCTCTTTCTTAATATACCTGATAAATCTCTAATCATCTGAATTATAGGTAATAATTGTGTTTCTTTAGGAAGAACTTGTAATAATGATAATAATAAATAAAATGTAGATTCACCTGGATTTTCTAGCATAAAATTATGTTTAAGTTCATTTAAGGAACTTGTAAATGATGATATATGTCCATGAAATTCTTGTGTAGGTAAAACATCTCCACTAACTAAAGGATTTCCATTCTCATCAAAATCATCTTGTGTCACTAAAACATCTGAATTAATTTGTTCTCCACAGAATTTACATGATCTAAATCCATCATCAATATAAGTCCATTCATCATAAAAAGTTCTCCAATCTCTTTCTAAATCTCCTCTTAATTCAGCCATAGTATGTGAACAAATAACAAACATAGAATCTTTATCAATATAAACTCTATTTGAAGTACTTAAACTTCGAATAAATTTTTCAATGGCATAAGCTTTATCTTCAGGTAATCTATTTAAGTCTTTTAAAATAGCTTTAACATCTCTTCTTAATTCAGAATCATCTTTACTATCGTGTTTATCATATTTTTCTTTTTTAGGTTTTTCAATAATTATCTGAAAATCTTTTAGTAATAGTTGATGTTCTTTTAAAATATTTTCATTCCAAGATTTTTTATCTTTTGAAACTAATTCTTTTGATAATTGAGAAAAATAGCTTGTAGGAATACAAGTTTTATCTTTTAAACTGAAAATACCTGATTCAACAAATTCTTCAAATGTATCTGTTTTCAAACATTCTTCTGATGTAGATTTGGGAAATACAGCCTTGGGTTTTTCACCAGGTAATTCAGGAGGAACTAATCCTGAATCATGTGCTTTGGATAAAATCATATTAATAACTAATTGTCCTCTATCTTCTTGTTGCATTAACCAATATCTAGGATTAACACCTTCATACCATGGAAGAACATACACTTTTTGTAAAGATTCAGAAGGATTTACGGAATCAGATTTTTTAGGAAAGGATATAGATTCCGATTTTTTATCACCAGTTATAGTATCTTCAGATGGAAATTTATCTTTCCATAAATTCCACGGAATATTAGATAATTTAACATCATAAATTTTCAAATATTTTAATCCTTCCTTATAAGGATCTTTTGTTACAGGAACAGCATGAGTTAAGATAGCTTCAATCGTAGGAAAAATTTCTAAAAGGGGTTTTTCAGTTATAATACTTCTAGGTCTATTTGAACTTAAAAAAGGATGTTCTGATAATGGATGTGGAATGTCTATTTTTCTATCAGATAAATAAAATCCTTTTGATTTAATTTCATCTTGAGTGTTTAAAAGAGGTATTTTTTCAATTGTCATAGAACCGTCTTCATGAATAAACGTTTTTGTTTTAGTAAATTGTCCTAATCCAATAACTTCATTTTTACCTTCTTCATCTACCATAATAGTTTTTTGAGTAATTGGTAATCCTTTTGATGGTTTATATGGTTTTGGTAAAGCAAGAGCCATTCTTGAAAAAAAATTAGGAATAGTTCTAGATTCTTGACTGAAAATTGGAAGCCATGATTCAGCATAAGAATATGATTTTAAGTCAGATGCTGAATAGATATGTTTTATCCATGGAATATTTAATTCTTTTCTTTCTAAGTCAATTCTATAATCAGTATCCGTAACTGTAACTGATTGTTGATATACTGTTCTTATTCTATCAACTTCTTTTGCTATACGTTTATAGTCTGCCTTTGATATCTTTTTTCCTACAGGAAGAACTTTTTCAAAATAATCTAGTAATTGTTCATCTAAAGTAAAAAATCTTAATTCATCTGGTCTTTGTATTTCCTCTTCAAATGTAAATTCTTCTAAAATTTCGTATTCTTCTGGTTGAAAAGTTAATACGTCCGCCATTATTAAGAAATTACAAAACCTTTTCTACTTCAGAACAATATTGTTCAATTGTTTCATTTGCATATTTTAGAATAGATTCAGGTGTTTTTGTAGTATGAAATCTTAAAACAGTTGTTTTACGTAGAGGATGAGGAATATCATACGCCACAAAAGAAACATTTTTATCAGTATAAATAACTTCTTGAAATAAAGCACCTATAGTATGACCTCCTTGCTCTACAGAAATTCCATAGGAACCCTTGTCTTGCTCCCTTTGAATATTATCTAAAATATCATCCATAAAATTTTTAAGTTGTTTACGTAATACTTCCAAACCTAATTTAAGAATTTCTTTAGATTCTAGAACACCAATACTTTCAATAACAAAATTAAATTTATTTGGACGACCTTGTTCATTGCGTGAATATAGACGTTGAATTCTTGTAGTATTAAATTCACGAATATCTTGTTTTTGTTCTTCCCAAATTTTACGTTCTGCTTCTGCTAAATCTTCATCAACTATCCAATTTGTAGTACATAAACATACTTGAGAACCATTTTCAACTCCAAGACGTCCACGAACATGAATGGTTTCACCAGGTCGGAGTTTAGTGAATAATAAAGGCGTATTCAAATCCCTGTCTTTCATAATAAGTCCATCTATTCCTGATGCGACAGTAAAATGATCGGTTGTAATAGTTTCAATTCCTTTTTGATCCGGATTTTCAAGAATATTTAGTTCAATAACTGTATCTTTAATAGTTGAATGATCTTGAGGATTTACATTAATAGGAAGCATTTCTATTCTATGTTTCAACATTTCATGGGGCATTTGTGTAGTATTTTTCAAAATTTGGACGTCTTGAACTACAACAGTAGGAATGTTATTTAAAATAATACGTCGTAAGGCATTAACAAATGTTACAGGAAAATTATGAAGTTCGAACTTAAGTTCAAACCCTTTTTTAGATACTTTTAAGTTCTCAATTTTAGCCATCTTTGATTCTTCTGCCATTTCGTTATTGTTTCATCCGTTTTTTTCCTGAAAACTCAATAACGAGAGATGTCGCAACCTTATTTATTTTATAGTGAAAGATGTCCGAACTCAAAACAAATTATTGAAACCTTAAAGGCATTAAATAAATCATCACTTTATAAATTTATTTTAGTTGAAAATCTTGCTCGAGATCAAATTCCTGCTTTCTTAAAAAAAGTTCCTACTTTATATGTTCCTGAAACCAAAGACGTGTTTGTAGGTAAAGACATTTATGGTTTCATTGCAAAACCTACAAATGCACGTAATGAAAAACCTGTAAAAGAAACTAATTCTGTTGGTGCATCAGTAGGTGGTGCTCCTCAACCTCCAGATGGTAATTATGCAGCATGGGGATTTGAAGGAACAGGAAAATTAAGTGAGTCATATTCTTTGTGGGATTCACCTACAAGTTTCGTATCTGATGGGAATTCTATGTATACTTATTTAGATGCTGGAATGGGACCCAATATAGGTGGAGCAGGATTACCTTCAGGCGGTCCTACAACTCAAAATACTATTTCTAAAGAAAAAACCGGTTCAAATGGTGATGTATCTTCAAAAATGGAACAAATGATGGCTCAACGTAAATCTGAATTTGGTGGTATTGAACGTAAATAAATTATCCTCGTTTTTTTCCACCACGTACTATATTCATAAGCGCATTAGTAGCAGCAGGAGGTAAAGTAGCTGCCATTGAAGGACTTGAACTATTTACCAATATAATTGCTAATGTAGAAGCTAAAAACATATTATTTATAGCAGAATTTTGATTATCCTTTGGAATATATTTGGGTATCCACCAATATATTCCAGAAAGAATAACTCCAAGAACAAATAAATAAAACATAATAGGAACACCTAGTGTAGGATCACGAGTTTGAAATGTAACAATTAATAATAATAAACCAGAAAATCCCATACCTACCCAATTTTGAATTTCTTTTTGTTTATCTTTTGCAGCATATGTAGGAATTATAACAAATAAACTTATAAATAAAAGAATCAGTAAAGAAGCTAAAATCCTTACATCCATTTTAATATATAATGAGTTTTAAATGTAATGTCATCCAAATCAGTATTTGTTAATGCATTTTATGAGCAAATTATTTCATTAATTACAGAATTAACACAAATGTATCCTGACGATAAAGATTTTCCTATGTATATTACAGGTCTTAAATGGTTTAGAACAACTAATCCATCTAAACCTATTAGAGATGTTTATGTAAATACAAATCGATTTCAAGATAAGATTTTAGCAAAAGATAGAGATTTTTTCTTAAATTATTCTTATGATGAATATTCTAAGCATATAGAAAATGATATTTTTATTAAACTAAAACATTATTGTCAAGGAATGTCAGAAAATTCAATGAAAAATGTATGGCAATATGTAATTAATATAACAAAACTGGCTAAGATTTGTTATGAGTAAATCCATAAAGATCAGAAGGATTTAGTTCTTCAAGTTCTTTAATTGCTTCAACAGATTTTCCAAAATTTCTGAAAAGAATTTGATTAACTTCAGCAGGACTCCATTTATAATTTAATGATTCATCTGTAAAATCAGGAATTTTAATTTCATAAAAACTTTCAATCATTTCTTTCAAGATTTGTAAATTACATTTTTTGAAATTAATTATCATATCAATACGTCCAGGACGAATTAAAGCTTTATCAATTCTTTCAGGAAAATTACTTGAAATAGCAAGAATACGACCTGAAGATTCTAGAGCTCCATCCAATAAATTTAAGAGAAAAGCTAAATCAATAGGTTCTTTAATTTCTTCTTCATGATTTTCAAACCATGTATCACCTTTAGGATGTTCTGTTACAGAACTTGTAGGTTTTTTATTGCTACGTTCTAATACTGAATCACCCATAGCATCAATATCATCAATAACATATAAACGTTCATGAACTGGAATAGTATAACGTTCTACTGTTGTTCCATTATGAACGTGAATTTCATCATTAAAAAATAAATGACGTAATTGTGATTTAGTTTTAATTTCAGATAATTGAATATTAACAATATGTCTTCTTGAAATATTGGCAATAGCTTTTACAGTTGAAGTTTTTCCACATCCTGGATCACCATGAAACATAAATCCTAAAGTATAAGGAATACCTTTTTTATCATACCAATCTTTTCTTTTTAGAAAAAATTCAGTATGATTTTGAACTTTATTTTTTTGTTCAAAAAATACATTCTCAAAACTTCTTGTAGTATGAAATTTATGTTTATTATAAATTAGATGTGTTGTAGGTAAAGCATTTTGAAGAGATTTTCTTGATTTAGTTTGAGTCATCATATCAAAATAATATAAAGAAGTTCCTAATTTATTTGCCATTCTTCGTTCATAATCAATATTACATTTATCAATAAATTGTTGTAAATATTGAATTTCATGTTCGTAACAAAATAATCTAAATTTAATACATTCAACTTGTCCATCTGAATGTTTTAGCATAAGAAGTTGGAAATAAAGATCAGGTTCAATTTGTATAGCTTCAAATTCATTCGGTAAATAATCATGATGAGTCATACAAAGTAAATTTTTAATTTCAGGAATAGTCGTTATATAATGTATAACTGAATCCATACGAACATGTGAAGCAGTAATATTCTGTTTTGAATTATTTGATGGAATTATAATACGTTCACATTCAATTGTTGCTCGAATTTGTTTATTTGGTGAAGTAATATGTTTATGTGGTCTAGAGCATAAAGATTTCAAATAAGGAAACCATACTGAAAAATTTATAATTGCCTTATCAACTAAAGTCAAGGCAATTATATTTGAAAGTAACGATTTTGTATTCGGTGTAGTTGTTAATAATTGAAATTTCATAAAATCTTGAACGTTCATTTAATAAAATATATTTTTTAATATATAAATGGCTGATTCAAATTCCAATATTAACGAGGCTATGAAGCGCTTAAAGGACGCGGAGACGGCGCTCGCGGATGCGGAGACGGCGCTGGCGACGATGATCATCAATGACGCGGGGTCGCAGGATCATAGGGATAAGGCGGCGGCGGCGGTGGCAGCGGCGTCTAACGCGGTGGTCGCCGCGCGCTCGCAGGTGGAGGATGTGAAGGGGTTTAAAGGAGGTAGAAGAAAGCATAAAGCAAGAGGCACTAAAAGACGCCGTCATAGTGGTGGATTTCCGGATTTCAGAAACATATTACCTCCATCGTTGGCAAACTTGTTTGGGCTTTCTCCTCCTCCTCCTCCTCCTCCTTCTTCTGCTCAAACACTTACTCCTCAACAGCCTGGAATCCAAGGTGGTAAATCTGGCAAAAAAAGAAAGCATAGTCGCCGTAAATATTAAATTATAAAGTTCTAGTTCTACTTGAGGTTCTTGATTTACTAGGCGATACACTTGGGGTTCTTGTTCTAGTTACGCTAGATGTGTAACTTGGAGTTACCGAAGGTGTTCTTGATTTAGTAGGACTTATAGTAACTGAAGGTGTCCTACTAGGTGTTCTTGATTTACTAGGCGATATACTTGGGGTTCTTGTTCTAGTTACCGAAGATGTTCTTGATTTAGTTACAGAAGTAGTTCTACTATTAGATTGAGAAGCACCTTGACTCATAGTCATAGTAACTGAAGGTGTCCTACTAGGTGTTCTTGATTTAGTAGGACTTATAGTAACTGAAGGTGTCCTACTAGGTGTTCTTGATTTAGTAGGACTTATAGTAACTGAAGGTGTCATACTAGGTGTTCTTGATTTAGTAGGACTTATAGTAACTGAAGGTGTCATACTAGGTGTTCTTGATTTAGTAGGACTTATAGTAACTGAAGGTGTCATACTAGGTGTTTGTGTAGATACAGAACTTCCTGTATTAGAATATGATGGTATGGATGTAAATGTCTCTGTATTAGAAGAAGTTAAAGTTTCAATATTGCTAGAAGTTCCTGATTGAGAGAATGAAACTCTTGAAGATAAAGATCCAAATGTTGTTTCAGTTGAAAAAGACGTATATAAACTTGATCCAGTTTCTGAGATTGAAATTGTTTCATTAGACGTTCTACTCTCCGATGGAGAATTTGATAATGTATTAATGTTCGTTTGAGTCTCTGTCCCTTGTAAAGTAAAAAGTCCACTACTTGAATAAGTTCCTCCATTACTTATACTTGAACTTCCTGATTCTATATTACTTTCAGATGATGACAAACTTTGTGTTTCAGTTAAATTGGGTGATTTAGAAATTCTATATGTAAATGTTCTATCAGATGATAATGTTATTGTAGATTTTATAGTTTTTGTTGAAGTTTTTGTTATTAAAGGAGATTTTGTTGTTGATAAACTTATTGTTGAACAAGATGTTCCAGATGAAGATTTTGAATTTATACTTCTTGTATTTGTTGGTGAATTTGTTGATGACGCAGAAAATCTTGTAGATCTTGTTAATGATACTGATCCACTTGGTGTTCTTGAATTACTTATTGACCTAGTATTTGTTCCAGAAGAAGATGATGAAGCAGTAGAAGATGCCGATAAAGAATAATTAGTTGTAAATGTATTTTCTGATGATAAAGTTTGTAATGAAGTTGAACTTAATGTATATTTTATTGAAGACGTATCTGTTATAGAATTAGTTGTTGTAAAAGATTGTTTTGGTGTTGTTGTTATTGTTCGTGATATCATAGATGTTCTTGTAGGATTTCTATTTGTAGAACTAGGAGAAGTACTTAACGTATTTTGTTGTGTTGATCTTGTATGTAAAGATGTAGATGGAGTAGCAGAACTAGATCTTGAATTTGTTTGTGATCGTGTTAGTGTTGTTGATGTTGTTCCGCTTTTAGTTCTTGTTGTTGATAATGTAGTTGTTCTTGAATCTTTCATAATAGTTTTTGTTCCTAGAGGACTTCCAGTTGATGTTTTTGAATTACTTGAAGACCTAGTATTAGATGGTGTCAAAGTAGATGTTTTAGAAGAAGTTATTGTTCTTGTTCCTGAAGATGAACTAGATGAAGATTTTGAGGATGTTAATGAATTACTAGAAGTTTTAGTCATAATCATCGTTAATGTTTCTTTTGTAGTTTTTGTAAATGATGGTGAACTTGAAGAAGTTCTCGAATTAGAAGCAGATCTAGTATTTGATGTTGAACTTGTAGATGATCTTGATGCTCGTGTAGTAATTGTCGAAGAAGGTGAACTTGATGTAGTTTTAGATGTTGTTGATGAACTTGATGATGATTTTGTATTCTTATTAGAAAAAGAAGTTAAAGGAGAACTAGACATAGATTTAGTTTTTTTTGAACTAAAGGAACATATATTTGAACTAGAAGAAGATTTTGAAATAGTAGTTGTTCTAGTTGAGGTTTTAGATGCTGTATATGTATTTGTTTGTTTAGATGTTGGTGTTATATCCCAAGTTATTCTAGAAGTTTTAGAAGAAGTAGTTGTTCTTGTTGACGTTTTAGATTGTGTTGGTGATAATGATGGTAAAATCATACTATTATCACCAATCCCATTAATAATAAACCCATTTAACAATAAAAGTAATACTTTACGCATTTACCTTTTATACTTATACTCTATTAATACACTTATCAATAGTATGAATATTTAATGAATTATATTTTGTTCTTTTAAGTCTTAATTGTTCAGAAGCTTTTTCTACAGTTTCTGACGATAAAGAAACATATTTCTTAATATCACGTAAAGGTCCTTGAACGTTCATAGATGGAAATTGTAATCTAATAGGAGGAGATTCGCACAAAACAATTTCATTTGTATCAGAAATATATTCTCTATATTGTTGAATATCTAATGGACCACCAAATAAACGTAATAAATATCTTGAAGGAGCAGGAGAAAGAATTTTATCTTTATAAAGTTCTCCATACATGAAATTTAAAAGAGAATGCCTATTCCACATTGTAGATTCAGATATTTTATTATTTGAATAATTATGAGCTAATGCACATTCAGGTGAACAATAATTCCCTTCACATACAAATATATTTTTATATGCGTCATAAGAAATTGGAAGAATTATAGAATCTCCTGCAAACGGATAACAACACCAAAAACATGCAGTTTGTGAAGAATATTTTTCAGACGAAGATTTTTCAAGAATAGATTTTAATAATTCTGTATCAAATCTTTCTTTTGTTTCTGAATTATCAACTAAATTCAGAATATCCGAATAATTTGCTTGTTGTTCGGCAGGAACAATTTGTTCCTCATCTAAATTAATTTTTAAGAAAAAAACGACTGGTGTATCATGAACTATCGCTTCCTTTTGTTGTTTCACTCTTCTTGGTGGCATTTAATTCTATTAAATCAGGAATGTCAAAATCTAATCCATATAAAATTATATGTTGTCCAATACATCCTATAAAATGTATTAACATATGACATATAGTATCTAAAACTATATTATTTTGAAAAAATACCTTTTCAATAGCATATAATTCTATACATACAATAAATAATAATATATTAAAATCATTATAAACATCGGAAAGATATTTTCTCATTAAAAGTGAAACAATTACTAAATTATAAATAGCAATTTGATCTATCCAAAACCATACAGTTAAACGTGTTCCATGCCACATAACAGATGATACCAATAAAAAAGAAAATGTTGATGTATACATATAAGATTTTTTATATATTGAATGTCCAACATTCGTAATAAATATTAAAGAACTATATATTAGCATTTAAAACGAATTATTACATATGGAAGTAAAATATTATTATAAGATGACGGATTTATCAAAACAGTATCGCAAACATACTCATAGAGAGCATATTCTTTCTTTGCCTGATACTTATATTGGCAGTATTGAAAATTGCTCTGAAGAACATTTTGTTGTTCATGATGAATCATTCAAACAAACTACAATTTCATCATTTAATCCTGGATTTTATAAATTATTTGATGAATTACTTGTTAATGCACACGACCAAGTAATTCGACTAAGACAAAAAAAATCACAAAATCCTGTCAAAGATATTTGTATTTCTGTTACAGATGGTGTAATTGAAATTTCAAATTCAGGTGAAGCTATTGATGTAGAAATTCATCCTGAATATAAAATTTATATTCCTCAACTTATCTTTGGTGAACTTCTGACTTCAACGAATTATGATAAATCTGAAAAGAAACTTGTTGGTGGTAAAAATGGGTATGGTGTTAAACTTGTCAATATCTTTTCAAAGAAACTTAAAATTACAATTATTGATTCAACTCGTCAATTAAAATACACACAAATTTTCGAAAATAATATGACAAAAATTAATGAACCTGAAGTTAAACCTTCAAAATCTAAATCTATAGTATCACTCGAATGGACACCTGATTATGAAAAATTTGGATTCAAAGAAATTCCACAAGATTTACTTGCCGTCATCAAAAGGCGAGTATTTGATCTTGCAATGACAGTGGGGAAAGAGGTTCGCGTCACATGGTGCGATACACCCATTAAATTTAGGGATTTCACATCTTACGCTTCCTGGTATTTGCCTAAAGACACAACTATTATTACAGACATCCCTCAAATGGGGTGGCATGTAGCATTGGCCGACAATCCTTTTGAGAAGCTTTTCAATGTTTCGTTTGTTAACGGAATCTGGACTAGAAGTGGAAAACATGTGGACGAAATTACGAATCAAGTTGTTTCTCATTTAGTTACTTTTCTTGAAACGAAAAAGAAAATCAAAGTTAAACCTGCTTTAATTAAAGATTCTCTTTGTATATTCATTAATTGTTTTGTTGAAAATCCTTCATTTAATTCACAAACCAAGGAAGTTCTTACTTCTAAAGTTTCATGTAAATTATCTGATGATTTTCTAAAAAAAGTTATTACAAAACTTTCCATCGTAGAAAAAGTTATGGAATTACAAGAACAAAAAGATGCAAAAGATTTTAAGAAAACAGATGGAAAGAAATCAGTTAAAATTACTGGTATTCCTAAATTAGATGACGCTGTATTTGCTGGAACCGCACGTTCTCATGAATGTATTCTTATTTTGACAGAAGGAGATTCAGCTAAAGCTATGGCTATAAGTGGTCTTTCACAAGAACAACGTAAATTTCATGGTGTATTTCCTTTAAAGGGTAAACTCTTGAACGTCAAAGATATTTCTCAAAAGAAAGTTGAACAAACAGAAGAAATCGCTAACTTGAAAAAGATTATTGGTTTGGAATCAGGTAAGAAATATACGGATGTGAAATCTTTAAGATATGGTAAGATTATGATTATGACAGATCAAGATTATGATGGCTCACATATTCGTGGTTTATTAATTAATATGTTTCATGAATTATGGCATGAACTAATTCAAATTCCTGGATTTATTACTTATATGATTACTCCTATTGTAAAAGCGCATAAAGGTTCTAAAGAAAAGGTATTTTATACTCAATATGATTATGAAGAATGGCGTAAAACTGAAGAATCTAAAGGATGGAAAACTAAATATTATAAAGGGTTAGGAACATCAACGCGCGATGAAGCTCGTGAATATTTCAAGTCTTTAAACATTATTCATTATGATTATCAAGGTTCTTTAAGTGATCAATCTATTGAATTAGCATTTAATAAATCTATGGCAGATCAAAGAAAAGAATGGTTAAAATCTTATTCTCGTTCTGAAATTATTCTTGCTGGTCCTGGTGATAAAGTTTCATATGAAGATTTCGTGAATAAAGACCTAATTCATTTCTCAAATTATAATTTGGAGCGTAGTATTCCATCTATTATGGATGGTTTGAAAACATCACAACGTAAAATTCTGTTTTCATGTTTTAAACGAAATTTGCGTAATGAAATTCGTGTTGCTCAACTTGCAGGTTATGTTTCTGAACATTCTGGATATCATCATGGTGAAGCTTCATTAAATGATGCTATTATTGGTATGGCTCAAGATTTTGTTGGTTCAAATAATATTCCATGGTTAGTTCCTCAAGGACAATTTGGAACTAGATTAGAAGGTGGTAAAGATTCTGCTTCACCTCGTTATATTCATACTTATTTACAACCTCAAATTCATAATCTTGTTCCTCGTGATGATTTTGATGTTTTAGAATATCGTGATGATGATGGATTATTAGTTGAACCTAATTGGTATGCTCCTATTCTTCCTATGATTTTAGTAAATGGTTCAAGAGGTATTGGTACTGGATATTCAACTTTCATTCCATCATTTAATCCTTCTCAACTAAAATCTATGATTATTAAATGGTTAGAAACTGGTAAAGGTTTGGAAGAAGAACTTGTTCCATGGACTCGTGGATTTAAAGGTAAAATATCTAAACTAGATAAATTAGATTATCTTGTGGAAGGTTCATGGAAAGTTACAAAAGATCAAGTAGAAATTACTGAACTTCCTATCGGAACATGGATTTCAGATTTCCGTGAAATTTTGGAAAAATTCTTAGCAGATGGAACTATTAAAGATTTTAATGATACTTCAACAGATACTGATATTCTTATTAAATTGAAATTAGGTGATGGTGGTGTTCCTGCTATTGAAAAGGTTTTGCAAGACAAAATTCGTTTATCAAATATGCATTTATTTAATTCAGAAAATTGCATTCAGAAATATTCATCTCCAAATGAAATTCTTTCGGAATTTGCTTATGTTCGTCTAGATTTATATTCTAAACGTCGTTCTCATATCTTAAAATCTTTGAAAGAAAAACTTCCTTATCATGAGAATATTGTCCGATTTATTACTCAACAATCTTTAAAAGAACCTTTGCCTGATCTTCGTCGTCGTACTTTGGAAGAATGTTCTGATCTTCTTTCAAAAGAAAAATTCTTGAAAATTAATGATTCATTTGATTATTTACTTGATTTACCTATTCGTTCATTAACATTAAAGAACGCCCAAAAACATGAAAAAGATTTAGTTGATCTTCGTGAGAAAATTAAGATTTTGGAATCTACTACTCCTTCAAAAATGTGGTTAGATGATTTGTCTAACTTGAAAGTTTAAGCTCCTCCAATAGCTAGCCAACAAAATCTCCCACCACCATTACCACCACCATCTTCACCAAGTTTACAATCAAATGATGAAATTGTTATATTTTCCGCAAGTATATTTTTTTGAGGATTTCCTTGATTAAATACTGGTCCTACTTGACTTAAATATATATATGGTATTGTTGAAAAACTTGTAGAAAAACTTACAGTTAATGAACCATACAGATTAGTTTGATTCATACCCCATCTAATTCTCCATCCTGCTATGATCATTCCAAACTGTGATGGTATAACTGCATCATCAGGCCCATCTGCTCCAAGTGATCCAATCGCTAAAAGTCCTAAAACACCACCTACATTTAAAGCACCACCTACATTTACATCAGCAAATACACTCATAAGATTTTGAGCAGAAGAAGAATCAGCAACCATTTTAGGTGCGATATCTAGAATTCCTGATATACTAGCGACTGCACCAGTAGGACCAAAACGAAGTAGTTGTAGATGATCTTGATTAATAACACCTGATCCTAGAGGACCACATCCTTTAAAAAATGTATATGCTGATCCACCAGTTGCACCACCAGCACCTAGACCACCTGATAGTGTTAATGTAGCAGCCGAACTAGCAGTGGTTCTATCAGTTTGAACGATACTCGCTGAATTTCCTACAGTTAAATTATTACCATCTGTTGTTATTCCTGGTGTGCTATTTACATTATTATTTGTTGGGAACCATGCTAAACGATTAGCTGAACCAGGAGTAGTTCCAGCAGGTCCTTGTGGACCTGGGAGACCTTGGGGGCCAGTTGCACCAGTAGCTCCTTGCGAACCTTGTTGTGGAGAAAATGTTGTTGTAACATATGCAACTGAATTACCTTGTGTCCAAAATTCAATTACGTTTCCACTGGTAGGATTCGTTGCAAAATAATCTACATAAAAATATGCTCCTGTAGGATTATTTAATGTAATTGGTGATTGAACATATCCATTTAAAATAACTAAATCATCTGAAAGATTAATATTTTTTGGTGAAGTTTGAAATATTTTTCCACCAGTTGGGCCATCTACATAAGAAACTTGAGCATAGACTTCATTTGTTGTTCCAGGAGGAGGAGGAATTGCCCATGTACCAATTGCCCCAGTAGGACCAGTAAATGAATAAATATTATTATAAAAAGTCCATACACCTCTAGGAATAGGACTCTGTAATCCTGGTACACTCGTAAATCTTGCTACGTTTACGTAAGCGCCAGTAGCAGCAGTAGCACTTCTTTGTTGAATAAAATAACCAAAATAATCTGAACCAGTATAAGCAGTATTTTGTCCAGCATTATAAGAATAAATATCTAAATTTCCACCTGTTGGTCCTGTATTATTAGTAATAATATTACCAGAAAGATTAAAAAAGTAATTCTGACCTACAGAAACGCCATTTTGTCCTGCAGGACCCATTGGTCCTGTAGCACCAGTAGAACCATTATTTCCAGAAGGTCCTGTAGGGCCAGGTCTAGGACATTGTGGATTTTGTTGGGCTGCCAACCATAAAGAATATGAATTTATTTGTGTGGGCATTTTAACATTTTATGAAGATATTAGTAATGGAACATTTGACATATCATCAAGTTTTAGCAGATCATTATGAAGAAACTGGTAAAACAGCTCTTGTAGTATCACAAGAATATGAAGATGATGTTGATCCTCATCAAAAGAAAGAACATACAGAATTAGAAAATCAAGAAGAATTTCAAAGATTTATTCCAAGACATCATCCTGAAACATTAACTAAACCACATAGTGAATCAGATAAACATACTACAAGCGTCCAATATAATAGACAAACGCAAATTAGATTAATTAATATTGATTCAAGATTTAGATTTCCTTATAGTGATCCAACTTCATTAAAAGAAACACTTAATTTTAGCAATACAAGTTCATCTAATTTTGTATTTAAATTAAGAGAACCTATTAAAAATATTATTTCTGTAAGATTATCAAGTATAGAAATACCTAATTCATTCTATACATTTTCTAAACAAAGAGGAAATGTAAGTTTTGAAATGACTTATGAGGGTATAACTGAATTAATCGAAATTAATCCTGGTAATTGGACATCTGATAATAATACAGAACAAACATCTATTTTATATCAAGTTCAAGATGCTATTAATGAAAAATTTAATACTACACTTTTTAGAGTTGAATATATTAATCCATCAACAGGAAAAATAAGAATTACTAATTCTACTTTTAGTACAACTACACCTGAGACTTCTCCATTATTCAGTATAAATTTTAGAGTAAATGATAATTCTCGTGCTGCTGATTTTGGATTAGGATATAATTTAGGATTTAGAGAATCTGCTTATTTTGATACAAATACGATTAATGCAGAAGCTATTTTAAATATTATTGATACAAATTATTTATTTTTAACTTTACTTTCTGATTGGAAAGTTATTGAACATGAAACTCCTGATAGGACACAAGTATTTTCATTTGCAAAGATTGTTATTGATCAACCTAAATTTGGTATTGTTTATGATAATCAAAATGAATTAACAAAAGAATATTTTTTGAAACAACCTACAAATATTCATAGTATTCCTGTTCGTATTTCTGATCCATATGATCAAGATATTGATCTAAATGGATTAGATTTTTCATTTACTTTAGAATTAACTGAAGTTCTAAATTCAGGTTTATATGAATCTATGCGATCTTAGAATTTAAAATATCTAATTTATTTGTTGTTTGAATTCTTGTAATTTTCTGTGTTAAATAATCATTCATAATTTGTATTAATTCAGTTTTTTGTGAATTAATATTAGTTATTGCCTTAGTTTCTAAAATACTTTGTATTTGTGCTTGAATTTGAGATTGAGAAATTAACGTTTTTCTTAAAGAACTATTTCCAATTAAAGATTTAGGCATTATTATTATTTAAGAATTATATTTATTGCGGCGTTTGTGGCGGTGCATCCTGTTTTACGTCTTTGCCTACAAACTGCCAGGCAACTAATACTTCCACTGGCTGGCTTACAAGCTCTTCACCATCGTCAATAGGCGTAGTTAGACCAAGAGGCGTGAATGCAGCCGTACCACCATATACGACATCAGTATCAAGTAGGAATCTCTTGGTTCTTACCATCGTGTATCTTACGTATAGCGTGATGGAGTCGCCATCGATGAATTTTGTGCCCTCACTTCCCGTATCAATCTTACCAGCCGCCGCCGCCTGCTCGAATAGTTGAAGAACACTCGTATTCTTGTCTTCTGCCGCTCCTGCCGGAAGGTATTTCTTCTCCGCATCCGCACCATCTTTACCATTCACGGCTAACAGCAAAGAGTCGCAGACTAAATCACTTACTTCTACTAAAGTAACGGCTTCAGCGGGGATAGAGTTTAGAGCTGATGCCGCAATGCTATTCTCAGTGCTCGGTGTTAGATATTCAAAGGTGGCATTCGTGAAATACGTTTGTAGCGGCCATAGCGACTGATCGCCAGAATAATCACGCATTAAAGGTTTAGAATCATCCGTGCCACACCCAGCATCTCCCGCCTCGAACTTTTTACGGAATACTGTGTCCATTTCACCTTCCTCAGCCGCTACCGCTAGAATAGTGGTGAAATTTACAAGAATATCCGGCGTAGGCTGTTCGCCCGCACCACCAGTAGGGCCCTGACCGGCTGACCAGGTACCAGTGTAAGACATTACACTATTTAGGTCGGCAAGACTTACATACTGCACGATTACTTCATCCGGGACTGTAGGCTCAGTGGTCTCACCGAGCACTGTGATTGAGAGCTGTTGTGTACCAGTGGCGTCGAATATTGCCTTGTAGAAAAGATTTACAGAGCCCGTTGGGCCGGCCGGTGTGGGTTGATTGTCTGCTCCTGAGACGGATCCTGTTGACATATTGTTATACTCTTAATTTAGAAGACATTCTCTGCCACCACCATACATTACCCCCCCCCATCTAATAACTTAAAATTCAATATAGTATTAAAAATTGAGGTTGATATATAAGTAAATATCTACCCCCTAAAAAATAATGGATCTCGTATTTGAGAAAGATTTCTTAAAGACTATAATATATGATTTTAAAAAAGTTTTAGTATTCTTAGATGCAGGTATTTTTGGAAAATTGTTTTTTCAACGCGCATATAAAGCTGATGTTAATAAAACTGAAACTATTAAATTAAACGTTTTTGGAACTATGGCATTCTTATACATTTTGAAATATAAAGAAGCATTTCCATTAAATGCTACTATAGAACAACAACGAAGAATCAATGAAATTTGGATAGCAATGAAAATGCCAGAAAATGTTGTTCCAGTATAAATATAATAAATGGACAAGTCTGTATTAGAAAAAATCCAAGATCCGCCTGTTCAAAACAAATATAATATGACATCAACATCTCAACAATATCCTCCACCTCAACATTGTGGTCGTATACCTAATATTATGGATTCAGGAGAAGGATTTCGTTCTCGTAATGGTGGTATGCCTTTTTCGGATGTTCCTTCTTTATTTGGAGATACAAATCAAAAAGATTTAGTTGGAACTTTACATGTAAGAACACCTTTAAATCAAGTATATTTCAGTGATGATAATATAAATAAATTACAAGATGCAATTCAAGAACAAGTTTTTTTAATGTCAGGATCAAAGTATAGAATTGATAGACAAAGTGATACAAATTTAAAATTAATTATGAGATCTTATTATTTAACATTTGCTAAAAACAATCCTGAAACAATTGCAGAAGATTTAGAAGATTTAAATAGTAGAGTTATTGGATACGCAGCAGCAAAAATATATTCAGAATTAGATTTTCATTTATTTTACTTAAAAGATTTACAAGAATTTGCTTCTCCAATTGCAAATCCTACAAATGTTAAATTTTATGGTTCAAATGTAAATGAACTTAAGTCGTTTTTTTAAGTAGAATTAAAGATAATTTTTAAGTAATGGATTTAAGAGAATTTCATGGAAGAATTTATGGAAAACTAGGAGGAAAATTATATGTTTTAGAATCTACATGGGATTCATTCCGTCCTATCCAAAGAGTTGGATGGAATGGCAAAGAATTTGAAATTAATGATCTTGAATATAAAAAAGATTTATTTTCTTCATTTTATGGATTTGAATCTATGGAACAAAAACAAGAATTATTTAAACTTGTACAACAAATTGATTTAGAAAATATAAAAGAATTAATTGAACCTATAGAATTTTGGAGATGGACGGAAGATAAAAGTGTTAAATGGTGGAATGATAGACCAGTAGTTTTTCATAATTCTTGTATTTCTCGTGATAATCATGAATGGAAAAATTATGTTTCTTATCTTAAATCTAAACCTAAAACTTTAAGAAGATCATTTAAAGGTAGATTAACAAGGCGTTTACTTCCAAAGTGAATTAAGTTTAATAAATGCGTATTAATTTAATTGGGAATTTTACTCCTAATACAGGATTATCGCAAGATGCTCTTTTATTAAGAGGAATATTTACGAATTTATTTGGAGATAAAGTTCATTTCTTTAAAGTTCCTTATCAATATCCACAATGTCAAGAAGCAGAATTAAATATTTTTATTGAAGTTATGAATCCTTCATTAATTTCTTATGCTCAAAAGAATATATGGATTCCTAATCTAGAATGGACTTATAAAACATGGATACCTTATTGCAAATTAATAGATGAAATTTGGACAAAAACTTCTGAAGCTACTATTATGTTTAAAATGCTATGTGAAGGAACATCAACAAAAGTTTATAATATTCGTTGGTCTAGTATAGCAAAATCTCTTGCTGAAAAGAAAAATTATTCTAAAGCTATTGTTCTTGTAGGTAAAAATATATTTAGAAATCCTAAACAACTTTTTAAAGCTTATCAGGAAATTAAAGAAAAAGAACCTTCATTATATAAAAAACTTCCTGATCTATATGTCCCTTATAATCCTGAATATGTTACATTGTTTTGTCCTGAATCCTTAAATGATAAAATTAATTTAATTTCTAAACATCTTTCTGAAAAGGATTATGATGAACTTTTAAATGAATGTGGATTAGCTATATGTTTATCAGCATCAGAAGGATTT
>Ga0222712_10002595_pt1 | contig 20481 bp, 17 predicted proteins | sample C33_657DmetaG_FD_165043 | JGI IMG/M metagenome (GOLD analysis project Ga0222712, IMG submission 165043) | Estuarine water microbial communities from San Francisco Bay, California, United States - C33_657D | ecosystem: Environmental > Aquatic > Marine > Unclassified | place: USA: California... | reverse complement strand
CAGTTTCCAATGCCTGAAGAAGATAGTTGAATACCTTTTGTTCAGTCGCTCCTTCGATTTTTGAGAAATGTATTTCCCTCTTATAAAGAGGCGTCGTCAAACGACCGGAGATTACGAACTTTTGGTATAATCCCCTAATATATCCTTCCACCTTTTGGAAAAACGGAATCCTTCTTGCGTTATCATCTAATCCCCCATATAGATAAGTAAATGTTATCTTCTTTGCCGTTTCGTAATCACACCCATACAAGTCGGCTAAGTGTTGGTGAGCGGTAACCCCTTTTGGAAATTCGTATCCAACCAATTTGGCAATCAAACGAATGTGGTAAGACTCGTAATCGAATTGTAAGAGAGTACCCCTTTCAAACCTACTAACGAATAGTTCCCTACTCCCATCCGCTTTATTCAATGCCGAATAGTTTACATTGAGATGTCTATTGGAAGGTCTACCCGTAGTTGTGTATGGATTGTATTGTGTATATACCATACTCTCTCTAATGTAAGCCGGATTGAAGCTAAAACTATCAATAAATTTTTCTTCTTCGACTTTCACCCCAGCCCCCTCCAGCCTCCCTAACTCTCTTATGGAATCTGAATATGTACGATACCAACTCTGTCGATTTTGTATATCGGGAATTCGTTTTAAAACCTCATACCATTTCACCAAAGGGATACAGTCATTCAGTTCTATATAGTCGCTTCTATGCCCCTTAAAAACCTCAACAGCGAACTCATTGAATATGAATGGTTTACCATACTCTTCAAAGTAAACCCACTCATAATCCAATCCTTTTGATTGAATATAGCGATTACCCAAAACTAAGGTATCTTCGTTACAAATCTTATGTAATGGAAATTGTGAAACCGAACCGGCATCAATGTGTTGGAAATTTAAAATAAAATCCGTATCTTTGGTTCGTATGTATACAAACGAAATAGGAAACATCAACTCATGTCCCTTTGGGGAACTCCAAACCGGCACCACTAATGTGATATCTTTAGGATTGAGTAATTGTAAATCAGTATTTGACTCTATTAGGTTCATAGAGTACAAAGATAATAAAAAAAAATGAGATTACAAAATATTATTTGTAAAATTGTAATATGTTTGGTAAGTACAAACCGATATTCTTTATATCCTTAACTGCAAAACTAATTGCTGCTTTATTTGATGCTCTTACTCCCATATCATCAATCCCACCATCGGTTTTATAAACAGTATCTAATGGACCTGTTATTCTCCATTTAACATCACCCACTTTCCAAAATGGATTTATTTTTAATTCAGTATGCGTTTCTTCACTTATTTCAAAAACATTACCATTTTCATCATTTGCTCTTTGGCAAAAGTATCTTCTAATGAATCCAACCGAATAATCTGAATTAGTTGGAGTTGGTACAATTGTTTGAGGAATTTGTATAGTAAAAATTTCTAAGTTGTTTGCTATATTCGTATACATAGTACTTATTTATTAATTCTAAATCCAGCTTCCAAAGTTGTTTTCCACCCATCAGGTGCTACCGAATGTTTTGTATTTGTAATTTGAAATACTCCAATTTGATTATAAATTTCTGGCACACCATCTATTTTAAAATATTCTCCACAATTAAATCCACTCATACCATCAATAGTAATAGTAATTTCAATCGGTGTTAAACTACTTTTTTGTTCTTCAACCGCAGTAGTTATTGATTTTTTTATAAATTCACTATCCGTATAGATTAATGTTTTTGAAGTATTTTTATCAAATTTAAACTTTATAGATTTTTCTTCAATAAGTTCCGTTATACTTTTAGCTTCATTCTCTTCTGCTTTTTCAGGTTCAGTAGTTGTTCTTTTTTTAACCGCATCTTCCCAATTCTTTTCCAATGCCTTTAAATCAATTTTATTAATTGAATAATACCCATCAGCATTACTAAATAATGAATTATCAAAATTTTTGAAAGCATCTTCTGGTAAAGGTATTTTTACATTTGGGTCAGTTGGGGTTTTAGGGTCAGGCGCCGGCAATTTCTTTAATGATTCTACTAAAAATCTTTGTGCATTAAATACAGTTCTACCAGCTACTAAATTACTCATTTCAAAATTAAAACTAAAATCTCTCACTATTGATTTTATAGTAGTGGGTTTAAATCTATAAATTTTATCAACCGGGTCTTTTGTACCATTTATACTTTTTACATCTAATATACTTGCGGTTGAAACTTCAACAACACTACCTCTTACTAATCTGAATAATCCATATGAATTTGTATTTAATAATTTCAATACACCATCTATGAAATCCAATCTAGTATATGATGCTCTCCAAATTTGTACAATTGCTTTGTATTTTATAAATATGTTTAAAGCATTTCCGTTTCTTAAATCGCTTTTATCTATGATTGGATTTATTTCTATTTCACCCGTACCATCTGCCTTTGGCATAGTAACTTTTCTAGACTCTTCAACTGAATATCCATTTATTGGGGATTTTTCTGTTTTATCAGAAATCAATACAACATTACTTTCTTTACTTCCCTTTACAGGTGCTACAAATTTAACTAATTTGTTACTTGGAAATATTACATCTTCCGATGATGATATTAGATTCTTATGGATTTTGATAGGAATAAATTCTTCTTCATTACCATCTACTTTATATTTCGGTATATCAAATTTAAATGTTGCCTCATCATATCCTTTTGAGTTATCCAACGAATAATTCATCAATACTTTTAAAATAAATCGTAAAGAAATGTATGATTCTAAAGAAGCTGTTTCATCTTTTTTAGTTTCATTTAATTTACCCCAATTAAAAAATTCATTTTGCCATTTATCTTTTGTTATATCGAGCTTATTTAAATTTAAATCTGATATTAATAATTCTTTCCATTGAGTAAACTCATCTGGCTTATTTTTATCATTAACTTTTATTGTAGATTCATTATTACCAATATTGATTGGAATCGCTAATGACATTTGATTACCCTGTGATACTTCTAATCTAACAGGATATGTACCATCTGCATCTATTGAAAATGAATAATCGGTTACCTTCCCAGCAACCATATCATATGTACCTCTACTTTTTTCAATATGTTTTTGAAATAATTTAAGAGATGTTGTGTTGAATCTATAAAAATCAGAAAATTTATCTACAAATGTATTGTAATCCGTTTTATTAATTAATTGTTCTTTTACTTGAGATGTGCTTGTAAATGCCTTCTGAGCTTCTGGGTTTTTTGTTGTATTTGTAGAATACTGCTTTCTATCCAAAGTACTATCTCCATATTCAAGTAATACATTCATACCTGGCTTACAAAAAAACAATTCAAACATTTCAAATTGCTTTAAAGAAAAACATCTAACATTTATAGTTGCAGTTTTTAATGTATTATTTGCACCATCGGTATCAATTTCAATCGATTCTATTATAGGAACGGATATTCTACGATTTGATTCACCTTCAACTTTAATTGGTGTACCAAAAAAATCAGTACCAACTATGGTTTCTTTAGTTTGATAATTTAAATTTCTATCTATTTCATTTCTAATTATACATCCATAATATTGATTAGATGCAGGTGATGTTCCAGATATTAAATCTTTAAACTTTTGAGTCTTTTTCTCAGCGGTATCATCTTTTGCATCAGTTTTAACAACCAATGCACCAGATGCCATTATTGCCCAAGGCATTTTTAGATTTGTATCATTTGGATTTTTTTCTCTATCCTCTAATACATCTACTATCCAATCTTTTAATGGTGCTAAGTAGGGAAATGGCATAACTTATTTGTTTATTTTTTGTAAATCGGTCAATATTGCATTTATATCAGATGGTATTCTAAGTTGGATTCCTTCTTCTACATAAAATGTTGCATCATTTATATTATTAGCAGTTGCTATAACCCACCAAAGGCTTTGGTCTCCATAGTATTTATGTGCCAATAAATCCAATCTATCACCAGCTTCTGATATAATGTACATATCAGTATCTTTAGCTTTCACTTTTGGATATATAGTTGATTCTAAATACTGCTTATTTGTTTCTTTTGTTTTTAATACTTCGCTATATGTGTATCTACTTGCCATTATTATGCTATTTCAGGTGCAATTGTTGGTTCGTTATCTTTGAGTTGATTTTCTCTAATTTTTGCATCAATCATTTCTTTTATTTTTTGCTCAAGCTCTTTAGATTCCGCTCTAACAGTTGCTGTATTAACATTTAACCCATCAAAATTATACCTATACACTTTTGTATCAGCTTTTGTTAAATGGTCTTCTAATTTAGGATTTTCTATTACCTTCATTGAGAATGAAACACTTATTACACTTGGATACAATTGAGTAGAATCGCCAGTTCCTACCATATTAGGGTCAGTTGTTGACCAGCTTGTATTATCATCAACTGTGAATGATAAACTATCAATGAATCCAAATATTTTTTCATATAATCCATTAATTGATAATTCTATTAAATTTGGAGAAAATGCTAATGCTACATCTTTACCAGAATATTTTATATGAGATACTTCGCTATATGGGAATGTTAATTCTTTCAATGAATTTAAATTTGAAATCATACTTAATTTAGATGCATCATCTATATAATATAATTTAAATTCAAACTTTAAACTCCTTTCTACTCCCTGATAACGATATACATTAAATGGAGAACCAATATATTTAAAATTACTCCACTCAGGTGCTATATCTTCTGTAATTCCACTTATTACGGCAGGAAACAATAGTGTATGATTTGTACCATATGGTTTTATTTTGATAAAACTTGCACCTAATTTTGAATTATTTAATCTACCATCTAATTCATTATCATTAAAAATAATACCATTTTGTAATATGTTTTGATTAAATGAATCCAAATCTATGTATCCGCTATTAGAATCTCTCTTTTCAGCTTTATTAGCTATATGTTGAATTCTATTTGTAAATTTATTAGTAGTAGCTGTGTATGTGGTAAAGTATTCTGAATTTTTTACATTTCCCTTTGCAACATCACCATCACCAGATTTAATACCACCTGCATATAATCTACCAGCTTTACCTTCTTTTGTTTCAGGCTTTGTATTTTTTTTTCTATTTTTAGTTAAAGTTTTGGTTATTGCTTTACCTATTGCTTTTTTAGCTGCACTAATTCCAGCTCCAATTGCTTTAGTACCAATTTGATTTAAATCTCCTTTTAATATACCCGAAAGTGCATTAGGCCCCATTGGAACTTTACTTACGAAATAATCAACACCACCTTCAACTGCATATTTTAAATTTGTATGGTCTCCCACTTCGGTAGGCAATGTGCCTTTACTAACAGGTGCAGAAGTCTCACTTGTAAATATTGTATCAGAAGGTCTATTTGCTGAACCACCCATTAATGAACCTAAGTTTAATAGTGGTGGAGTTTTAGTAGCATTTTTATCACCAATGTATTTAGCTGAACTAACTGCTAAACTTCTAGGAGGGTCTACTGTACCTTTAAGAGATATTCTCGGAGTATCAGTACCATATATTAATGGTGGAGTTACTAATTTTTTATAGAATAATACTCTTGGTCCGTTTGGATTAGCTTCTGCTTTGACAAAATCCGTTATTTTACCACCCAAACCTTTGTTTTTGTGGCCGCCATTCCAAGTGGTAACTTCTTTATCACCATTTGCTTTTTTAAATAAGTCTAAGATTGTTGGCATTGATAGTATATTCTATTTACTATAAATATCCTTTAAGAAAATTTATGGATTATTAAGGTTTAGTGTTTGAATTTGGGTCACCACCTCTCGTATTTTCTTTGTATTTGTCAAATGCGTATGCTACTCTCTTACCATCAATCATTACTTCAACATTTCCTTTACCCTGATATGTGGCAACAGTCAATGCTTCGATTGTTTTGGTTAAGTTCATTATAGCCTTTGTGTTCGTATTTAATGTTTGTAGTTCTTTGGTTGTTGCGGCTGTATTCATCATAGTTTTATGAGTCCTATCAACTACTCTTTCCAAATTACCACTCATATATGTCAACTTATCTTGCATCCATTTTTCTGATGCTTTTGCAGCTTGAACTACGGATGTTCCTCCGGTTGCTGCAACTGCGGTTGTTGCCGCTGTTGAAGTTGGAGTACTTGTTGCTTTCGCAGGAGTTGCTGCAGGTTTCGTATCAAATGCCCCCATATCTCTCGCTGCTAATGCGGTATCAATACCAATTGAAGCGGCTGTTCCAATTCCTGGAATACTACCAGCTGCACCCGATGCAACTTCCATAGCGGCTCCAGTCCAATCACCTGATGCAGCTCTACTTAAAGCAAACCCTAAACCTGCTAATGCTCCTACTATTGGAATTTTTTTAATTACTGCTTTACCTAATCCTTTTGCACCAAGCTTTGCGATTCCCTTTACACCTGCTTTTTCTGCACCTTTAACTGCCGCTTTTTCTGCACCTACAACTGCTGATTTGTTTGCTTTAAATCTCATATCAGGTGCACCACTCTTTGTAAGTGGACCAGACGGTTGTGGTACAGATGTTTTTGGTAATGATGGTCCAGCCTTTGGTTTAACCAATGATTTTATTCCTTGATATGCAGCAAATGTAGCTAAACCAGCAATCAATCCGTATATAGCAGTTTTTAATGCAATTGTAGCATCTTTTAATGCTTCTTGTTTTGCTAAAGTATTTTTTAAATCAGCTATTCCACCTGTATTATTTTTTATAGCTTCTTGTAATTGTACTTGTTCAGCGGTATCTAACTCAGATAATTTAATAGCTGTATCGGATGATATCATTGCATTAGTTGCTTCTAATGTTGCTTGAGCTGAAACAGTTCTATTTAAAAATGATTTATTTCCAGCTGTTGCATCTCCAGCTTTTAGTTCTCCTCCACTTCTACCTGTATTTTTACTTATTTTAGATAATGTGTTTAAATCCATACCAGTTGCTTGCTGCAACATTTGTTGTTGGAACATATCCATTTTAGCAGGGTCTAAACCTTGTGCTTTTAATGCGTTTAATGCTCCATCGGTATCTCCACTTGCAAACTTAGCTCTTACTTCAGAAAGGTCAACATTCTTACCTAACATAGCTGATAATTGCATTTCTGATTTGATACTATCTTTATAGTTCAATACCATACTTTGTCCAGCTTTTGCTATATCCTGAAAACTTACACCCATTGAACGAGCAAATGTTACTTGTTTTGCTAATGCTGAACCTGATTTAATTTGATAACTTAACATATCTTTAGATGATTCTGCCATTTCGGTCATCAATCCACCTAAATTAATATTAGCTTGCTTAGCCATACTTCGTAATCCTTCCTGCATATTAAGAGCAGTAGTTTCACTCATACCATCCATCCTCATAAATGCTTCATTGATTGAAGCTATACTTTCTTCGGATTGACCTGTTCTAGCAGCCATAATAGCCATATCAGCCCCCATCTTTGCCGTTGGCATTCTACCAGTTGCATCGGCTGCTGCTGTCATACCAGCCGCCACTTTATCAGCACCTATTCCAGCCATTTGTAATTGAGCCGCCCCATACCCAACTCCACCAATCGCATTACCAAATAAGGCAGTTTTAGAAGCCGCTTGAAAAGAAGCGGCCGCTTGCCTCATTGATGCAGAGAATTGAGCCATAGCCTTTTCTACAACAAAATTTCTGCCACCAAATGCACCAGCTGCTAATTTCTTTTCTAATACATCAATTGCACCGGTTGTTTTAGCTATTTCAGCATCAAAACCAGCAATATCGCCAACTTTATCACCAACAAATCCTAAATTGTATGCCAACGCACCTAATGCGGCACCTAATGCAAATATAGATAGTCCTAATCCCTTACCACCTTCAGCTGCACTTTTTATTACATTGGATAATTCAGATACACCAGGAACACCTGATGATGAAATCTGGTCTAATCCTGTATTTAACCCTTGTATTGCGTTTTGACTTTTTTGAGCTGCTTTGTAAAAAGACTCCATCTCTTTTTTGGATGCAGTCATTATTTTAAATAAATCTTTACCAGCTTCAGTAGATTGGTCAATTTTAGATATTACCTCATCGAAATTTTCATAGGAATCTTTTATCAATTGATTATATTCCGATTGAGTCATCTTTTGTTGCATTAATTTTTTACCTGCAACAGTTATATTTGTGTTTAAATTTTTATATGCTTCAGATGCTCCAATTACTTGCTTTTGTAAGTTTTGTTGTTCATCTCCTAATTCCGCAACTATTTGACCTACACTATTTAATGTAGTAGCCACAGAATCAACATGGCTATTCATAGCTTCGAATAATTTATTATCCTTACCTACTTGAACCCCTAAACTTCGTAGTGATGATGCGAATTCATCTACATCGGTAATAGAATCTTTTAATAACTTCTTTCTTTTAGTCTCAGTTTCGTATAATTTAGAAAGTAGCTTTTGTTCGGTTTTTAAAGCTTTTTCTTTATCTTCTTGTAATTTTATATCTTGCTTAGCATATTCTAATTCCTTCTTTTGGATATCGGTTAGCTTTTGTCCAGATTTTTCAAATATTTTAAAATTATCTATTTTTTCTTGAGCATTTTTAACTATTTGCTTATCTAAAGCAATTTCATCCTTTTTTAATTGGACAATCTTTTCTTGCGCAATAATTTCTGCGGTTTTACCACTATTTGAAACAGAACTATTATTTTTAGCCATTACAAATCAGATTTATGAATTAAACATTCTTTAATCCATATTTTTTAATCATGCTATCCACTTTTGAAGTGTCCAATCCGTATTTCTTCAAAGTTTGTTGTTGCAATCTCATATTAGCAGATAACTTATCATCGTAATCTTTCCAAACATCAGCTAAGTCCGGGTCAGCTTTTCTCAATCTTTGTAGCCACTCAGATTCGTTTCCATCGGCTTTAGCTTGGAAAAAACTCTTAAAAAAATCCATTAAACCAGCTTCTTTTACTAATATTCTTTTAGACATGCTTTTTTATATTATAATACTATTATAAATATCATCTTCTTCTAGTTTTAGAAGAATTATTTGCTTTTGATTTTGAAGCCTCAATAGTTTCGTTTTCCTCTTCCTTTGCTTTAAGTAGTTCTCTCCAATAGAAATCTCTTAATTTAATAGGCATATAGTATAAATCATGCCATGTGAATCCACCATTGGCAAAATAAATCATTTGGAAAATCTTCTGATGTAGTACTACAGAGTAATTAATCGGCAGGATAAAAAAAGTCAACCCCAAATGGGATTCGGAGAGCCTCCTTCTCACCGGTCAATGGAGATTCATATTCAAATGTTAAATCCAAATCTGGCGTAATAGAGCCCATATGTTTTCTCAATGCTTTAGAATCACCTGCTAATAATCTATTTGATACAAAATTACTGATATAACCCAAATCTCTATTTCCGTCAACTTCAATTATGATTCTTCTATATCTTGCAGTAATTTCATTACCCTGCTTTAATGTTTTTTCAGATGCTTCAATATCTTTGTTGATTAGCATCTCATCATTATGGTTAAGTAATTTAAATTTAATTGGAGTTTTTGAAACAGGCAAAGTAAAATCATACTCATTTTTTCTATTTAAAATACTCTCATCTATTTCTTTTATCTTTATTTTAGATAAATCAACATTAACATCAACCGGGTCACCACTTTCTGGGTCTGCTATTGTTACACCATATTCAGGTCCAAATGCCAATATTCTAGATGATATTAAAATAGCGTTTTTATCACCAATTAATAAATCTCCAATGTTAACACCATGTTCAACTACAACGGATTCTAACAATTTATCTAAGTGAATACCTTTTTTGATTAAATTTGATGAAGTTAAGATATCTTCTTCTTTTGCAGTCATCAATTTGATTGTGATTTCTCCTTTAGCAAGTGGAGATGATTCTGGATAACATAAACCTTTTGATGGTAAACTGATAACCTCTGTTGGGAATGGATAACTTTTTTGTGTAGTTTGAGAGCCCAATCCTCTTGTAACTTGTTGTTCTAATTTTTCTTCCATAATAACTTAATGTTTGTATATAAATATATATAAATAAAAAAAGGAGAACATTTCTGTCCTCCTTTTTCCTAAACACTACGAAAATTTATATTTTAATAATTAGATTTCCAAGAATGAATACCTCTAAAATCTAACGCCAGAGTTGCCTCATTGTAGCGAGTTTCACTAATCACACCATGCCAATATGTGTAATCCCAATTGACCTTATGAGGGTCATTATGGCCGTTGAACTCAGCCATAGCGATTAAGAAATCAACATACTCAACTAAACTCATCGCAACAATTTCTTCGTTAGTCATAATTTTATATTTTAAAGTTTATTTTAATTTATAGGAATATAGGGTCCCACAATCATCATCATCGATATCATCTTCAACAACTCTGATACCGGCTCCAATTAACTCCTGAAGTTTACCGATATTAACTCGTCTCCAATATCCAAATCTAAGATACATATCGTTTGTACCACCCCATACTTGTTTGATATCAAAACTACCAAACTCAGCTTCAATTTCTTTTAATGTTTTAATGTCAATACCATTCATATTTTTATATTTTAAAGTTTAATATACGATTCAGTAAATTCAATTCGGTTAGTGATGTGGGTAGGTAATCCCATTTGTTTAGCCGTTTCCAACATTTCTGTGTAAAGGTAACCATCCCATACTCCACACAACATATTGTATAGTGGGGTATACCAACTTTCATTTCTAGCTATGTGGTAATCTTCTACCAGTCGGAGAGTAGTAGAGTGAAAATCCATCATTTTTTCGGAGAACAATTTGTGGCGGTTAAATCGGAGAGTATTCATATCTTTATCGTTTTATTACATAGTAAAGGTAACACATTTTACAACAAAAGTCAAGTATTTTGTTAAATATTTTTGAAATTTGGAATCATTCTAAATAAGACATAAAAAAAGGGATGTATTTCTACACCCCTTTTTATTTTTAAAGTTTACAATTAGAGATTAGTATTCTAAAATTGCGTAGTCAAATGTTAGAGTTAAAGATATTGAAAGTGGGTCATTTGAAGCCCAATCCAATTCACCAAAGTTTGCTGAAGAAATGAATGCTCCTTTAAGAGTCCATTGTTCAACTTTATCACCCACTGGTCCTAATAAGTAGAATGTAACATCTTTCTTATAGAAAGCTGCGTATCCATCTCTACCTGTGATAGATTCGTGTGATTGTCTTACCCACTCCATCACTTGCTGAGCGCCTGATGGAACGATTGGGTCATAAAGAGTGATTTCTAAATCATCCCAATTGGATTTTCCTTTAATCTTTCTCTTTACATTTATATGGTCTAACTCAACTATCTCTGAAGTGAAAGTTGGTCTTGCTGCGGTTTTAATTATATATGATTCTATACCATCAATTTCCATAATAAAGCGGTTACCCAACTTTGGTTCGAAATTCGTATAAAACATTTTGTCAAACTCTAATACTTCTGGCATCTTTTTGTCTATTTAATTGTTTCTATTATAAATATCTAATTTCTAAATTATCCGTTAAAAGCTGCTCCAGTTGGTAAGATGTTGAAATCAATTTGAATGAATTCAGCTGTCTTAGTTGGTTGTAAGTAGATAGAACCTTTCATAATGTTTCTATCGATTACATCAGGAGTATTATTAGTATCATCCATTACAACACGGAATGCGTACAAACCTTGTCTTTGTTGGATTGATTCTAAATAAGGATTAACGATGTTTAAGAATCTATTTCTTGTTGTTGCTGTGTTTTGTTCGAACACTAAGTAACGAGAAGTAGATGCGATATACTTTCTAACAGTCAATAATAATCTTCTTACATTGATTCTATCTAATGCTGAAGGCTTATCTTGTAATGTTTTCTGTCCGAATACTACAATACCTTGTCCAGGAAATTGTACGATTGGGTTTACTTTGTTTTCGTATAAAGAATCTTTCTCTGATTGAGTTAATCTATTTTGAACACTTACTGCTCCTAATAAACCACCTCTATTCAAACCTGCCGGTGCGAACCACTCAGCCGCAACTCTATCGTTAGCTGCAAATACACCTGGTAATAATACTGATGGTGGAACTGCAATTAATTTGTTTGTGTTAACATCAACTGTCTTAACCCAAGGGTAGTAAGTTGCTGCCATATTTGAATCAATAGCTTGTGCTTGTGTGTTTGCTTGTGCGATTGAATCACTAAATGCGTTTGTATCCATAATATAGAAACAATCATTTCTTTGCTCAACCATATCTAAAACATCAGTTGCTACTGCTGTGTGTAATCTTCTGATAACACCTGGAGTTACAACCATATTGATATCAAATTCATCTGCGTTTGATAATGCCGCAATTGCTTTACTATATGCTACTGAACCACTTGCTGTTGAAGTTGCTAAGTTGAAACCTTGTGAGTTTCCAGCAGTAATATCAGCTCCTTTGTAGATTGGAGTTGCTGGATTCATACCATCAAAACCTTCTTGGAATGCTACAACGAATTGTGCTGCCGTTGAACCTACTGCTAATGTACCACCATTTGCTGCATCTAATCCAAATACAGAGTTAGAACCTACACCTGCTCCTGTTGGAATTGGTTTAGCGTAGAATAAGTTATCAGTATTGAAATCTAAATCGATACCACCATATTGAGTTGCTGATGCAGTTATCAATGTTGCTGCTGGTATTTTTGAACCTACTAATGTAGATGCTGAAATAGGTAATGTATAAGCTGCATGTGCGAAAGGTACTGCCTGAATAGGTGCTCCTTCGTTTAAGTTTGCAATTCTAACATATTTTGAGTTATTTACCCAATCACCTGCTTCAGAAATTTTACCAGTTGAATCGATTGACATTTTTCTATCTCCGATTACTCTTGCGATGTAGTTAGGAGAATTAGGGTCTAAGTTTACATTAGAGAATGTTTCTAATACAACTTTTTTCTTGTTTGTATCATTGAAATCTCTAACAACTACTGTGAATGTACCATAATCAGTACCATTTACAGAACCTGCTGATTTAATATTTGTAATACCAACTTTAACTTTTGTATTTGCTGAGTTACCAACACCTAATGTTTCAAATTGGAATAATGGGAATCTCTCACCACTAATCAATTGTGATTGAATCATTGGAGTTACTGCCTCTTGTGCATCAAATAAGAATGATTGATTTCCCAACACAGTTACTGATGCTGAAAAATTAGAATCAAATGTCATATCAGCGTTTTTGAAGAAACCATATACATAAGGTTTTTTAGAACCCATTGTGGATGCTCCAAATACTGCTTCGATATCATTAACATCAGTTGAATCCAAAGATGCTGATATTAAACCTGCATTTGAACCTGAAATTAAGAATTCACCATTTGAACCTGATGTTACAGTTGTTCCAGCGAAACCAGCGTTAGAAGCTGATACAGCGTTGAATAGAATACCTAAAGATGCTGTTGTAGAACCTGAAGTTGCTGTTAACAATAAAGGAGCTGTTTCAACATAACCACCAACACCTGCAATTCTTGCAATTGTAGCAGTTCCTGCTTCTCTTAAATATGATTGTACTGCTAATGGTGTGTAGTATGTGTCATCTACAATACCAAAAAGAGTTTCAAAATCTGCTTGTGAATTTACAATAGTTGGTACAACCGGTCCTTCTTTGAATGGGCCGATAAAAGCCGCTCCGATTTCTGCTACACCTTGTTGTAAGAACGAAAGGTCATTTTCTCTAGTGAAAACACCTGGTGATACTATTTTTTCTGCCATTTTATTTCTTTATTAGTTTTTAAATTTCTACTATAAATATAAATTAAAAGTTCAAAACATTTAAATATGTAATGAACTTTTAACTAAAAAAATAAATTGGTAATACCTTAATGATTACTCGGTAGGAGCTTTAATCAATTTGAAGAAAACATCGTAGTTTGCTTCGGTTTCAATTGATGCTAATTCTGATAATTCAAATGGACGATATTCCAATTCTTTTACTTCGTTTAAAAGAGTGTCGTACTCTTTATTAAATTCTAAGAAGTTTTCAGTTAATGAACGAGAAACTATGTTTCCTTCCTCATCTAATACTTCATCGTACATTTTAATGAACACTTGTCCATCTTCTTCTGTACCTAATTTCTTAATTAATTCTTCTCTTAATGTTTCAACACTTTGCTTTTCAGCTGCCACTTTTTTAGAAAGTTCATTCATATGGTATTTTACAACCAATGATAATTTTTCGTTTGCTAAGCCTTTAATTGTTACTTCGCCTGTTTGTTGGTTTTTTGCACCATTTAATTCAGCATCCAAAGTAAGAATTTCATGTAACTTTAAACTAATTTTTTCCATAATCTATTTTTGTTTTTAATTTAGTTGTTTGTATATAAGTATATATTTTTTTAGTAAAACGAATGAGTTTATCCTTTTAAATTTGTTGATACTAAATAGTAATTTCCAGTCGCATATCCACCTGATACAGGATAATCATTAAATCCTAAATCTTGTAAATTATATGGTTCAGGCATACTATACGAACCATAAGATGCGAACCATAAAAATGAATTTGGAGTATAATCTCCATTTGGTTCTCCAAAAATAGTATCTCTTAACCACCATCTGCCACCATCAGGAACAGTCCAAGCGGTTGTGCCACTTGCATAGAAATTGCCATTTCTCATTATTTGAGCAGTATAATCACCTGCAGTAGTAGATGTGATTGCATATGTTGTCCCAAACCATCGTTGATAATTTGCACCAGTATCGCCTCTAACATTTCTAATATAGTTTGCCATTGCTCTCCAATGATATTTAGAACGAGGGTAAACTAAATCTAATCCCAATGGAGTTCCACCATTTACCGATGTGTAATATTGTACAGATGGGCCTGATGTAATTGGATAAAAATCATATCCTCCACCATCTTCAGTCATATCTACATACATTTGTAGTGGATTCGGCATTCTTTCGGATTGTATCCAATATAATCCAGATGGTTTATCAGGATAATTTCTAGCTAAATCCATACCGCTTCTAGCTGGTCTATCGGATGATGAACCATCGGATGGTAACACTTTAGTTGAATCTATTATTAAACCTCCTACATCGAATGGCATATCTTATCCTTTTAAATTTGTAGATAGTAAATATTTTGTACCAGTAGAATATGTACCACCATCATTGAACCCACTTAAATTTCCATCAGAACCCAATGTGTATCCTGCTGCGTATAATCCTAAAAATCCATAAGGGTGTTGGTCTCCATTTGGTTCTCCAAATGTACTATCTCTCAACCACCATCTTCCCAAATCCGGTACTTTCCAATCCGGTGGACCCGATGCGTAATAGTTTGGATTTCGCATTATATATGATGTATAGTTTCCATTCATATTCGGAGCCGTTGGATATGCACCTGCTACAACTGTTGAAGTTGTTGCAAATATTTTTCCTACCGTTTGATTATATCCTGCTAAATCTCCCAATACATTATTTGTATATCTATAAATTGCTTTCCAATGTCCTTGACTTCTTGGATATATTATATCTAACCCCAATGCTGTTCCACTATGATTTAAATTTGTATAATTAACAGCAGTTCCAGCACTAATTGGATAAAAGTCCCAACCACCACCATCACAATCACTATCCAAATTTACATACATTTGTAGTGGATTTGGCATTCTTTCATTTTGTATCCAATATAATCCGCTAGTTTTTGATGGGTAATTTCTTTTTATATCCAAGCCACTTCTTGCAGGATATGAACTAGAACTACCATCTGGTGCTAATTGTTTTGATGAATCAATAATCAATGTTCCTCCAATATCTATCGGCATAATTTTATATTTTTTTAGGTGTAGCACATTCTGCACAAACTTGCTCTAACATAAATTTGTACACCTTACATTGTTTATTATTATATAAGAATAAATCGTTTTCTCCTTCTACTATTGTGTAATCTCCTATACCATTTGATAAGTCCAAGTCGGATGTATACACAGTGTTCCATCGTAGTGATGATGAGCCTAAGTTTTGAGTACCATTTGCTCCAGGTGTTATATGTCCCGATGAAGTAATACACATTTTTAAATAAGATGCTCCACATCCAACTGGTCCTCCTACCGAAAACATCAATGCAGTTCCATTACCATTATCACCAATCATAGAGACTGTTCCCGTTCTACCTACTGCTAAACCAGCCCCCCCACTTATAAATACATCTCTACCTAATGAAAATCTAGGACAAGCTTCAGTAGAGTAATATCCTTGAAATATATCCAAATCAGTATATAATCTAGTATCACCTGGAAAACCAACAATTGATGTAGAACGATTTACAACACCATTTGGGCATATTACAGAAGAAAAACAAGCTATACCTGAACTATCTATATTCAATCTTGGAGTATTATCTGTATAAAATGTGTGTCTATTACGGACCATTCTATATCCACAAGCCCTAGTAGATAAACCAGCTCCACATGATACCATAAATAAAAATCCACTACCATCTGCATTTGAAGATACGGCGGTTTGTATAGCATTTTGCTCATTGCTATTGCCCGAATAGATTCCTACAAAAGCATCTGCAAAAGTTCCATCAACTCCCGAATTTATTGCTGATACTCTTCCTCCAGCACAAATTGTACTAGCAAAACAAGTAACACCGGATGGGTTTAATAGAATATGAGTAGTTCCAGCTGATACTTGTGCTGAAAATCTTATACATCCTCCCGTTCTTAAACTATATGCCCAATCGCATCTAGCTGCATCGGTTAATCCTCTGGAAGCATCTGCTCCCAATGCTATTAACCCCAATCCATCTGCCGTTTTTGCTATAAAACTTGCTTCTGAGCTTGAACCAGTTAATCCCGTTTGTACAGCTATATATGCTGGATAATTTGAACAATATGTATGAAAAGTGTAAGTAGGACATTGTAAGCCTACTCCCACATACCCATTGGTAGGTGCTACAAAAAGTCTTGTTGAAGATGTATTTAAATCATAAACTTCAAATCCCTTTCTTACTCCATCTTGTCCAAACAACCAACATTGGGTACTAGTGGCTGTTGTTATATTTTCATTCCAAGCTTCACCTACACCTTTTATTGAAAGATGTCTATTTGGAGATGCATTGTTTATACCAACATATCCAGAGCTGTTAATCATCATTTTAACTCCACATGAGTTATTAAACAACAAATTACCAGCTCCTTCTCCATTAGCCGCACCCGTTGAAAATATTCTCCAACAATCACCACCAGTAGAAGTATTTTGAAGCAATATTGTTGTACCGCCTGTGTTTGAGCCTACTATTGATAATGGGTTTTGTAAAGTTGAGTTAATTGATATTTGAGGAGTACATATTGTATTTGAAAAACATGCGGTGCCAGTTCCTACTAAGTTATTTTTAATACAAGTAGTAGTACCATCATCTATAATACAACTATCAACTAAGTGCTCATTGCCCGTTCCTTTTTGTATTATATTAAGCGTAGGATATGTTTCACTTCCAATACTATCATATGTTTGAGGACCCATCAAAACTACTGATGAAGTCACCGTAGTGTTTGCCCCCCTATGTACAAAAATCATTTCATCTTGCACCGAGTCGTATAAAAATGAGCCACTACTTCCTATTGAGCCACTATCACCAATCACTAAACCAGCATATCTTATAGCAGGATTCGCAGTATTTAGATTTACTATATTAGTTCCAATAGATACTGCCGATGCGGTTATGTTTTGAAGCGATGAAGACCCTTGCACAACTAAATCTGCGCTAATAAAAAGCGAACCTGTAATAGTTTGTGTACCAATAAAAGTATTACTTCCAGTGGTTGCTAAACTTCCGGTTTTAATTTCTAAGTTTGTTAAACGAGTATTTTGTATAGTATTTAAACTATCTACGCTTGCTGAAGTTGTTTCCAATGCACTCAATCTTGCATTCTGAGTACTATTAAGAGTATCAACTGATGCTGATGTAGTTTCTAATGCCGATATTCTACTTATATTAGAAGCTGATATTGTTTCTAAACTTCCTAATCTATTATTTTGAGTTGTGTTTAGAGTATCTACACTTGCAGAAGTAGTTTCTAATGCGTTTAATCTTGAAGTTGCTGAAGATGTAAATGTGTTTGTTGCTGAAACACTTGCAGTAAATGAATTAAATGATGAACTATTTAATTTAGTATCTATATTCGATTGTAATGTAGATGAACTAGCATTTAATTCAACATCGGTTGTGTAAGTATTATTTAATGATGATGTAAAATTTTCAATAGCATCTAATCTAGTATTTGCAGATGCAGTTGTTGTTTGAATTGCATTTATAGTTCCTGCATTAAGAGTTGCTACAATAGTACCATTGTCGACAAAGTTAATTGAAGAAGTAGATACATAAATCTCCTTAAAGTATTTATCAGTACTACCTAAGTTTCTTATATTAGTTTCATCAGGTATAATGTTACCACCTACCGATATGTTTTGGAATGAAGCACTGGCATTTACAATTAATGAACCGGTGATTGAAGCATCATTTATTAGCATTATACTTTACTTTTGTTAGTTTAGTATAAATATAGAATTATATTTGTTTTCTTTAACCTACTAAGTATCCACTAAAATTACCCCAAGAAGTAGAGTTGTGAGAAAATGCACCATCTGTATCCCAAAAAGCACCTACACAAGCTTTACATCCAGATGGAAGATATACTGCAAAAGAACCAAACATTGGAACATATCCACCATATCCAGTACGGTCTACACCTGAGTTACATCCATATCTTGTAAAATAATAAGTACCAACTCCAAAATTTGTTGATAAAAATGCATGTCCACCTGTTGTATTTTGGGTATTTTGATTTAAAAATACAAAATTAAATTGATATAATCCAGATACCGGCGCTGTAAATGTACTATTAGTGCCATTATACCCTCCACCTGCATTATATAATACACAATTAAATTGAATAGTTGCACCTGCTGTTCCAATATTAGTACCAGTATTTATAGTTGCTTGGAATGCTGCACTACATGGTCTTTGAATCTGTCCACCTTGAGTTATACTAAATACGGGAGTGTAATCGTTTGTATTATTTGGTGTACTATAAAATGTAAGAGTAGCATCATTTGGATAACTTTGTCCATTTACAGCCCATCTATTACATTTTCTGTAATCTTGTATTACCATTACAGTTTGCCCTGCATTCGATGATGATGACCTAAGAACTAATGGGTTACCAACTGTACCTGTCGAACAATTGTCAGTATTAATACCAACTTTACCATCGCCAAAAATAGTAAGAGCGTTGAATGGGGAAGATGGTTGGCCTACTGTAAATGCATGACCAGCAGAAACTCCTGTGCAACCTATTGCATAATACCTAGCCATTGGGTTTGAACCGAATACTGGTGTTGGTACAAAATCTATAACTAAACTATTACATACTGATGTGAAATTTGGCGTATTACATCTTATTCTAAGTGCACCCATCACATCCATCCTATCAACAGGAGATGCATGTCCAATTCCAATCGAACCATTTTTATTTACCAAACCAATAGTGTTTCCAGCATATAAACTAATAACATCATTTGTTGCGGTTGTGTAAAATCTTAATTCTCCCGAATTAATTTGTGCGGTGTATCTCGTTATTCCATCATTATAAAAGTCAATTTTATCAGAAATACTATTAGCAAATGATAATGGACTTTGTGGATTTAAATTACAAATACCTACATTACCACCATTTGGCACCATAAGAATATTAGAACAAGAATATCTATTAAGATATAAAGCCGCACCATCTATATTCAAACCTATATTGGTACCTGTACATATTTTTGCATCAACAGTACAAGTTAAATAAATGCTTGGTACATTCATATAACAAGCAAAAGTAGTTGATGAATTTGAATTAAAAGTTAATACAGATGCGGCATCTTTACGAATAACCATACAAGATGTTCCCGTAGCCGCTGTATCGTATGTTAGATAACCATTATTTGTATATCTAAAATCCGTAGCTTGTACACTATTTCCAAAACATGCAGTTCCCGTTCCTATAAAATTACCTTTTGTACAAATTGTTGTACCATTATCAAAAATACAACTATCTACTAAGTGTTCATTTCCTGTTCCCTTTTGAATTATATTAGATGTAGGATAAGTTTCATTACCTACATTGTCAAATGTCTGAGGGCCCATTAGAGTAACTGAAGATGTTACAGTGGTATTAGCTCCTCTATGAATAAAAATCATTTCATCTTGTACTGAATCGTATAAGAATGAACCAGAACCACCTACTGACCCACTATCTCCAATTGATAAACCTGCGTATCTAATTGCAGGGTTAGCTGTGTTTAATGATACTATGTTTGTACCTATACTTACTGCGGAAGCAGTTATATTTTGAAGAGATGAAGAACCTTGTACTATTAAATCAGTTGTTATATACAAAGAGCCTGTAATAGTTTGAGTACCAATGAAAGTATTACTTCCAGTAGTTGCCAAACTTCCA
>Ga0222712_10002594_pt1 | contig 20482 bp, 25 predicted proteins | sample C33_657DmetaG_FD_165043 | JGI IMG/M metagenome (GOLD analysis project Ga0222712, IMG submission 165043) | Estuarine water microbial communities from San Francisco Bay, California, United States - C33_657D | ecosystem: Environmental > Aquatic > Marine > Unclassified | place: USA: California... | reverse complement strand
CTGTATTCACGCCGGCGAGGCCGGCCAGCGTTTGAAAACTGTTCCATCGTCTCCACGATCCTCCAATCGTGTACACGATGCCAGCTTCATCAGGTGGACTCAAGATGGGTTCGCCGGACGCATACAGCGCCCACGCCAAATCGTCTTTAAACGCGAAGGTATTGGTCAGGTCAGGGTGGCCCTTGCGGGTGATGCGGGCCTGCCATCGGCCTGAACGCTTTCGAAAACTAGCCATAGCCTCTCCGGATGGACAAGCGATGGACAAAGTGATCGGACAGAAAGCGCAGTTGGAGGCGGGTGGCCTGCAACTGATTGATTCGCAAAGGGAAAATCTGGTCGGGGTGAGAGGATTCGAACCTCCGGCCTCTACGTCCCGAACGTGCCTGGCTACGTCCTAAGTTGTTGATTTTATTGATTTTTTCTCTTCTGTAGTTTAGTTTGTAGTTTATTTCTGGCTGACGGCTAACCAAAGAAAAGACGCTGCTTGCACTGCAAAAACGTGTCTGTCAGTGTGCCACAAAAGCCTCTACGTTCAGCGTCTATTTTTTCGACAGAGCATCAGAGCCATCGCCCACAACGGACTGCAGAAAGTTGTCAATACACAAACGGAAACGACTTTTACTGGTGTTGCAAAAAGGAGACGGCGTCAATAGCCAACTATTTTTGTCGGAATTTACAGCTCATCAACGGATGCCACTCGCTTCGTAGCACGGCCGAATGTCATTCACTATCGATGACGAGCAACGCTTAGAAGAACTCTATTTCTTGCACAGAAGCCCTACAACACGTCGATTGTCATTGCTGTGCTCGCCTCGTTAAAGGGCTCTGCCATCGACAGCTTATAGGGTGGTTAGATTAAAAGTGGTGGGGGTTAGGTTCTGCACCCCCTTCGAAAACTGCAGCAGAAATTTTTTGGGTGCTGCAACCATTTCCACTATGCCTCTCATCCCCACTCACCACTTTTTTGCAGCAGCTATGTTTCTCGCCGAAAAACCTACTTTTTTGGCTGGTTTGAGCGGTTTATTTGGCATCGGTTGAGGCTGTGCCGACGCTGTGGCTGCTGTCTGCTGAGTTGGGGGTGAGGGCTGCTGTGCTGACGTGGGTTGGGTAGGCTGTGCCGCAAGCTGTTGGGGGTTGGCTGCACGTGTGGGCAACTGCTGAGCAGCCACAGCCGTTTTCTGTAGCTGCTGTGGTGGGGGCGCTGCCTTTTTTGTTGGGGGTGGTGGGGGTAGGCGAACAGATGGCGCTACCCCCTTCAGCTTCCGCTTGCCACCCTTCAACTTTGCAGCACGTTGCGCTGCCGCCTTACGTTCTGCCTCATCACGTGCTTGCTGATTGATGGCAGCCCACACGTTGTCATTGATGAGCTTCCATAGTGCCATCTGCTCTTCGGCACTTGCGATTTCCATTAGCCTCATCGTCATCTCCTTTTCTTATATTTATGTGAGATGCCGATGACGTAGCTACGGAAGTCGCTGCAGAGCCCCTATGACATTGCCGACGCCGTATTGAGCCTCTAACAGCCATTTGGCTCTGTTGATGTCCTCAGCTTGCACTTGTGTTCGAACGAGGATGGTGCTGCCACCACTCATCCGAACACGAACGGTGGCAGCGTAGCTCTGCAGCTTCATTTCTTAAAGCCACTTCGCAGCTTGTTGCTGACGGCGTCAATCTGTGCATCCAAGCTGCCTTCTTCGACTGCTTGTTTGACGATTTCCAACGTGGGCAGCAGCTCTTCGACGGAAGACAGCTCGATGGCATTTTTCCCTTTGCTGACTTCGATGACTTTGGCACCGTAGCGGATTGAAAGATTGAGCTTGCCATCTGCAGTCGCCCACCACCACTGCTTCACTTTCTTTGCAGTTTCGATGCTGCGACGTTCGCCCGATTCAGCATCTTTTACGGTTTTGAACTTGGTAGGGGCATACACACGCCCTTCTGCTTGTGCTCGCGCCAGCTGCATTTGCTCGAACAGCTTTGCACTCAGTTTGTTGCGGCGCTGCTGTGTAGGCGTTTGCGCTGTAGCACGCTTAGCTACGACGAATTTCAGATTGGTAAGTGCAGTCATTCAATGCTCCAAAAAAGTTGTTGTTCATTGAATGTAGTTTCAGAGTGCGGCGATGGACAACCGAAAAAGGCTGCATCGTGTGGCTCTTTTCTCACACCGAAAATTCGTCTCCTTTTATTTGGTTTTGCTAAATAGCTGTATGAAGCTATCAGCAGAACACGTTCGAAATTTCCTCAATGGGCACAGCCAACACATCACACATTGGGCTGTTGCTCACACACCTTTTCATACCTACAAGGCAACACCAAAGCAGCTCGAAAGAATGAAGCACGAGGCGCAGAATCAGTGTCGATTTTTTCGACGCTCATTTAGTCAGTTCCTCTATCAAGCAAAGGCATTACGCAAGCCCGAAATCTACAGCCCACTACTCATCACCACCATCGAAGGCGTTAAGGCATCTCCATTCACACAAGACACCATCCATTTCAATTTCGCTATAGGCAACGTGCCAAGCTGCATCAGCACTGACGAGCTACGTCAAGTGTTCGAGCATTGTTGGGTTGATAAGGCAAAGCTCAGTGGCAATAAGTTATGGCTGCAAGCTGCAGACTGCAGTCGCAACACGCATTGGCTCAACTACATCACCAAAGAGGCAGAGATAGGCAACATAGACACGTGGGATTTCCAAAACACGCAAATCCCGCACGTCGCACTCGCAGCAGACTGAAGTTAGCTGTGCAGTTTCCACAAGCCCACGCAGATGATGGGTAGTGCTATCGCTTTGCCTAAAAACTTCGAACTGAGCAGCAACAGAGGATGGGTGGGTAAAAATCACCAAGCAGACGAAAAAATACCCTATACCTAAAAAAACTGCAGCGCAGAAATTTGAGGGCTGCAAACCCAATTCGGGCAGCAAACACGCAGCAGCACACAGACGCAGCAAAACACGCTACAGCACGCTTTTGAGGGCGTGTGCAGCGTTGGGTAGCGAGTAGGGCGCTAAATAGCTTGTAGGGCTTGTTTTGCTCAGTGGCGCTGCTGCCACTCGAAACTACATAAAAGTAGGATTTTCTGTAGTTCTTGCATAACACGTTGAAATCATTGAGATTTTTGCACGTGCCTTTTTCGGTTGCTCTTTGAAAACAAAGAAAACAAACTGCAGCTCTGTATTTATTTGATTAGGAGCAACAAATGGGAAAAGCAAAAACACTCAGCAGCACAGAGCTACGTCGTGTGCTCGACTACATCGCCACACGCAAACACGCAGCACGCAATAGGGCGATGCTGCTGCTCACACATTGGGGTGGAATGCGAGTAGGGGAAGTTGCAGCACTACGCTACGGTGATGTGCTCAACAGCGATGGCAGCGTGCGCGACGAAATACAGCTATCAGCAGAGCAGACGAAGGGCAAGCACAGCAGAACGGTGTTTGTCAGCACAAAGCTACGCAAAGAGCTTTCTGCCTACATAGCTGCACATCCGATGAAGGACGGAGAACACGCTCTTTTTTACACGCAGAAAAACCCCAAACGAGGCTTCACAGCCAACACGCTCACACAATACTTTCTGCACCTCTACCGCAATGTGGGCATTGATGGTGCAAGCAGCCACAGCGGACGACGCAGCTTTGCCACCGTTCTCAGTTCGAAGGGCATTGGCATACGTGTGTTGATGCGTGCAATGGGGCACCGCAACATCAGCACCACTATCGGCTACGTTGATGCATCAGACGATATGCTGCGGAAGGCAGTTGATTTGATAGCTTAGTCTGCAGGGAAACTCTTGTGGGCTACTTTCTCAACGCTCAAATTGTCATTGAGTTTATAGACGTAAATATGGAAGTTTGAACCGCTTATGTTCATCTGAGAGTCAGCGTCATCATTCAGCTCTTTGAAACTTCGATAGGAATCATTTAACGGCCAGTTCAACCCACTACGGCATACAACTAAGATGCCATCTGCTTGTCGAAGGTTCGTTGTCTCAGTCCAACCTTGTTGCGCTAAAATCTTTCGCGCCTCTATACGAGTGGAAATGCTGTGTGCAACAACAGCAACACTGAGTCCGCGCTGAGCGTAGGCAGTTTGATGCGTTGCTGCAAAAAAAACTGAAGAGGCAAGCACAGCGAGGCTTTGTTTTAAAAAGTTTCTCGTAATCATAGGTCGCCTTTTGAGGATATTAGGTAGGGAAGACTGCGAGTAGAACAGCACAAATTACGACTGCAGCCCAAACCAAGCAGACGAATAAAACAGCTAATCCATTGATGCGACGCCTTAGCGATAAGCCATCGCCTATGTCTGATGGACGTATCAACATACCCCAAGCATTTGGAATTGCACGGAAATAAATTCGAACGCTTTCTTTGACTTTTTCTCCGAACGATAGTCCTTGCTTGACAGATGAGCGCAGAATGAAAAAGGCTAAAAGAGCAGCAGCAGCAACGAATAAAGCGCTACCAGCTATAGCTACTGCAGTTCCTAAGTAAGGTGCAGCTGAAATTCCGATTGCTACACCTAAGGCTATTACGATGATTAAAGTGATAGGACTCATTAACTTAGGCATTTAAATTCGAGTTGATGATTCCGTTGTATGCTTCAACCACTTCGGCGTTTGACATATTGACTTTGAAATGCAGCCCACGTGTTTTCAGTCGTAGTCCAAACCAACAGCAATAGACTTCGACAACGTGCCATCCTTTGCGTGGAAGTGGCAATTCATTTTTGTCGCCGAGCAGAAATGTGCCACTGAAGGTAGCTCCTCTATACATCGCGTCTTTGACAACGATGACACGTGCATTTCGAACAGACTGCGTTGCAGAGGGCTTTGCACGTTTTGAAGTATTGGGAGCATTGTTTTGCTCGTTCCAAACCTCTGCTGACATATAGAAGTGCATCTCTTCTCCTTTAACTTTAGAATTTGCGTGTTGCAGTATTGACCTTGCTACAAAGCCCTTCAGCCTCCAAAATTCTGTTTGCAGATAATTGGCTATAGTTAAATATTCCAGTGTGTCTGTCTATTTGAATAGTCTGGCTGAACCAATCGCCAGATTTTATTCCTGTTCGTAGCTCCATCACGTCCCACTTTCCATCGTCACTCGAGTTGTATTGCTGAGTCTTTTGGGATTTCCCCGATTTGTCTGTGAAGTAAGATGATCCGAAATTAATCCTTAATATGTTGCCCACAGATTCGCTGACAATCAAACCATTTTTTTCTGCAATTTGAATGGTGAAAGTTTCTGTCTTAATAGATTCACCAAGCGTTTGCGGAAAGAGTTCCTTAATCTTCGCCTTACAAGAAATTTTTGTCGCATCGGACTGCGCCCAACAATTGTTCGCAAACAACGAAAAAAATAGAATGAAATATAACTTTTTCAGCATATGCCTAAATTGTTTCTGAGTTGGGGAACTGCCCTTTGGCTGTGTTGCCAATGATGGCTCGTGCTTGCTTGGTGTAGCGACTAACCGTCATCGTCATTGTGGCGTGTTTTTTACGAGTGTCATAGGGGTTATCCCATTTGTGTGGCATAGCGTTTGGGACGAGCTTGAGACTTTCGCCTATAGCCCATAACGGCTGACGTTGCTCTTTGGGCAGAGCATCGTTGGCAGCAACAGCGTCATAGACAGCAAGCATCACCTTAAGGCTGTGCTGTGTGAAGTTGCGATGCAATGGGTAGCGTGCTGTGCTCGCAGCTGTCTGCAGCGACTTACGCCCACGCTTGCCTTTGTGCTCTGTCTGCAGCAAGTCAGCGAACTTCTTCTGCAGATGCCTACGCCCTAAATCAATATTGACTGCGACATATAGGACGTTGCAGCCCCAACGTTTGTTTATCTCTGCTGCAGCGTCGATTTTTTGGACGCTCAGCTCTAACGGTTCTTCTGCGAACAAGTAGTCGCCTTTGTTGTTTGGTGCCCCCCACCAACTGCGGAAGTCATCAGAACGCACATCGCCGAAGTCTGCATATAGAGCAGCAAGCTCGCCTATCCCCCCACGCTCACAGCACGCTATGTAGTCAGCGTTGCGTCGCAGATATGCCCACCACCAATAGTAGGGACTGCGCTGCTGCAGATGGATAGGCGATGGCTTGTGCTTCGTCCCAATCAGCGGATGGATGGCTAAGAATTTTTTACGCATTCAAAGATGATATCAGCTAATTTGCAACGAATAAACTGCTGCCTAAAAAATAGGCAAAGAGGCGCATACTAACACTTGTGCTGAGGGACATAACCAATTAAGTCAAACAGCACATTTTATTAACTAACTGAAAGGTGATTTATGTCGAAGTTGAAGAGTGTTTGTGAATGCCCTAAATGTGCAAAAGCACGAGAAATTAAAACGCACGAATGGCAGCTGCATTTGTTTGTTGGAGAAAACTCATACAACATTAAATGCGACTTGTCTGTTTTTCAGAACGATTTAGATTTCGATAATGCTTTGCATTGGGATGTTGGGTTCTGTGGAGAAGCACGATACATCATTTATCGAAAGGAAGATGGTGTCCTCGTTGCTTGGTATGACTTAGTGAAAAAGTGCGGTTATGCAAGTGAATTGGTTGGCGATTCTATTTAATTAAAAGGAAATTCAAAATGGCTAAAACTACTAAAGCTCAAGCTGCTGCAATGGCTACTGCAATCTCTGCAAACGTTAAAGCAGTAATCGATGCGGCAAATAAGCTGTCTGTGCAGCGTGAAACTTTCGAAAAGGAAGAACTCGCACGCAGTAATAAGGCGCTGTATGCAATTCTTTCAAAGGTATATGCACTCTTTAATAAGGCTGTCAAAGATGGCTGCATTAAAGAAACTGCGAAAGAAATGCGCTCGCTGCTGAAAGAGCGTGGTGTGAAAGTGCAAAGCAATACACCAGCTCTTACTTGTTTCGTTCGCTTTGTGTTTAACAGCGACAGAAAGCGTGCATATAACTATGCAAGCACGCTTATGGCAGCTGTAGATGCAGAAATCAAGCCCGAAAACCTCGCTTCATTTATTGAGGGGAGTAATGGAGTGGAAGAGTGCAAAAAGGCATACAAAATGAAAGACGAAACAAAGCAGCGAGTTGAAGCTGTAGCTTCAGCAAGCGTCGATGTAATGACTTTTTTGAAAACTATGCCTTCAGCTGCCACTATTACGCTGCCTAACACAAGCGTCGATTTGAGCGACGGTGTCGATTTTGCGTTCATCGTTGCTCGTAGCGTTGGCAATGGCAACTTCGAATTGCTACGAGCTGTGCCTAAATCGACAAAGGCTATGCAGACTGCTGCTGTTAAAGAGCTTGCGAAAAATTTAATTGAAGTTGCAGCTAAAGCACAGACTGATGCAAAGGAGCAGAAAGTAAAGACAACTACTGAAAAAGCAGTGAAGTCAATTTCTGCGAAGGCTGCTGCAAAGATGACGCTGAAGGAATTGGAAGCAGCGTGAGCTTTACGTGGGGTGCAGTAATGCACTCCACCTTTTAGATTAAATGATTAAGGAGATTATTATGGGTAAGATTGTTGATACAGAAAAGAAATATCGTCCTCGTTCCCTTGCTGATTTTGTTTTCCCAAATAAGCACGTCGAAGAAGTTGCAAAGGCATATGGGACTGGTGAAATTACTCGTCCGCTGATTTTGAGTGGGACGAATGGGACTGGTAAAAGTCTATTGTCGGAACTAATACCGCAGCAGATTGAAGGATTTGAGCCCCAAATCAATCGAGTGCGTTCGTGCGATTTGAATAGCAGCAAAGAAATCTACAGCCAATTTACACGCAACAAGCAGTTCGATAAATTGTTTAAGCCTAATAATCAACGCTTCAGCTACAACATTATTGAAGAAGTCAATTTTGATACGAAAGCGAGGGACGCTTTTCGGGTAGTGCTCGATGAGTATAGAGGTATTGATATGACGATTATGACTACTAACGAGATAGGGAAGATTGATGTTGGCGTCCGTAGTCGCTGTGAGACTCTACACGTGCCACCTTGTGAGCCTAATGTGTTTCTCCCTCGCGCTAAAGCCATCATTGAAGCTGAAGGCTACAGCATCGATGACGACGCACTAATGGCTGCGTTAGATGCCGTCTATGATGCTAAGGCAGATAATCGTCGCTACTATCAAACTATCGACGAAATAATTCGTAAGGCATAGTCATTCGTCCATTTAATAGACGCTTTAAGCCCACTCTATGTGGGCTTTATTCTTTTATTAATCTCCCATCTTTTTAGAAGATGGACGCCTTCTTCAATGAGTCGTTCAATGTTCGATTCATCTGTAATTTTATTGACGATACCTTTTCTTCGATGATTGATTTTTATTTTGTTGCTGCCTCGTATTCCGTAAATTTGCCCGTGTATTATTTCATTTCTTTTTTCGAAAAACGTAATTGTTCTGTCGATGGAGAATACTTGGTAGTTGGGCTGAGCAATGAGTTGATGTTTTATGTCATCCAACAAGATGCTGATTGGCTTTTTTGTCCTTGCATTATTGTGTAATATTGCGTGAGTGTCTTCAATACAATGTTCGATGTATGAGGCAATAACTGTCAAGTAGCCGATGCTTGCGAATATTCCGTGCTTTTTATAATTTCTTTGCATTTCAGTTGCATTGGAGTTCAATATTTCTGCTGCTTGCGAGCGTCTGTATGAATTCTGGTGATAAGCTTTTACTAAAATAAACTGTTATGGAATTCCTTCTAATTTCTTTGGCTATTTCTCGTGCAAGAGTATCATTTCCTTTTTTGTCGGCATCTCTAAGTTGAGGAATTAGTGAGTTGATGTATTCTGTTCGTGTGGTTTTGGGTATCACAGTATTGGTATAGCTATTCATATCCTTAATATCATCTGTCAATGAAGTAAATGTGCCAGAATTCTCATTCCACACAAATCGGCAGATTTTATCTGTTTCGCTTTTTGTTTGGGGTGTGGATGTTCCTTTGCTTGTCGTGTTTGTGCTGGTCGGATTATTGTTCTTTTCGTTTGAGATGCCAGGCTTAGTCATCGTTGAAAGTAATATCCAGCCAGCTATACTTAATACACTCACAAATAATATTGTTTTGAAAGATTTTGGTGTGGCTACATTTGCATCGGAAACAATGAATGTTTGAGTGGTGCTTTTTTCATTATTGCGCTTGGCAATCAGATAGATAATCCAGCAGACAATCGGTATGATTGCTATATTGACTATTGAATAATTGACAATTTTATCAATTCTTGTGCTAAGCCCTTGTAGTGGAAATCCAATTAATTCGTTCGCCACTCCCATTAGCCCATATCCTAATGATATTGATGCTATGCTTGATATTGCTCTTAATGTCTTGCTTGCTTGATTTTTGAAAATTATCTTTCCAAGCGGAAAAGCCAGCCCAAACCCGAATATGGCTGATATTGCTGCTGATGCAAAAGCAGTGGTGGTGTTTATTTCCATTTATTTCTTGCCTCTTCTGCTTTGTAGCATTTCAATATTCATCTCGCCCTCTAAGTGCGATGCATAGAAACGCTCAATCATCTCAGTTGATGTGCGTGCGTTGCGTGCGAGTGTGAGCAAGTCCAAACCTTCGCCATATAGCAATCGATACATTATGCAAGTGTGCCGAAGGCTGTAAAGGCTGCGCTCTTCCCCACGTGCCCCCTTTGCAAGCCCACAATGCGCCAACACGACGCTGAACTGCCGTTGTAGCTGTGTGAGTGCAGCGCCCCTACGCTTTTCAATCTGTTCCTTTGTGTCTGCTGCCGATTTACGTCCAAACGAGGGCAGAAACACGTAGTCCTCTGCCGTTGCTCTGTTCTTTCGCTTGTCGTCGCTCCAATGCAGCGCCTTCTGCCGACGGTAGTAATGCACAGCAGACGCCATCGACACAATGGGCTTGTCGTGCTTCTTGCTCGTTGGCAGCGACATACGCAGATAGGTATGCACGCCTTCAATCACTTCGATGTGCTTGTGCTGCATCCATTTGATGTCGGTGGGACGGATGAAGCTGTTCGTCATAAAGACGATGAGGTTCCGCAAATCCTCCGTTATCTCCACACGCCGCAGCAGTTGGCTCGCTGCAATCTTCTGCTGCAGAGCCTTCTGTGCTGCTGCACGCGGCTTGTAGGTTGAGGGCTGCCGTTTGGCTGTGAAGATTTCCTCTTTGCCGTTGTCATCGACGAACTTGCGTATCTCCCACGTCTCGCCACTGAGCTTGCGTGCTGCATTCCATAGCTTGCGGTATTCCCTCGTGTTGAACCAACCGCGCGGTGCATCAACCTTTTTGACTTTGGGGAATTGCGGCACAGCTTCGATGTAGCCTCTGCGCTGTGCGTAGCCCAACGTCTTGCGGACGAGCCCCAAATAGTTGCTGATGGTGGGCGCTGTGAGCTTGTCGGCACTGAGCTTGTTGATGAACTTCTCAATGACGAAGTAGTCGATGCTCTTCAAGTCGTAGCTGCGGAAGTAGGGCAGCACTTCCTTCTGCAGCCGATACCTATCGTTCTGCTGCATCATTGCGCTCATCTCGCCGCGCTGCACCTTTGCGTCTTGCTGTTCGAGCAGAGCATCAGCACACAGCTCGAAGTCGGCACGGCTGTTGAGCACGAGCCCTTGTCGTTGCTTGTAATTGACTTCATCGTAGAAGTCTTTGGCGAACTCGATGGCTCGTCGCTTGTCCGTTTCCTTTGTGCTTCGACGAAGGATTTTTCCATCGGCGTAGTAGCGCACCCACCAAAACGGCGACGCTGCAAGCTGATAGATGACGAGCTTCTTTGGGTAGTTGGGAACGTGTGTGAGGTTGAGGGCAGAAGTGCGATGCTTCGATGCCCCACCGTCGATTTGCACGACGCTGAGAACTGCCTTCTTTGCTGCTGCACGTGCCACTATGCAGCCTCCAAAAGAAAAAACACGCTGTAGATACGCTCTACAACGTGTTTTTCAGAAACCAAAGTTTTCAATATGCTGAAATCTAACATTTGTAGTTTAGTCTAAACTAAACTACAAAACTGAGCAACCGAGCTGCTAAGTTGTTGATTTCATTGAAGAAATTGGTCGGGGTGAGAGGATTCGAACCTCCGGCCTCTACGTCCCGAACGTAGCGCTCTACCAGGCTAAGCTACACCCCGAAAATCGTAGCAGACTAGGCTGCAGACGAAGGGCACAATTGTAGCAAAGAGCACTCCTGAATCGCTCTTGCCGACGTGCTCCCTGAATGCTTGAGCGCGAGCCGGCAAGCTTCAAAGCCCGGGGTGACTCAGGTGCGCAGCATGGCGATTGGCAATGGCTTGCGGCCCCAGCGAGCCCAGGACCATGCCCATCAATCCCGCCAGCACGCCTGCAAGCTGCGCGGGGAACTCTTCACCGGCCGGCGTGGCCAGAAACACCACCCAGGTAAGGATGCCCAGGACGATGGAAAAGATCGCTCCTTGCGTACTGGCGCGTTTCCAGTAAAGCCCGAAGACCAGGGGCACGAAGGCGCCGACCAAGGTGACCTGGTAGGCGCCCGAGACCATTTCATAAATCGAGGTGCCCTGGCTCTTGATGGCATAGGCCAGCACGAACAGGCTGAACACCAGAACGGTGATGCGCATGGTGCGCAGCTCGTTTTTGTCGCTGGTGCGCGGGCGGAACTGGCGCCAGATGTTTTCGGTGAAGGTCACACTGGGCGCCAGCAAGGTGGCCGATGCGGTGGACTTGATGGCCGACAGCAGCGCGCCGAAGAACAGCACCTGCATGGCAAACGGCATGGTCTCCATCACCAGGGTGGGCAGCACTTTCTGCGGGTCGTCCTTAAGCAGTTCGGCCGTGCGCTCGGGCATGATGATCAGCGCACTGGCCACCAAGAACATGGGCACAAAGGCAAACAGGATGTAGAACACGCCGCCGATCACCGGGCCGCGGGCAGCCGCGCGCTCGCTGTTGGCCGACATGACGCGCTGAAAAACGTCTTGCTGGGGAATCGAGCCCAGCATGATGGTGATAGCGGCCGCAATGAAAAACACGATGTCCTTGAAGCTGGGCTCAGGCAGAAAGCGAAACAGGTCCTGGCTGGTGGCCAGGCTGATGACCTTGTCCGCCCCGCCAGCCATGCCGCTGGCAAACACAGCAATAACGCTCAAGCCCACCACGAGGACGATCATCTGCACAAAGTCTGTCACCGCCACCGACCACATGCCGCCAAACAAGGTGTAGGCCAGGATGGAGACCACGCCGATGGTCATGCCCACTGGCAGGCTGATCGCACCGCCCGAGAGCAGGTTGAACACCAGGCCCAGCGCGGTAACCTGGGCCGACACCCAACCCAGATAACTGACCATGATGATCAGCGAGCAGGCCACCTCCACTGTGCGGCCGTAGCGCTCACGGTAATAGTCGCTGATGGTCAGCAAGGTCATGCGGTAGAGCTTGGCCGCGAAAAAAATGCCGACCAGGATCAGGCAGGATCCCGCACCAAAGGGGTCTTCGACCACGCCATTGAGGCCGCCGGACATGAACTTGGCCGGAATGCCCAAGACCGTCTCTGAGCCGAACCAGGTCGCAAAAGTGGTGGTGACGATCATCACCAGCGGCAGATGGCGGCCCGCGATGGCAAAGTCGGCGGTGGTCTTGACGCGCTTGGCCGCATACAAGCCCAAGACAATGGTGGCGAGCAGATAGACGATGACCAAAGTAAGCAACATGGCAGGTTCCTGGGTCAATAAAACAAGAGCCGCAAGGCGGAGCCTATGCGATGAGCGCACGGATTCTAAAACCGGGCCGATCACGGCAAGGCGCCCACACCCTTATCAACCCTGAGGAATATGCGGCTGTGTGGGCCCCGGGGAAGGTGGGCAGTAAAAGGCTCCGCCGCTCGGGATTGCCCTAAGATGCACTCTTTTGTTCTACCGATCTGACCATGTCCTCTGTTCGTATCCTCGCCGCCGCTCTCGGCTTGGCGACCTTGAGCGCCTTTGCCCAGGCTCCCGCTACCGCTCCCACAGCACCAGCAGCACCAGCAGCACCCGGGGCACCGGCGGCGCCAGCGGCAGCGCCAAGCAATGCAGCGGCACCGGCAGCGCCCGCCGCCAAGCCTGGCGATGCCAAAGCCTCAGATAGCGACAGCAAAAAGGCGGCCAACAAGAAAAAGCGCAAGGCCAAAGCAAAGAAAAAAGCCCGCAAGGCTTAGTAAGTTTTGGCAGATCTGATCAACAGACCCGGCGGGCTATGCGGGCCATGGGCGAGTCGGCCTCGATCTCGTGCCAGTCGCGCAGCATGCCCTGTTTCTGGACTTCCTTGCCACTGAGCATGCCGCCACTGAAGTAGCTCATGTGCGTCAGCCGGGCCATGCGGGCCTTGCAGTTGATCTGCACCTGGGCGCGCATGGAGCGGTAAGTCTGCCCTTCAGAATTGGTCTGCGGCGCGCGGTAATCCAGCACCGTCCACAACTGCTTGTTGGCGCCGTGCTGCTCGATGGACTGCGGGTCCATGTAGTACATGCCCTGATCGGCCAGGCTCAAGGGCTCCCAACGAGTTGCGGCCTGGCTAGGCAGGCTCAGCAAGCACCCAAGGACGGCAAGCGCGGCGATGGCGTGAGGAGGTTTCAAGGTCGGCTCCGAATTCTGGGCTTCAGTGCGCTCGGGAAACTCTTGATGTAGAAGGTGGGTCTGTGCCGATGTCCGGCCATCCCCATTCAGGAACGGCGCTGCAGGAGCTGCGCCGCCAGGTCGTTGAGCGCGCGCCGGTAGGCGCTGTCCGGCAAGCCAGCCAAGGCGGCAATCGCCCGCTGGGCTTCTTGTGCGGCCCGCTCATGGCTGATCTGAAGGGCGCCTGTCTGAGCGACGATGGCCACGATGGCGTCGAGCTGGTCGGCACCACCTTCCTCGATGGCCGAGCGGATCAGCTCGCGTTCGGCCGGGCTGCAGCGACCCATGGCCACAATCAGCGGCAGCGTGACCTTGCCTTCGCGCAAGTCGTCACCCAGGTTCTTACCCATTTCGGCCACGTCGCCGTCGTAATCGAGGGCGTCGTCGATCACCTGAAAAGCCGTGCCCAGGGCCTGACCGTACTCGGCGCAAGCCGCCTCGGTAGCGGCATCGCTGCCGGCCAAAATAGCAGCCAGACGCGCACTGGCCTCGAACAACTTGGCCGTCTTGGAGCGAATGACATGAATGTAGTCGGCCTCGCTGAGCGAAGCGTCGTGCATATTCATGAGCTGCTGCACCTCACCTTCGGCAATCACGTTGGTGGCCTCAGACAGCACCTCCATGACGCGCATATTCTGGGCCAGCACCATCATCTGGAAGGCGCGGGAGTACAGGAAGTCGCCCACCAACACACTGGCCGGATTGCCAAAAGCCTCATTGGCCGTGGGGCGGCCCCGCCGCAGGGTGGACTCGTCGACCACATCGTCGTGCAGCAAGGTGGCGGTGTGTATGAATTCCACCACAGCCGCCAGGTTCAGCCGCTGTTCGCTGCGGCAAGCCAAGGCGCCGCACATCAGCAGCAGCAAAGCGGGACGCAGACGTTTGCCGCCAGCGGCCACGATATAGCGGGAAATCTGGCCGACCAGGGGCACGTCCGAGGCCAGGCGCTGCTCGATCACCGCGTCCATGTCCCGCATGTCCTGGGCAACCAGTTCCAGGGCGGCGGAGGTGCTGACGGGGATGGGTGACAAAGTGAAATTTCCTGACAAAAATCTTCAAGATTATAGGTCGGACCCGGCTTATCCAAGGCAGTACAGAGCGCGGACAGGGTGGGAAGCCGGGCTAGGCGGCCTGTTGCAGAATTGCGCCGCCCTCCCCCCAACGGCTTACAGCAGGGCCCCAGAAGCCGCGCCAGACGGGGCTGGCGTCGACAAAACCGGCTCTAGCGGCTACAATAGAAAGCTTTTCCGCCGGCAGTAGGGTCAGCGGAAAATTCCTTTCGCTTCAATTCGAAGAGGTTTCAAGTATGTACGCGGTCATAAAAACCGGTGGCAAGCAATACAAGGTTGCTGCCGGCGAAAAAATTAAAGTAGAACAGATTGCTGCGGACGTAGGCCAGGAAATCGTGATCGACCAAGTTCTGGCTGTCGGCGACGGCAGTCAGATCAAGATCGGCACGCCTCTGGTGTCCGGCGCAACTGTCAAAGCCACAGTGGTGGCTCAAGGCAGGCACGACAAAGTGCGCATCTTCAAGATGCGCCGTCGCAAGCACTACCAAAAGCGCCAAGGCCATCGCCAAAACTACACCGAGCTGCAGATCGGCGACATCGCCGGCTGATGCTCTAAAGCCTAACAGGAGTCCAGAACATGGCACAGAAAAAAGGCGGCGGCTCAACGCGTAACGGGCGTGATTCCAAGCCCAAGATGCTCGGCGTGAAAGTCTTCGGCGGGCAAGTCATCAGCGCCGGCGGCATCATCGTGCGCCAGCGCGGCACCCGCTTCCATGCGGGTAACAATGTGGGCGTGGGCAAAGACCACACCCTGTTTGCCCTGGTCGACGGCCAGGTGAGCTTTGCCGTCAAGGGCGCGCTCAACAAGCACACGGTGAACGTGACCCCGGCCTGAAGCCGGGCCGACATGGCCACTGCTTAAAGCCCCGCCCGGCGGGGCTTTTTCATTGGCAGCCGGGCATAGCCCATTGATTAAACTGGAGCGCCAGCCTGCGGCTGCGATCTACACCATGAAATTTGTTGACGAAGCCTTTATCGACATCGCCGCCGGCGATGGCGGCAGCGGCTGCGTCTCGTTCCGGCACGAGAAGTACAAGGAGTTTGGCGGCCCCAATGGTGGCGACGGTGGGCGGGGCGGCCATGTGTACGCGCTGGCCGACGAGAGCCTGAACACCCTGGTGGACTTCCGCTTCTCGCGCCGCCATGAAGCCAGGAATGGCGAGCATGGCAAGGGCTCCGACATGTTTGGCGCCAAGGGCGATGACATCATCCTCAAAATGCCGGTGGGCACCATCTTGAGCGACGCCGAAACCGGCGAGGTGGTGTGTGAGTTGCTGACGCCAGGCGAGCAGGTACTCATAGCCAAAGGCGGCGACGGCGGTTTTGGCAATCTGCGCTTCAAAAGCTCAACCAACCGCGCCCCGCGCACCAAGACGCCAGGCTGGCCCGGCGAGCGCAAAAACCTCAAGCTCGAGCTCAAAGTGCTGGCCGATGTCGGCCTGCTGGGCATGCCCAATGCCGGCAAGTCCACCTTCATCTCGGCCGTCTCCAATGCCCGGCCGCGCATCGCCGACTATCCCTTCACCACCTTGCACCCGAACCTGGGCGTGGTGCGGGTCGGCCCCGAACAAAGCTTTGTGATCGCCGACCTGCCCGGCCTGATCGAGGGCGCGGCCGAGGGCGCAGGCCTGGGCCACCTGTTCTTGCGCCATCTGCAGCGCACCCGCTTGCTGCTGCACATCGTCGATCTGGCACCGTTTGATGAAGGCGTCGATCCGGTCGCGCAAGCCAAGGCCATCGTGGCCGAGCTCAAGAAATACGACGAAGGCCTGTACAAAAAGCCGCGCTGGCTGGTGCTCAACAAACTGGACATGCTCGAGGGCGAGCAGCGGGTCAAAGCGGTCAAGGACTTTCTCAAGCGCTCACGCTTTAAGGGGCCGGTGTTCGAGATTTCGGCCCTGACCCGCGAAGGCTGCGAGCCACTGATCCGTGCCATCTATCCCTTCATCGAGCAGGTGCGACGGGCCGCCCAGCCGCAGGAGCAGGTCGACCCGCGCTTCGCACCAGCGGCCGATACCCCCACCTGAAGCCGGGCCCGCCCCAGGCCTGCGAGAGATCCAACAGACATGCAAAGCAAGCTCAGCTTAGAGGTGCTCAGCCAGGCCCGCCGCATCGTGGTCAAGGTCGGCTCCAGCCTGGTCACCGACGAAGGCCGCGGCCTGGACACGCAAGCCATCGCCCAGTGGTGCGAGCAACTGGCACGGCTGTCCAAGGACGGGCGCGAGGTGGTGATGGTCAGCAGCGGCGCCATTGCCGAAGGCATGAAGCGGCTGGGCTGGAGCAGCCGGCCCAGCGCCATCCATGAGCTGCAGGCCGCCGCCGCAGTGGGGCAGATGGGCCTGGTGCAGGCCTATGAGAGCCAGTTGCGCGAGCAAGGCGTGGGCAGCGCACAGGTGCTGCTGACCCATGCCGACCTGGCCGACCGCGAGCGCTACCTCAACGCCCGCTCTACCCTGCTGACGCTGCTGCAACTGGGCGTGGTGCCGGTGATCAACGAGAACGACACGGTGGTCAACGACGAAATCAAGTTCGGTGACAACGACACCCTGGGCGCGCTGGTGGCCAATCTGATCGAGGCCGACCTGCTCATCATCCTGACCGACCAGAAAGGCTTGTACTCGGCCGATCCGCGCAAGGATCCGCTAGCGCAGTTTGTGCACGAGGGACGAGCCGGCGACCCCGCGCTCGAAGCCATGGCCGGCGGTGCCGGCTCGAGCATAGGCAAGGGCGGCATGATCACCAAAATCCTGGCGGCCAAGCGCGCCGCCGGCTCAGGGGCCTCGACGGTGATCGCCTGGGGCCGCGAGCCGGGCGCCCTGCTGCGTCTGTGCGCCGGCGAGCTGATTGGCACCCTGCTGATCGCCCAAACCGCCAAGAACCAGGCGCGCAAGCAGTGGATGGTCGATCACCTGCAACTGCGCGGCTCGGTGACGGTCGATGAGGGCGCAGTTCTCAAACTGCGCGATGAGGGCAAAAGCCTGCTGCCCATCGGCATGATCGCCGTGCAAGGGGAGTTTGCGCGCGGCGATGTGATTGCAGTGCGTGACCCGCAGGGCCAGGAAATTGCACGCGGCCTGGCCAACTATTCCAGTGCCGAAGCGCGTCTGATTTTGCGCAAGGCCTCCAGCGAATTCGAGCGCCTGCTCGGATACACCGGAGAGCCGGAGATGGTTCACCGCACCAACCTCGTGCTCTCGCGCTGAAGCAATCAGGCAGGGCAAGCCCGCCCATGCTCAAGGCTTAACGGCCGGCAGATCACGCAGATCACGCTGCGGATCGGGGTCAAAACTGGCGCCGGGCGGCAGGTCGATGTCGGCCGGATCCACCGAGCCGGGCCCCTGCCCTGCCGCTTCGCGGCGCGGGCCACCCCGCAAGAAACGCGGGCGCTGGTCGGCACGGGCCTCACCGCGCGGAACGTAGCGCGACAGCTCATTGAGCGCCATCTCATAGACACCGCGCTTGAACTCCACCACCACGTCCAGCGGCACCCAGTAGTCGTTCCAGCGCCAGGCGTCGAACTCGGGATGGTCGGTGGCGCGCAGGTTCAAGTCCCAGTCGTGGCCCACCAGCTGCAGCAAAAACCAGATCTGCTTTTGGCCCTTGTAGTGGCCACGCGCGTCGCGCCGGATGTAACGATCGGGCACCTCGTAGCGCAACCAGTCCCGGGTCCGGGCCAGCACCTGCACATGATGCGGATGCAAGCCCACCTCCTCGTGCAGCTCACGAAACATGGCCTGCTCGGGGTTTTCACCCCGGTCGATGCCACCCTGCGGGAACTGCCAGGAGTGGGTGCGTATGCGCTTGCCCCAAAAGACCTGGCTTCTCTGGTTGAGCAGGATGATGCCGACGTTGGGCCTGAAGCCGTCTCGGTCGAGCATAATCGAACCTCAAAAATTTAAAACTGAGACCATTATGCACAGCCGTGGCCGCAGCGCCAAGCTGCCGCCCCGCATTTGCGTCTCCCCACCCCCAGCAGACCCGCATGAAAGCGTCCCAGTTCCACATTGCCACGCTCAAGGAAGCCCCCGCCGATGCCGAGGTGGTCAGCCATCAGTTGATGATGCGCGCCGGCATGATCAAAAAACTCGGCGCCGGCATTTACACCTACATGCCCATGGGCCTGCGGGTGATCCGCAAGGTCGAGGCCATCGTGCGCGAGGAGATGAACCGCGCCGGCGCGATCGAGCTGACCATGCCAGTGATACAGCCGGCCGAGCTCTGGCACGAAACCGGCCGCTTTGAAAAAATGGGGCCCGAGCTCCTGCGCATCCGCGACCGCCACGACCGCGATTTTGTGGTGCAACCCACCAGCGAAGAGGTGGTGACCGACATCGCCCGCCAGGAGATCCGCAGCTACAAGCAGCTGCCCAAGAATTTCTATCAAATTCAGATCAAATTTCGCGACGAGCGCAGGCCGCGCTTTGGACTGATGCGCGGGCGCGAGTTCATCATGAAGGACGCCTATAGCTTCGACCGCAACCCGGCCGCAGCGCAAGCCAGCTACCAGGCCATGGCGCAGGCTTATCGCCGCATCTTTGACCGCTTCGGGCTGCGCTATCGGGCGGTGGCCGCCGATTCAGGGGCCATCGGTGGCGACTTGTCCGAAGAATTCCAGGTAATCGCAGCAACCGGCGAAGACGCCATCGTCTACTGCCCGAGCAGCGACTACGCGGCCAATATGGAAAAGGCCGAGGCCCTGCCACCGGCGGGCCCTCGCCCAGCTGCCGCCGAGGCGATGAAGAAAACCCCCACCCCGGGCAAAAGCACCTGCGCCGATGTGGCCGCACTGCTGAGCCTGCCGCTTGAGCGCACCGTCAAGTCCCTGGTGCTGGCCACCGACGAACTGGGCGAGCAAGGCGCGGTGGTCAAAACCCAAGTCTGCTTGCTGCTGCTGCGCGGTGACCACGATATGAACGAGGTCAAGGTCGGCAAGGTGCCGGGCTTGGCCGCCTTCCGCTTTGCCACCGTGACCGAAATCGAAGACCACTTTGGTTGCAAGCCTGGCTATCTGGGCCCGATCGGCCTGAAAAAGCCGGTACGCGTGATCGCCGACCGCGAAGTGGCGGTGATGGCCGACTGGATCTGCGGCGCCAACGAGGTCGACTTTCACATCACCGGCGTGAACTGGGGCCGCGACCTGCCCGAGCCCGAGCTGGTGACCGATCTGCGCAATGTGGTGGCCGGCGATGCCTCACCCGACGGCCAGGGCAACTTGGCCATCGAGCGCGGCATCGAGGTCGGCCATGTGTTCTACCTGGGTACCAAATACTCCAAGGCCATGAACGCCAGCTTCCTGGACGAAGACGGCAAGCCCAAGCTGATGGAGATGGGCTGCTACGGCATCGGCATCACCCGCCTGCCAGCGGCAGCCATCGAACAAAACCACGACGAGCGCGGCATCATCTGGCCTGACGCGCTGGCACCGTTTACCGTGGTGATCTGCCCGATCGGCGCGCACCGCAGCGCCGCCGTGCGCGAGCGGGCCGAGCAGGTCCACGATGCACTGAGCGCCTTGGGCGTGGAGGTCATGCTCGACGACCGCGACGAGCGCCCCGGCGCCATGTTCGCAGACTGGGAGCTGATAGGCGTTCCACACCGACTGGTGATCTCCGAGCGGGGCCTCAAAGAAGGCCAGCTCGAGTACCAGCACCGCAAGGATGCAGCAGCGACCAAGGTGCTGGATGCCGAGGTGATGGACTTCCTGCGGACCCAGCTGGGGCTGTAAGGCCGCATCGCCGCGAGGGCGCGGCTCCCACATCCCATTGGCTCACTGGTCTTTCATGTGGGAGCGCCGCCCCCGGCGCGATAGGGCTGTTGATCGAGCGCCGCATCGCCGCGAGGGCGCG
>Ga0222712_10002593_pt1 | contig 20485 bp, 34 predicted proteins | sample C33_657DmetaG_FD_165043 | JGI IMG/M metagenome (GOLD analysis project Ga0222712, IMG submission 165043) | Estuarine water microbial communities from San Francisco Bay, California, United States - C33_657D | ecosystem: Environmental > Aquatic > Marine > Unclassified | place: USA: California... | reverse complement strand
ACAAGGTAGCATACTTGACACCGTTCTTTCTGCTGATCCAATGTGCAAACTCAGCAGTATAGTTGCCGTCCATCAGCTGACTGGACCGCAACACTTCGTCGGTCACATCCAGTATCTCCTGGCGGAGATTGTTATACTGTTTTCGGAGACCAGTAAAGGGAATTGTTAAGCCAGTGGTAGTAATTTTGAAATCCTTCTTCAACGTCAACCTTGGGGTCAAACCCTAACTTGGCACGAGCCCTATCAATATTTAATGCACCGCGGCTGGGAAAGTCTGCGTCTTTGTCTTTTACTTCGATGCTGCCACGGCCCACAATGCCAACCACCATCTCGGCGGCTTGGAGGAGGGACACAGAATGAGATTTAGTAATATTGTAAGTGTCGTTCGCAGCACCCACCTCCAGTGCTGCCGCCACAATGCCATCCGCAGCGTCATCAACATAGGTAAAGTCAAGAGTCTCCCTCGCTCCGTTGACATTGAGAACTTGACCACGCATGGCTCTGAGCATAAATTTTGCCACAACACGGTCTTCAACATCCAAAGGACCGTATACCGCTGAGGGGCGTATAATAACATATTCCATTCCCGTGCGTCTAGCATAGTCTTTTACCAACCATTCTCCTGCAAGTTTCATGATGCCGTATTGTCCGATTGGACTGCATGGGGCATCTTCTGTGACTTGATCTGCAAAGTCGCCGTATACCATTGAGCTTGAGATATACACAAAGCGTCGAACACCGTGTGATTTGGCACTCTCAAGCATGTTGATCAATCCACGCATCATTACATCAGCGCCGTGTGCAGGGTTGGCGTTGACAACTTTTTGTCTGGGAAATGAAGCCATATGTACAATCACTTCAGGTTGCTGTGTTCGGACCACATAGTCAATGGTGTCAGCACTTTCAATTGAAGCTGTGTACAACGGATGTCGATCGATCTTGAGGGCTCGTTCTTCCATCAAGTAGTCTACTTCAGCCTGCGGAATAATACCATAGTTGGTTTTGTTGTCAATGATGCTGACCAAATGATCCTGGCGCTTGAGTCGTTGTACCACATTGTGCCCGATAAGGCCGTAGCCTCCTGTTACTAGAATCTTCATTTTTTACTCCATTTCATTTGAAACCAAGTGTACACTTTTTCGTCCATGATAGTAAAGTTGCCTGCGATACTATAGTCCCAAAAATGCCCATCGATATATTGTCCTGCTGGTCCGTATGTTCGCCAAACCCAGTTGCGTTCTTCGTCCCGCAGTAGGCAATTCATTTTGTACAATGTCATGGGCACGAACTTCTCGCCGTCCCATACCTGTTTCCGCACAGGGGGCGGCAGTGTGACTTCTGCATCCGCATACTCGTACTCTATCACTTGAGTCCACCCCATTTGAGCCTCCAAAAACATTCGTTTTGTTCGCTGAGTCTGGCCACAATGTCATAGCGGTGGCCATAACTGTTAAGGTCTACAGTTCTATGCCAGTAGGGTTTTTCCACAGCATGTTCCATAATGAACTGGCCAGCATCACTTTGTTGCCAATCGTGTATGGGAGACGCCACAAACAAGTCAGGATCTTCTACATCGCCCATGCGAATGGTGTGTACTATGACATCACGAAACGCTATAGGTTTGCCGTCAATAATCTTGACTTGATATGGTTGCCAGTGCTTGGGTTTATTGGGATCTTGAATGCCAGCCATGTGCTAGTATAGCACACTGATTATGATTGTGCAACCAAGTCTGAGGCCATTGGAAAGATCTTGGCAATCACTTCAGCGCAGGCCACAGCAACTTCTTGATGCTCTTTTTGTGTGCCATTGGCCGAGCGCAGTTCAATAAAGTGGATCCATGATCGCAAGGTGCCATTCATGTACAAACGACTTTCAATCAAGCCTTCGGGTAGCACAGCACGAGCCTGCTCCTTGGCGATGCCATTTGTTATGGCCCATTCATAAGCATTTCTTGCTTCTTCAATCACTCGCTTTTGTCTTTCTTGCCACCAGGCTTGCAGTGCAAGATTTTCTGTGCTTATGCTGTTCTGTCTATTCTTTGGGTCTTGGAGTCTGGCTTCTCTGAGTACAAAGTTGAGATCTTTCGTTGGATCCGCGTAGCGTTGGCTGAACTCTTGGAAGCTAAAGCTCCGGTGCCGCAGAATCTGTCGAGCAATATCCCTTGTTGTTGTAATTTCCAAGCAAGCTGAAACCATTTCAAGGGGGCTCCAGTGCTGGTGTTTGACCAAGTACCGGATGAGTTTTTCGCTAGTGTCTGTGTTGAGTTGGTTGCTTGGATTGGATACACGGGCGCAATACGCGATGAGTTCTTGTGCATCGTCAAGGCCCATGCTCTTAAATTCGTCAGTTGGTTGGCTGTAGGAAAGGAGTTTAACATTCATTTTAATTTGGTAAGAAGTTTATCAGTTTCGGGTTGGGCCAGTTCAGCCACCGCCACAGTGTCAACAATGAAGTCAACATTGTCAACTTCGTCGCCAAACTCTGTGAGTATTCTTGTTACTATAATTTCTATTTCTTCCCAATCCAGACCTTGTTTTTTCAAGGTGCTGAGATTGATGGTCTTTTGTCGCTTGCCGTTGAGTTTGACAATGATCTTCTTGATACACTCAAGAGGAATGTCGGTCTTGTTGACCTCGTCAATTATGTGTTCCCAACGTTCAAGAAAGTCGTCACTGAACTGCTGCATCAGCGGTCACCCGTGATTTAGCAGGACGACCGCGCTTGGGTGCGGCAGGTGCAGGTTCAGACACAGATCTAGCATCACCAACATTCACGCCAGGAAACATGCGTTCAGCATCTTTCTTCATTCTAGCGGCTTCGGCAATCAAGCCTTGTGCATCTTGTTCCATGCGTTTGGCTTGAACCAGCATGTTGGCAGCCAGTGCATGATCATCTAGTGCGCCTGTGGCAGGTGCTTGAACAGGTGGAATGCCTTGTTGACGGTTCTTAAATTCTGCTTCAGCCTGGCGCTTGACTTCAGGAGCAACCATGCCGGCACTGTTGTCAATCTCTTGCATGCGCTTGAGTGCTTCTGTTCCTGACTCCATTTCCTTAACTAGTTTATTGATCTCATCTAACTTTACTGAACTAGTAGGAGTTGGTGTAAGGATAACTTGATTGGTAGCAATTTTTTTCAACATGCCTTCCACATGCAAGGTGTTGAGAATGTTGCGACCATCAGGTAACAAGTTGCGATGGAATACATCAGCAAGGTTACTGGCCTGCTGACCAGGTGCTGATTCCAACACACTCATCACTGAGTTGTGAATGTGTGTGGGCAACACATCTGGATAGATAACCAAGCACATGTGTTCCTCATTTGGAATCTCTCTAAATACGATAGCAACCTTGCGATCGCCGTGTCTGCCGATATGTTTAAGCATTTTGTTCTCCTTGTGCTTGTGGTGTTTCAGGCTCGCTGCCGGCCTGTGCGGCTTCTACCTGGGCCTGTGCGGCTTGCAGGAACGCTGAAAGTTTATCATATACTGCACCGACTTGCGTGAGTTCGTTGGCGCGGAATGCACCGCGTTGACTTGCGGCTTCTATGATGCTGTGTATTGATGCCAAATCGGCGATAGTGAGTTGAGTGTTTTCCATATAGATATTTAATGGCAAAACATTCAATGAAAATGTTTTTATGGGGTATTTTGGAAGAATTCGTTGGCCTTTTGGACAGCCTCTTCAATGGAGACAGCAGGCACTACAACAAAAGCCTGGTTGCCTACTATCTCCATGTCGTAGGGCACAGTACCCATAAAGCGAAAGTCTTCTGGCACTTCAACCTGCACTTCAAAATCCTGCATGCGGCGTGCTCGGTCAATTACTTCTTGGTAATCGCTCACAGGATCTTACGCTCGTGGATCAGTGTTTCAAAGGTATCCCAGACCTTTTGGAACTTGCGTTCGTAGTAGTCGATTAGGACCTTTGTGTCTTCAATGCTGGCACCTTGGTCAATGTACATTTGAAGGTCATTGGTGATCTTCCAGCACTCCATAATTTCTTGCTCAAAATCAAAACGGTCACTCATTTGAACTCCTTTAGTTCTTTAGGTTTAACAAAAATAAAATTATGCACCTGGCCATCCAGTTTAATGGGCAAGTCTAGATGCACACTCACACGCGGACCTTCAATCAAGTTTATCTGCGTGTCATTGCCCACTGTGCCGCGGAACGGTATTCGGTTCCAGGTGCCTTGCACACGGTCGCCTATGAACCAAGTTGGCTTGTAACCTATACGATTAAAATAATCAGTTTGATTACCCACGAGGACGACTCCATTCTTCTCGAGCCAATTTAAACTCTTCATACACTCGGCGGAGTATGGTCACCACAGGAACAAAAAAGTATCCTGCTACAAATCCATACAGCAACCACTTTACAGCTTCCCATAAATCTATCATACAATTTGTCCTAGTCCTGCGTAGATAAGTTGATCCAACTCTGTTTGATAATCAGTACGACCCATTCTACGTTTAAGCCAAATAGCTGTGAGCAGGTCCTTGGCATCATACTGACTATCTGCCGGCAACTCTCCACGCGACTCTAGCTCTTCGAGCAAGTCATCTGTTTCAAAGTCACAGAGATCTACATCTACTTCAACTTCTTTATAAATTGTATGGTACATCTCAAATTCCTAATGTTGCAGGTGCATGGTCCAACACATCTTGATCACCGCGGCGATAAAAATGCGCATCTGGATCTGTTATGGTCACACACAGATCACTATGAGCGATGTCGTAGTCAACAAAGTCTCCATCTGCATTGTACACTCTAAACATATAGGTGTCAAGTATAGCACTGTAGATTAGGTGGCCTTCCACGCCGTTTGCAGATTTTGTCATTCGTTCCTCAAGCATACAAATCGCAGTTCTTTGGCACTGCCCAATACCAAGGGTTTCAACGCACTACCAGCGGCAGCACAATGAGCTTCACTGCGAAAGCCTGACACATTGTTTAGGGTCACACTGTCACCCTTTGCCAACACGCCAGCATAGATATAAATTACCAAAGTCCACATGATTACTTTTCCTCGTAGTAGGCGTATTGGCCCCAGGGCGGAACAATACTGTCGGTGCCATGCAGGATCCATACAGTGTCTGCATAATTCTCATCACCCCAAGAACCAAACGGGTAGCCATCTGTAAACACAACCAGACGCTTGGGCTCAATCTCATTTTCTTTGAGATAGCGGAAGATAGCATCAAAGTCTGTTCCGCCACCGCCGTCTACTTCGTAGTCACAGATACCGTCCAAGTTGTCTGAGTCATATTGCACAGGGTTATAGCATTCGGTGTCAAAGGTAACCACATGGATTCGGTATGCAGGGAACGATTCCATGATGCCTTGGATTTCACTTAAGAAGTCCTTGAGCATGCTCTCACTAATGGATCCAGACGCATCCAACGCCACTGCAATATCAATCATTGGATCCAACTTCATGCCTGGCATCACAGCATCCATGTGCCAACCCTTACGGCTGGCCCGCATCCATGTGTAGTCACTCTTGATGGTTGACTCCAATTGCATGCGGAGCAATTCGCGCCAGTTCATCTTGGGCTCAGTCAAGTCCTGGATTAGGCGTTTGACACCTGCGGGCAAGTTACCTGCTCCATCTACTGTGGCGGCAGCCGCCAGCATGGCTTCCTTGATCTCGTCCTTGATTTGCTGACGCTCTTCGGGCGTGAGCTTGGGACGACCCTTGCCTTTGCCTTCCTCATCTCCATCTCCGTCGCCATCTGCGGGATCGTCGCCTTCGCCGTCCAGGTGGTCATCCAACAACTTGTCAACAAGGTCGCTCAAGCTGATTTTCTTGGCGTTCTTCATCAAGTCATCGTACACTTCCTCCGAACTCATGCCCTCGTACTTCTTGTCATACAGGCAAGGCACTGAAGTAATGAACTCACCCACATTGTGCTTTTTCAAGTCTGCGTTAACACAGAAGTCATTGGCCACGTTCCAAATCTGCGGATCTCGCTCGCCGCGGCGTCCAAAGTGGTCATACACACAATGCAACACCTCATGTCCAAACAAGAATTCAACTTCTTTGGGCTTGAGCAATTTAATGAACTTGCAGTTATAGTAGAAATTGCGTCCATCCGTTGCGGCAGTAGGGCACCATTCGTCAGCATTCACCAACTTTAAACGAGTGGCAAGATTGCCAAAGAACGAAGCCTTAAGCAACAAACCCACACGGGCAGTGACTAGGATTTCGCGCACCTCACGATCCAGTTTGGGATCCATCTTGCCCAACAGGTTCTTGAACTTGTCTGCTTCTTTAGAGTCAGCAGTGGTGCCTGCTTTGGCATATAACATGTCTGGATTGAAATATTGCATGGGCTTTCCTTTGTTGATGTGTGTATTGTAGCAGAACGTGATTTATTGGTCAATATACTACTTCTTCATTACCGGTGGGTCTGTTCAAGTATTTGAGCTGGAACCAACTCTGTGCGGCCTCGCTAAAAAAATCTAGGTGTACTTGTTCTTCGTAGTGCATGCTAGGACCGTCTTTGTACGGGTGCTCGTTTGCAACCAAGCCACGATGGTGTCGATATGTGAAACCCATCTCTTTTCGCAGTCGGGTCCGGAGTGCCATTTTCATGCCAAAGTCTCGCAGGATCAAGGCATAGATGTCTGACCACTCACCGGGACGGTGGAAGATGATCAAGTTTTTTTTGACAGTTACTTTAGACATATCTAAAAAAAGAAAGGGCTGTGCATCCACAGCCCGTGTATTTAATCTACACAGCCCTCTCTCAAATCAGGCTGACGCCTGCAAAATGTACTTGCCGTATTTGCTGTGGAACTCGTCAAAGTTCTTGAGCTTGGTGGGCAAGAAAGGCAAGTCGTATGTGGTAAGTGCAATACGAGCACCCATCACAGTGAGCTCAGTCTCAAAGTTCTTCATCATGAACCCCAGGAAGTTATCCGCCATCTCATGGAACTTCTTGTCCTCAACCTTCTTCTCAACTGCATCCTTGAGCTCATAGCACATGGAGATAACCAGTGAGTACATGGCACTGACTTCTTTTACGTTCAAGTCCTTGACCTTGCCTGCTAACACATCTGCTGGGTTAGGCATCTTGCTGGACACCTTGCGGTGTGCCATGAACTTAACTGCAAGGCCCTCGCCCACAGTACCAGCAATCAAGTTGGTAAGGGTATCATTGTCTCCATCCTCGTCCTCCAACAGCTGGCTCACAAAGGTCCAGGTACGCGGAGTAGCAAAGGCACGACTGGCGCTCTTGGCATCAAAGTCATACAAGTCCTGCTTGGCAAAGCTCAAGTAACCCACCACGTCCTTGTGGATTTTGTTTTTAACAGCCCACTCTTGGTAGCTGGCAAAGTCCACTTTCATTTCCTGGTGCAGGAAACGGTTTGCAAGCGGAGTAGGCATGCGGTAGGTAACACCCTTGTCGCTTTCACGGTTACCTGCGGCAACCATCACAACGTTCTTGGGCAAGTGGTACTTGCCAATGCGTCGATTCAAAATCAACTGGTATGCGGCACTCTGCACACTCGGAGCCGCAGAGTTGAGCTCGTCCAAGAACAGTACCACAATAGGATACTGGCTGGCAGTGGCCTCATCGGGCAATTCCACAGGAGGTGCCCAATCCATAACACCTTTGTCTTTGTTGTAATAGGGAATGCCACGGATGTCTGTGGGCTCCATCTGACCCAAGCGGAGGTCAATCATGAGTCCGTTGAGTTCGTTAGTAATGCCCTCAACCAGTTCACTCTTGCCGATGCCGGGAGGACCCCACAGGAACAACGGACGCTGAACTTTGAATGCTTTGAGCAGGCTCTTACGTGCCTGGACGGAATTGACGGTGCGGGTATCTGACATGGGCTGTGTCCTTAAAAAATGTTAATAAGCCGTTAGTATAACTGAAGTTGATTTATTGGTCAACTATTGCAAGTCTCAAAAGGACTAAACAATTCGTTGTCGCTTTCCAGCGACATTTCCTCGTAGACCCACTCTGCAGGGATCTCAAGATATCGTGCAATGGCACGTGGTTGGTGCCCTTCTTCTAGCATGGCTTGGATTTCAATGCTAAGTTCGCTCATTCTACTCATTATACAGTCTCCTTCATACAATATTCAAACAAAATCCACTTGGCGCGATTCAATGTTTGGCGCTGATCTTCTAAGATGTTGGCCAGTGTGTCCGAATCGTAGGGACCGTAGCTCACCATCTCTTGGCAGTCGCTCATCAAACTCGCAGCCATCATAGCAGGACCCGAAAAACGGAATGTGATGCTCTCTTCAACTGCTTCACGCATTTGGGCTTCAGTGCAACCATACATGCGAATGTCGCGTTTTTGGCTTTCGTTTAGTTCTCTCATTATGCAGTCTCCTTCATGCAATATTCAAACAAAACCCACTTGGCGCGGTTCAAAAATTGACGAGCATATTCGGTACGCTTGGCGTTAACCTTGCCATATTCCGGGTCGATCATTTCCTGGGCATCACTCATCAAACTAGCTACCAACGTAGCAGGACTAGAATAACGATAGGTTAAGTCTTGCTCAACTTCTTCGCGCAATTCTGCTTCGGTCATGCCATACATGTAGATATCGCGTTGTTGGCTTTCGTTTAGGTCTATCATCTCTGGCTCCTTTTTGCTTTGTATGCCACTATTGTAGCAGATTGGGATTTATTGGTCAAACCAAAAAAAAAAGCCCTACAAACTGTAGGGCTATTGTAACACTTGAGTATTACTTTTTAAAATGTAACACTTGAGTATTACCTTAATCAACGTGATGCTCAGTTTTGAAATTGCCGTTTTGCAGGCCAATCCGTCCACCTTCTGCTTCAATGCGTTTATACACATCTTCCAACAAGATAGGCGCAAAATCAGTCTGCTCCACGCATACACAATGGTACCGCACATCCAGTTGGCTGCCGTATAACACCTCTCCTGTGCGGGCAGCAACACCCCAGGCTTTCTTCACTCTACTGGCGTGCAAGTGTCCGTGAATGTTGGTACCAAAGCGACCAATGCTGGCCTCATGCACAGGGATGTGACTCAAGATCATTCCGTTCAACACATGATACGCCCGCAACTCACGAAAATACTCACGGTATTCTGTGTCACGGAAGATGTCGTGGTTGCCACGGATCAATACCTTGTCGCCATTCAAGCGGGCCAATGTAGGCAATGCTTTGCGGTTGATAACCACATCGCCCAAGTGATACACTTTATCGTTGGGACGAACGCGATCATTCCAACGGCGGATCATTTCCTCATCCATCTCTTCGGGTGTATCCCACGGACGCAACTTTACAGAAGGGTCATCTGGATGTGTAAACTTGCACACGCCAACATGACCAAAGTGCGTGTCGCTTACCAAAAATGTTGCTGGCATCATGTGCCTCCTTTCATTCTACTACTTTACAATAACGGCACTGAAATGCAAATGCTAATTTTTGGTGAGTTTTTCTCTCACCATTGTCATACCATTCGTATTCGACCCAATCACCGTCTACTGTGACAATTTTGACTTCGCGGTTGCTGCCATCAGCAGGTGCCCAGCGTTGACCGCTTGCCAGTTCACTGGCTGGGAAGAAGTGGCCACAAACAAGGTTGCGACCGTTTACAGTTTCAATTCTCATTTTGCACTCCTTTCTTGTTTATATGTAATTATAGCAGAAAGGGCAATTTTGGTCAAGTACTACTTGTGTATTACTTCTTGCCAAGTGTAATCGCCCAGCCACTGCACCTGACACACATACTGATAGTCTGGCGGTATGCCGGTGTTCCATTCAGCAGGACCAGTGTGGACCAGCCGGGTGCAAGATAGCCTAGTGTCTTGTACCAACCAATAGATTTGGCCGTGGTAGGTTTGAAAATCATATCGAGCGGCTCGCACCATGTCGGTGATATCCAAGCGCCGCTTGATGTCATCTGCCTGTCGCTGTAGCACAGCAACCAGTTCCATGATTCTGTCATACTCTTGTTGAGCATGCATGCGGGCCGCATTGACCATGAGGTCTTTTTGGCTCTCCACAGGCACAAGGTCAAACTTAACTGACCCTGCTTCTGTGGGATAGGGCGTGACATTTCTGTTGAAGAAATGCACAAGAGTGTTGCCAGTGCTTACATCAAAACTGTCACGCCCTTTGGCAGTGTTTGATTCTTCCACTGTTTAGTAGCCTTTGTTTCGGCGACGCGGTGCTACTTCAGTTTCTTTCACAAGGTAGTCAAGTCCCACATGGCCTTGTTCGATTTCCAACATAGCCGTGACAGCATGTCCACTGCGGGTAGCAATCTTGGGCATGTCTCCACGTCCAAGTTCTCGCATGCGTCGAGCAGCCACTAATACCAATTGGTATCTGTTGCCAATGGCAGCCACTGCGGCTTCGCTGGTCAGGCCTACTGTTCTGTCGTTACTGTGAATTATTTTCATTGTGGTTTCCGTTTGAGTGATGGTGGTTAAAGGAATCTAAATCTTGAAATAGTCGTTTTTCTTGATTGGTCAATTTGACTTTGTGTGTTTTACGTGGATTGCCGCACAAGTAACATTTAGGATTGCCGCAGTCCATGGCATGATGTTTGGCCAGGCGATGTGGTTGTTTTAAGACTTTTCTGCCGGCACCATGTGCTTTGGCAATTTTGATTTGTCGAGCAATAGACACATCTGTTTTGTGTCGGCGAGCTGAGTTTTTGAATTTGGCAAAGTCGTTAGCCATTAGCCACCTCTTCCGCTGGCTTTTCTAACAGGTGCTCCTTTGATCATTGGTGCGCCGTAGTTTTGTTTGACTTTGGCGTTTTTCTTTTTGGCTTCTGGACGAGAAGCTTCGTGCTTTTTGGCAAGAGCTTCCTTTACAGCGTCGGTTAGTTTGGAAGGTTTGATTTCGTTCATATAACTATTTAACAATGTGTGATCAGTATAACACAGATCACTATCATTGTCAACTGTTTAGAACACGGGATACCGAAGTAACAACTGCGGCAATTCGTCCAATATCGCGCAACTGCTCCACAGTATAGCCTTCCTTCTTGAGTGTTTCGTAGTGTGCTTTTACACAGAAATGGCACTTGCCCACAATTGATGCAGCCAAACTATAAGCTTCAAATCGAGCCTTAGTGGTTCCACCGTGATTGGCAATTGCATTCATACGTAATTGTGCTGGTAGTCCTTTGAGGTTCTCATCATTGGCCATCTCAACATACGGATACCACACGTTGTTTTGCGCCATGATTGCACCGGCTGTGAGTGCCGCATCACGCTCTTTGATGTCCACAATACCGCTAGAAATGAATGTGATAAGTTTGCCATTACCTGTTGCAAAGGCTGCTGCCAGTGCAATGGCCTCTGCTTCTTCCGGTGCCAAGGTACTGCGTTTAATAACAGCATCCAAGTTTAACTTGGTATCCTTGGCATACTCAGGAAGTCCTTCTTTTAATTGATCTACCCATTGTGTCATTTTAATATTTCCCTGATGCTAATACGATTTGGCAAATATGTTCCAATCGTTCAATATGTTCAAATGCTCTCCACGGACTTGTATCTATAGCAACAACACCGTGTCCCTTAATACCCACAATGTCATAAGCAATATTTCCACGGTCATCTAATTCTAATCTATAGTGACACTGGTCAGCAAGTTCTTGACTAATTGGTTTCACATCTCCCACATTGGGTGCTACCCGAGTATAGCGACTCAGTTCAGGAAAGTCATTAGCAAGACTGTTCAACTCAATGCCACGATGCATAGCGGCAACACAGTAAGTAGGATGTAGGTGAACAACTACCCTGACATCATCGCTGTGTTGACCCATATTCTTTTGTAAGCCATAGTGTAAGGGGATCTCACCGCTAGGCTTTAGATTAGAACTGATGTCAGTGTAGGACATTTCATGCCAGAATTTTTCTGTAATACGAATTTTCTTAAACTGATCAGGCTGTAGTGTTTGCTTACGGACGCCACTGGGTGTGATATAAAAGTGATCACGGTCGTGATGACGAATTGAAACATTGCCATCACGACTGGTAATCCAGTTACGTCTATATGCTTCAACCAATGTATCGCATATGGTTTCTAACATTACAGAGTCTCGCCGCCCACAGTGCGATTGCAAGCACACAGTTCGCCAGTTTGCAGGGCATCAAGCACACGCAAGGTTTCTTCTGGTGAACGGCCAACGTTCAAGTTGTTCACGGTCACATGCTGTATCTCATTGCTGGGGTCAACAATGAATGTAGCACGAAGTGCGGCACCTGCTGGAGCATAGAACACACCCAGTTGTTCAATCAAGCTGAGTTCACCACGCTGTGTGTCAGCAAATTGATGATGAGTGATCTTTTGTAAATCGGCGTGTGCTTTTTGCCAAGATACTTTGCAGAACTCATTATCAGTTGATCCTGTGAGCAACACAGCGTCACGGTCAGCAAAGTCTTGGGCCAGCTTGTCGTATGCAACAATTTCAGTTGGGCACACAAAGGTAAAGTCCTTGGGGTAATACACAATCACTTTCCACTTGCCTTCAAAGCTCTGTTCGTTGATGGTGTAGAAAGCATCGTCGGGTTGTCCGGGTCGGACGCCAGTGATTGCAAATGGTGTTAATTTATCGCCTACAGTTTTCATATTTTCTCCTTGTTAATGAAACTCAGTGTTTGTACTGATACGCTATTATATAGCATAGGAGATGTCTAAGTCAAGGCATTTTGCTATTGTATTTTTTAATGACAGCATTTGGCGTTTTCTATTTCTCAAGGAACCAAGGCTGGTCCGAACAGGTCATAGGACTAATAGCTCCTGTGTCAGTAATGGCAGCATAACCTGTGTAATCAAGAAATTTTTGTCTCATATAGTCGGCCAAAGATCTTCGTAAATTTTGATCTTTGTAGAATGCATTTCTTACCACCTGGCCAACTCCTCGCCATTCGGCCTTGCCGGTGTCTATGATTGTGGGATCATAGTGAGGATATACCATGGTGTTATAAAACCCATTGTTAAGGAAAACAGTCTGACCTTCTAGCTGAATAGAATTGTAGGTCCATCTGTTATCAAAATGTTTGCTGAAAAATTTCTTGTTGTCTACAAACCACTGAGGATCTTTGCTGTGACTTAAAAAATTTTTCAGCACATGTCCTTGTTTGATTATCAGTGGCACTGAGTCTGGTGACCAATAAAAATATTCATGCTTGCAATGATCTGGCAGCTCTTCAATGTTACCATGTAGGTCAACGTCTTGAAATTCCACTGCATATCGTCCTTGTGCTTTGGTGATTCTTGTTTTGTCTTTGCCCCACAGCACTGCTATTGATTTATCACCATTCAGTTTTGGTAACCAATCAAGATCATTTAGTGTAGAGATACCAAATCTCACTGCCTGCCAAGGATTCCATGCTGAATTAGTTCCATAGTGCAGGCTTTCAGTTTGTTTGCACACTCGCTTGACCATGAGTGGATTCATATCTACCACAGTGACTTTAAGGTTGGGCCACTTTTTTTGCAGTTCTCGAACCCGTGGCAGAGCAGCATGATAGATTTCTTGATTGGGCTCAATGCTCAAACTGTTGACATTAGAAATGTCTCCAGCATAACCCATTCTGATTTCGTCAATATGAAGATTGTTGCTCTCAAATACTTTGAGCACATTTGTACTGTCAGCGCCGCCGCTGTACATCAACATGATGTAGGCATATTTTTCTCGCAGTTGCCGAGCACGTTGGGAATACAGTTCCCAGAGACTTTGTGTGGGTTCTTGAGTCCAATTGTAGCGTTCAAATGTATCACGCATGTATTGCCAAGTAACAGGTTTCCCGCTGTGGCGGCTGTACATCACAGCCTCAAGTTTAGAGAAAAAAGCACAATCACCTACATGATATGTGCCCCATTGATCCGTACTCTGCAGCCTAAGCATTACTTGGCTTTGGCCAATTCTCGAACAAATTTTGCCTGCGCTGCCTTTAGTGCATTCATGTGACTGGCATGATAGGCTTCGGGAGAGATGCCTGCAAATACCGGACTGCGCAGGTCACCAATGTCCCACAAGCGGTCATTGCCCACTGCACGGATAGCATCAGCAAAAATTTGTCCAATTTCTCGTGAGCGTTGTGGGTCCATATCCACATGGCTTACAACAGTCACGCTTGCCGAAGGCAATGTGATGCCCAGCTCACTGAATGTTTTCATGTTGGGATACCGAGGATGACGCACAGGGCAGTGGATGCCAAGCAATTGAATTTTGGAATTCTTTGTGGCAAAGTCTTCGATGGTCTTGGGGCGATCAGCAGCCAATTGCACGCCGTTGTCAGCAGCCATGTTCAAGAAGCCTTCGGTGTTTGATTTAAAGTAAACCATATTCAAATCAAACCGGTAACGATCGGCCAGTCCCAAAGACATGTAGTGCGCAAGACTGCCTTGGCTGCTGGCAGATGCCATAATGGATTGACCTTTTTGTTCTGCTAGGTTAACCACAGTGCCAGCAGCCCAGCATACATCCCACAGGCCTTGAACAGCACGATAGCGGTTGGCATCAATGCGACCAGTCACAAAGCCGTCAGCTACTGCACCTGTGGTACTGGTGATTCTTGAGCTAGGTTTTTCATCCACATAGTTGGTGGCCACAATGCCATCACCGCCGGGTTTGAATTGATTCACAAACAAATATTTTTTCTGCATGCGATTGGCTTCTTCAAGCACAGCAATATAGCCGGGAGTGGCAGCAGAAGCAGCACCATGGGCATGTACCCATTCGATGGTGTCTTGGGCAAATGCGCCCGGAGACATGTAAGTTGTCATGAACATTGTGATTCCTAAAATAAATTTACGCATTTGAGTATCCTCTTGAAAGTTTATATTTTACTGGAATTTGTGTTCACCGTCAATTGTTCTGGCATCCGAGCTGGCAAAGATTGTGCCCATGTTGGAATATTAAGTTTTTTGCACAGCAGATCTTTGTATGCTCTAGCACGATGTCGTTTTTGTTGGTAAATTAAATTCCAGATAGAACTGTTGAATTCCAACAGTGATTTATTGATGTATGGACTGTGATCTACGCCAAGACTGGCAAACTCAAAAACTATGCGACCATTAAGTTTGAGTTGTGGATTTCGAAAGCCCAAAATATTTAGTCGATCAGCCAGTTGTTTGGCACTGGTCCAGTCAAAGTGATCGGTTTTCCAGTCCAATTTGTTTGCATCTAGTTCGCCTAGCACAGTGTACCCGTACTTCTCAGGATCCAGTGCTATCTTGCTAAAATCGCCGCCGTGGTTTGAGTTGCGAGCGTTTTCCAATGCAAACGGAATAAACGTCCATGAGTCAATGGGGTTGTTATCACTGGTCAAAAACTGAAATGTTTTTAACACACTGGTAGGAGGCTCATGTGGCAAGCCCACAATGAAGTTGGCTTGCATCATGATTTTGTTACCGGCCAATTCTTTCAGTCTATGCAGTGTGGCAATTTGTCGATCCTGTGGAGCACCTTTGCCTACTGTGGCGCCGGCTTTTTTGTGCCAGGTTTCTATGCCAAATGTGGCAGCTCGCAGTCCACTACGGATCAACATCTCAGCAGTCTCTGGATGTGCAGCCACAAGGTCCAGTCTAATGTATGCCCAATACTCCAGTTTGAATGGCAAGCTCTCTGCAACCTTTTGCATGAGCGCACATTTGTCCACACTGTCGTTGAAAGTGTCATCCAAGAACATGTAGCGTGTGACACCCCACCGTTCGTAGTTGTGCATGAATTCCTCACGCAGGCGTTGCTCACTGCGAATGAAATCCAACTTGTGTTTGCCGTTGAGTGGAAAGCTACAGTATGCACACTGAAATATGCATCCACGACTGACTTCGATCTGCATGGTCTCACCAGGCAAGATGGCATCATGTTCTTCGTAGGTCATGGTGGAATTGCCAAAGTCAAAGCCGGATGCTTTGGCATCATTCATAACTGTGAACCCCCAAAGACTGCGATAGCTTTTTTCTAGGGGAGTGCCATCTAGCAGGTGTTGAGCCAGATTAACAGCACTAAGATCAGCGTAGCCCACAACCACATAGTCAAACATGCGATTGTGTTTTTTGTCCACTGCATTAGGTCCGCCTAACACAGTAACGCATTCAGGGTTGATTGATTTAATATGTGCCACAAGATCTGTGTTAAATTCTGCACCATGCGGCAACATAGGACCTGCGCTGGCTACAGCATCACTTGACCATTGGCGGTCAGTTAGTACTGAATTGTAAAATTGATCAGTTTGACAGGGGTGGTAGAAGAAAGTGCTGAATCCCACAAACAGTGTTTTGTTGGAGATTAGATGTGACAACATGTGTTTGATTTCTTCATATTCAAAAACATGCAAGTGATGAATCACCGCGCATTCAAAGCCAGCTCGACGCAGTTCGTGCGCTACCTTGTACACACCAAATGTTTTGGTCATCAAGACAGGTTCACTGGCATCGGCCAACAGGATGATATTGGGTTTGGTATTATCGAACACGAGATTGGGAGTTGAACAATTATTTAGTAATGGCCGGCCCTGAGAGGATCGAACTCCCACCACATGGTTCGAAGCCACGTATTCTATCCATTGAACTAAAGGCCGGTATTGGTGCTCCCAACTGGTAACGATCCAGTGTTTCTACATTACCAATGTAGTGTAATGCCTTTATACTATGAGAGCTTTATCGTAAAGGAAGGCCTAAAAATGCTCGACCTTGGCCTTTATTTCTTGCACCCCAAAACTCTGTCTGGCTATGACAGTTAGGGCACAAAAGTCTAAGATTATCTAACTTATTATTGTTTGCTAAGCCGTTTACATGATCCACTTGCAAAGTTATAGGAAGATTGTTATGCTCACTTATTCCGCAAATATCACATTTGTATCCTCTAATACGGCTTAGAACGTTTCGCAAAGTTAGGCGGTCAGAAACTAACCCTTGCTTTGCTCGTTCAATACTTTCTAGCACTTTGCCTTCGCCTGCGCATGCATTAGAGCAATACACATTTCTTTTTTGATGCGACATTTTTGATTCTTTGCCGCAAGTTTTGCACTGGTAGGTAGAGTTTTTCATACAGATATTTATCTCTACCTACCAATTTTTTGGAGCGGATGACGAGGATCGAACTCGTGACTGAACTTTGGCAAAGTTCTGTGTTACCATTAGCACCACACCCGCAATCCTTTACTTATTAGGCTGCTTGTAGACTTTTAAATCTATCTGCCGCGTATGATGCCGCAAATGCTTCGGGCTTCACAAACGGAATCACGTTGCATGTTCCTTTGATATAACCCACAGCTTGTGAGATCACACAGCTTGACCCGTATTGTTCGTCTGGGTTGATATCCAAGTGAACTTCAACTTGACGTCCTTCCAACACATCAGCCAGTTTCAAATACAGCTCTGAAACCTTGTACACTTCGGTCATGAGTCGCATGGCTGGCTTGCCTGGTTTGGCGTCCCACACACGTTCGCGTTGAACTTCACCAAACAATTTGCAACCATTGTTGCCGTTGATGTGTACCACAATGGCCAACACATAGTCAGCATACCACACACCGTCAATTTTGATTCGTTCAGAATCGCAACCCAAGTAGATGCGAGTTTCTGGCGTTTGCGCCTGAATAAATTCTGCCACTGATGCTATGTTGAGCTTTTTCATTTTCTACTTTCAAAAAAAATATTTGTTAATCACATGGTACCCCAGGAGGGATTCGAACCCTCAGAATTCTCCTTTTGAGAGAGACACGTATTCCAGTTCCGTCACCGGGGCGTTAATTTTTTTAATTCGCAATGTTTGAAAATTGCGTTTGCGACCAAACCAAAAGTTTTCCAAGAACATAGACTTGCTCATGGTTGGATCTTCGGGAGTGGAAAATTCATAGGCAGCTGATTGATCAAGATCTGTGCCTTCTACTATGTGTCCCCAAAAGTCCCAGTCAAAACTGCGTTGTTCAGGCAAGTTAGGTAACTTGTGATGTTCCATCATCGTGGCTCTCTGAAACTCGATCAGTTGAGTGGCATGTTGAGGGATCCAAGTCTGCAAAAATTTATGCACCAATTGATAAGTTTGGTCAATGTGACCTTCGTCATGAACCATTAGTGTTAATCGATTATGCAAATTCCAACCTGGTACCGGAATACCACCTACCCAGGTGTCAATGCGTCCATCAGTGATCCACTGTTTGTAAAACTCTCTTGTTTGTTGCAGTTTGGTTTGCCACCAAGGATCAGATTGAATCTCTTGCCACAAGCGATCGTAAAATACTGCATAGTCCATGCCTTGCATGGCCATAAATCTTGCTATGTAACTGGTCAAGCCGTTTACATGAAATGCCTGTATGAATGCATTCCAGGCCATAATATCTAACATCTTTTCTCTTGGAATGTCTCTAGTGCCCACAACAACATCAACAGATTCGACCACTTCGCCGTTGTCGTATGTGCCACTCATGTAGTCGTATATTGGCACAGCATCCAACCGATAAAACTTGCGCTGGCTGAGATTCATCTCTGCATTCTCCAACAACTGTGCGTGAAGCACAACCACGCCGCTGTGATTGCCTGCACGAAACAATTGCCAAAAGTTTTCTCGCCAACTGGTTTCAGTTTCTCCAGGCAAGCCCAAGATCAACTCAGTGTATACTGGTATGTTGTAACGATTGCATAGAGAAAAAATTTCTGTAATCTTGTGCTGATCTAGATTTCGTCGCTTGATGATGTCCAGCACATTTTCGTCCATGCTTTGAACACTTACAGTGAGTCCACTGCTGGCAGTAGGGCTTTCAGTAGCCAGTCTGCGCATGATCTCAACCACTTCGTTCTTTTGATTCTTAGCCCAAGTCATAGAGAAGTTTTTTATCCGACCCCAACGACGTTGAACTTCTATCAATTTGGTTATCACTGCGTTGTCGCGTTCCACAAACATACCAAAGTTAGCATCAGTTATGGTAACAAAGCCACAGTGCTTGCCCATCCATTCCAGTTCAGCAAATACTCGTTCAAGATCAAACTTTTTTATTTTGCTGTAAGTCAAACTGCCCCAGTCACAAAATGTGCATTGATAAGGACAACCACGATTGGTTTCTAATGTGCCGTTCCAAATCACATCAGGATAGTCTCGAATCAACGAGTCAAACAATCCTGTAAGATAAGGACTGGGCAGTTCTTCAAGATCTGAAATGCGTTCGGCATCGCCTGTATCCACAGCCTGGCCATCAACGTTGAGTATCAAGCCAGCTACTTTGGCTAGATCTGATCCAAAGTTAGCTAACAAGTTGCTGAAAATCTTTTCACCTTCCAGTTTGATCAGTGCATCAAGATAAGGATGCTTTTGAAAAATTTTGGGGTCAGCAATAGCAGGCTCTGGACCACCGGCTACAATCAAACAGTCAGGATTGATTTGTTTGATTCTTCGGGCCAGTGTGTAATTGTATTCTCGGTTCCACACATAGGTACTCAAGGCCACTATGTGATAGTCACTCAGTGCCTGTGCTGTGGATTCTATAGGATCTCGTCGCCAAACAATTTTATCTACTTGCCAGTCTGGGTTGTGTTGCAATGCGTAGGCCAACACAATGCCTGCGCTGTAGGGTAAAAAATGTGCGTTGAGTTCTCTTGGTCCTTGCGGAAAGTTTACTTGGACAAAGCCGATTGTTTTCATTGTGTGCTGATATTTATTGCTGGTGCCCTGGGAGAGACTCGAACTCTCAACACCCACCCCCTCAAGATGGTGCGTCTACCAATTGCGCCACCAGGGCTGTTGTGTTTTGTATGGTGCCCCCCAAGAGACTCGAACTCTCACACCCGAAGATACCAGAACCTAAATCTGGCGCGTCTACCAATTTCGCCAAAGGGGCTTAAATACTGCATGCACGAACGAGAAAAAATCTATGTAAAGGATCTGTACAGATTGTTCGCTACAGAGCCCTACACAACCACTGCAAGTTGGGTGAACACAAAACACTTTGTGGCTGACCCTTTGCTTAATCCACAAGAATTTCATCTTGATGCTACACTGGTGCCACCACCGGGTATCGAACCAGGATCCTCGGATTTTCAGTCCGGTGCATAGACCATCTTTGCTATAGTGGCATGATTTGGTGCATCGTGAGAGTTTCGAACTCCCGACCTTCGGTGTGTAAAACCACTGCTCTACCCCTGAGCTAACGATGCATATATGGTGGAAGTGGTGAGATTCGAACTCACGGACCCCTTTCAGAGCCGGCAGTTTTCAAGACTGCTGCCATAAACCGGACTCGGCCACACTTCCTAAAAAATTAAAAAAGATACTGCTTTGCGTTTAAAGGTACTGAACATCCTTTCGGGTAGCTCACATCCTTCCTGGCACATGGTTCGACTGTGACTAGCAGTCCTGAACTTAATCCCAGCGGCACCTGGATAACGTTAAGGTCCCTAGCAGTTGGGCCCATAGTCAATGAGTTTTTATCACATCTTTTCTAAACTTGGAGTAGGTGACAGGACTCGAACCTGCATTATACGGATTTGCAATCCGGCGCCTAGCCATTCGGCACACA
>Ga0222712_10002591_pt1 | contig 20491 bp, 19 predicted proteins | sample C33_657DmetaG_FD_165043 | JGI IMG/M metagenome (GOLD analysis project Ga0222712, IMG submission 165043) | Estuarine water microbial communities from San Francisco Bay, California, United States - C33_657D | ecosystem: Environmental > Aquatic > Marine > Unclassified | place: USA: California... | reverse complement strand
TAATGCAACATGGAGATACCAAGATCAATTTGTTTGGCAATCCTCTTTTGTAAACCAAGTGGTGAACCAACAACAATTATCAATGATTCCTGCTTTCTCTACATTCGATATGCAAGTAAGCAAGAAGGTGTCTGAGATTAAGTCAATCATCAAAGTAGGTGGTACAAACTTAGGCGGAGTTGCTTATACGACTGGTTGGGGTAACCCATTAGTGGGCAGCATTTACTATGTGAGCATCACGTTTGACGAATTGTTGAACAAATAAGATTTATTTGAAATTAGTTTGAGGCTGCCCCTTTAAGGGCAGCCTCTTTTTTTGTACCTTTGTGGATCGATCGATTCCCAAACTATGGCTTCAAAAGCGTCTGATTCTACCGGATTTTCCCACATTCAAGTGCTGGGTGCACGCGAGCATAATTTAAAGAATATTGACGTTTCCATTCCGCGCAATCAGCTTGTGGTGGTGACGGGTATTTCGGGGTCGGGAAAATCGTCTTTGGCGTTTGATACGATTTATGCAGAGGGCCAAAGACGCTACATGGAATCGTTCTCCGCCTATGCCCGTTCTTTCCTAGGAAACATGGAACGTCCGGATGTAGACAAGATCGAAGGCCTTTCGCCGGTGATCTCCATCGAACAAAAGACCACCTCTAAAAATCCGCGTTCTACGGTAGGAACAACCACAGAAATCTATGATTTCTTGCGTCTGTTATATGCCCGTGCCGGGGAGGCATTTTCTTATCTTTCGGGGGAGAAAATGGTCAAGCAATCCGTTGATCAAATCATCGAAACTTTATTGACCCAGTTCAATAAAGGCAAGGTCGTTTTACTCGCGCCCGTAGTCAAAGGCCGTAAAGGACATTACCGCGAATTGTTCGTTCAAATTGCGAAGTGGGGATATACAAAGGTGCGTATTGATGGTGAAATCATGGACATCGAGCCTAAGATGCAGGTCGATCGATTTAAAGTACACGATATCGAAATAGTGGTGGATCGTTTAGTCGTAGCAGAGGACGAACGTTTGCGTTTATCCCAAAGCCTACAAACCGCGATGAATCAAGGCAAAGGGCAAGTCTACGTCCTAGATGCCAAGAATAAATTACATTACTTCTCCCAGACCTTAATGGATCCGGCGACTGGTTTGTCCTACGACGAACCCGCACCGAATACTTTCTCGTTTAATAGCCCTTACGGCGCTTGCCCTTGTTGCAATGGCTTAGGAGTAGTAGAAGAAATTACCGAAGATTCGGTAATTCCAGATCGTTCGTTGAGCATTATCCGCGGAGCTATTGCACCGATTGGAGAATACCGAGAGCTTTGGATATTCAAGCAATTAGAGGTGCTCTTGAAACCCTATAAAGTGGGTCTTTCGACTCCTATTGCGAAGTTTCCTGCGGAGGCCGTGGAATTGATGTTGTATGGTTCGGACGCGCCGGTTGCGGTGCCGTCTAAGAAATACGAAGGAACGGAGTGGAATACGAAATACGATGGTATCGTAAACTTCTTGAAACGCCAACAAGAGTCAGGTTCTGAAAAGACCCAAGACTGGTTGAAGGATTTTATGATCATCAAAAAATGCCCGGATTGCGATGGGTATCGTTTGAAAAAAGAATCCTTGCACTTCCGTATCGCTGATAAACACATCGGGCAATTAGCCCAAATGGATATCAATGAACTGGAGGCCTGGTTCGCTGATGTAGAAACGCGGATGAGCGATCGCCAGCAGCAGATCGGGGTGGAAGTATTGAAAGAGATTAGAAAACGGGTGGGCTTTTTAACCCAAATCGGCCTTACCTATTTAACTCTCGACCGACCGATGAAAAGTCTATCGGGTGGGGAGGCGCAGCGGATTCGTTTAGCGACTCAAATAGGGACGCAACTCGTGGGCGTCTTGTACATCATGGATGAGCCGAGTATCGGTTTGCACCAGCGCGATAATGAGAAATTAATTCAGGCCTTAAAAGATTTAAGGGACTTAGGTAATTCGGTCTTAGTCGTGGAACACGACAAGGATATGATGCTGGAGTCTGATTATATTTTGGACATCGGTCCGGGTGCGGGTCGCCACGGAGGAAATGTGGTGGGTTCCGGTACACCAGCTGAGTTCTTGAAGCTGAAGACGCCTACGGCGGCTTATTTGAATGGTGCGCTGGAGATTGCGGTGCCAGCCGTTCGTCGCAAAGGCAATGGTTTGAGCATCGAGTTGAAAGGGGCGACTGGGAATAATTTGAAGAATGTGTCGGTGAAGTTTCCGCTTGGGACTTTGACGGTCGTGACTGGGGTTTCGGGTTCTGGAAAATCGACCTTGATTCACGATACCTTGGTATTGAAATTGAAGCAGCATTTCGATCGAACGAAGCGGGATGCGATGCCGTATAAGTCGATTGTGGGTTTGGAAAATATCGATAAAGTAATCGAAGTGGACCAAAGTCCCATCGGCCGCACGCCTCGTTCTAATCCAGCTACCTATACGAATATGTACAGCGACATTCGCACGCTGTATTGCGAATTACCGGAATCAAAAATCCGTGGATACAAGGCGGGACGATTTAGTTTCAATGTAAAAGGCGGCCGTTGTGAAGGTTGTGAGGGAGCGGGTCGCAAAAAGATTGAGATGGAGTTCTTGCCGGATGTATTAGTGGAATGCGAAACGTGTAAGGGGAAGCGCTTCAATCGTGAGACTTTGGAAGTTCGCTTTAAAGGTAAATCAATCTCAGACGTGTTAGATATGACGGTGGAGCAGGCTTTGGAATTCTTCGAAAACCAACCGCGTATCTTCCGTCGGGTGCAGACCTTGGCAGAAGTAGGCTTAGGTTATATTACCTTAGGGCAACACGCGACCACCCTTTCTGGGGGTGAGGCACAACGCGTTAAACTGGCCGAAGAACTTTCCAAAAAGGATACGGGTAAGACTCTCTATGTCTTAGATGAGCCTACAACTGGTTTGCACTTTCAAGATGTGCGTCTATTATTAGATGTATTACAGAAACTAGTCGATAAGGGGAATACGGTCTTGATTATCGAACACAATATGGACGTCATCAAGGTGGCCGATTACCTAATCGACATGGGTCCTGAAGGCGGAAACGCAGGAGGGCAATTATTAGCTAGCGGAACGCCAGAGCAGATTGCCAAAGAAAAAAATAGTCACACGGGACGCTTTTTGAAAAAGGAATTATCGTAGAAATTTTAGTACATTTATGTACTTTCTACATCAACGATGAACTATTTGCCTCAGATACTATTTATCACCCTTTTAGGGGGAATGTCTTACCTGATTTTTCAGCGTTTTTCGCTTATCATACAGACGATTCGCCTTGCTCGTCCAGTGGAATTGTCAGATCATCCATCTGAACGTTTTAAGCGTATGGCGCTCTTGGCTTTCGGTCAAAAGAAAATGTTCAATAAGCCCCTAGTCGGCTTTTTTCACTTCCTGATTTACATCGGATTTGTATTGATTAATATCGAGATTCTCGAAATTATCTTAGATGGCATTTTAGGGACTCACCGCCTTTTTGCGCCCTTTTTAGGCTCACTCTACCCCGGATTGATGAACTTTTTCGAGATTCTGGCGGGTGGCGTTTTCGTGGCCTGTGCGGTCTTTTTTCTCCGTCGTGGAGTATTTCGCATCGCCAGATTACAGGCGGCGAATCACAAAGAATTAACCGGCTTTCCGGTAAAGGATGCCTACCAAATATTACTCATCGAGGTCATTTTAATGCTGGCCTTGTGGACGATGAATGGAGCGGATTCGGTGTTGCAAACGCGTGGTGTGGAACATTATCAATCAGTGGGATCTTTTGTGATTTCTGGTCAGTTAGTGGGATTATTTGCGCAGCTTTCGACTTCCACTTTACTCTTGCTGGAGCGCGCCGCCTGGTGGTTTCACATTTGCGGAATTTTAGCCTTTGCTTTATATGTGACTTATTCAAAGCACTTGCATATCTTTTTTGCATTCCCATCTGCTTATTTTTCGAGTCTAGAATCATCTGCGAAGATGGCTGCGATGCCATCGGTAACACATGAGGTCAAGTTGATGTTAGGTCAGCCGGTGGAGGAGCAGCCAGCGACGAATGCAAAGTTTGGTGCCAAAGACGTGATGGATTTAACCTGGAAGAATGCCTTAGATGCGTATTCTTGTACGGAATGTGGGCGTTGCACAGAGCAATGCCCGGCGAACCAGACCGGTCGAGCCTTGTCACCACGCAAAATCATGATGGATACCCGGGATCGATTAGAGGAAGTGGGAGGTATTTTGAAGGCGAATAAAGGGGCTTTTGTGGAGGATGGTAAATCCTTATTTGACCGAATTTCTGCCGAAGAGTTGCGCGCCTGCACCTCTTGCCAGGCTTGCGTGGAGGCTTGTCCAATGGAGCTTTCTCCCTTGAACATAATCTTAGAAATGCGTCGATTCCAGATTATGGAGCTTTCGGATGCGCCGGGTGCGTGGAATGCGATGTTTGCGAATGTAGAGACGAACCAAAGTCCTTGGAAATTTAACCCTGCCGATCGTTTGAATTGGGCGAAAGAATAAGCTATGAAGAAAATATTGGGAGTTATTGTTCTATTAATCGGCGTCTATTTTTTAGGTCCTAAACCGGAGACGCCGGTGTTAACGCCTAGCGCGAGCTGGACGGATATTCCGGATTCCGTTAATCAAATCGATGCCTACATCGCCGCTAAAGAATCGAAGACTATTTTGAAGCCGGGGAATGAGGCGCGCGTTATTTGGGCGGATTCGACGCAACCGAAGAAGACTAAAATCGTCTTTATGTACGTGCATGGTTTCTCTGCTTCACCTATGGAAGGAGATCCTTTGCACCGGGAGGTAGCCAAGCATTTCGGTGCGAACTTATTGTTAGCTCGCGTTGCAGGTCACGGGGTGCCAGATTCGGATTCCACTTACGCTACCGTGACAGCAGACGAGTATTACCAAAGTGTCGAAAACTACTATGCCATCGCGAAGAAATTAGGCGATGAGGTGGTCGTTTTAGGGACGTCTTTTGGGGGTGCGATGTCACTCGTTTTAGCGGCTAACCATCCAGAAATTAAAGCCTTGATGCTCTATGGACCTTGCATTGCGATCAAAGATCCGAATGCGACCTTATTGGATAATCCGTGGGGATTGCAAATGGCTCACTTGATTACGGGTAGCGATTACCGCGATATTGCAATAATGGCGCCGGGACACGCGGAGAATTGGAGTTTGCATTATCGTCTGGAAGGTGTGGTGGCAGTGCAGAACTTATTGACGCACGCGATGAATAAAGAAGTTTTTGAAAAGGTTAAAATTCCTGTTTTTTTAGGCTATTATTACAAGGATGAAGAACACCAAGACAACGTGGTTTCGGTGGATGCAATGAAAGTGATGTTTGAACAATTAGGCACACCGGCTGGTTTAAAAAAGTCAGAAGCGTTTCCTAATTCGGGCAACCACGTGATTACGTCTAACCTGCTCGGTAAATTAACGGATAAACCAATTGCATCGTCGGAGGCTTTCTTGCGTGATGTGGTTAAACTAAACTAAGATGGGTCCTACTTTAATTTTATACGCGGTACCTTTTTTCCTTTTCACGGTCATACTTGAGTCCTATATCGTCTACAAGATGCACCGAGATTATGTGGAGGCGAAGGATTCGATGACGTCTATAGGCTTAGGTTTAGGGAATTTAGGCATTGGATTTGTGACGAAGGCCATCACATTTGGCGCCTCTTTTTATGTGTACAATAACTGGAAATTGTTTGATTTAGGCCAAACATGGCCCGTATGGGTGCTCGCCTTTTTTGGGGAGGATTTGACCTATTATTGGGTGCACCGCATCTCACATGTGATTCGTTTTTACTGGGCCTCTCATATGGTACATCATTCGTCACCGAAGTATAATTTAGCAGCGGCTTTGCGCCAAACCTGGACAGGGAATCTTTCAGGTGGGTTTGTTTTTTGGCTTTGGTTGCCCTTAATAGGGGTACATCCATTTATCGTCATGTTCTTCCAGCAAACGAGTTTATTATACCAATACTGGATTCACACGGAATTGATTAACAAGATGCCGCGCTGGTTTGAATACATCTTGAATACGCCGTCGCACCACCGCGTGCACCATGGAACAGATTTAGATTATTTAGATACGAATTATGCAGGGGTGTTGATTATTTGGGATCGGATGTTTGGTTCTTTTGTGACCGAAAATCAACGGCCACAGTACGGTTTAACGAAGCAGATTGAGAGCTATAATCCGGCTAAAATTGCGTTTTACGAATGGGTTCAGATGTTCAAAGACGTAGCCAATGCAAAAAGTATGAAAGCGGTGTTTGGGTATATTTTCGGGCCTCCGGGCTGGAGTGACGATGGAAGTCGGTTAACGGTGACGCAAATGCGCGAGCAACAGAAGAAATAATGGAGAAGATTAAAACGATGGCTGAGTTCGCCGCAGCGGGGGAGCAGCCGGAATTTCTTTTTTGGGTAGGATGTGCGGGTTCTTTTGATGACCGCCATAAGAAAGTGACGCGTGCCTTTGCGGAGATTTTGCAAAAAGTAGGCATCAGCTTTGCCGTACTAGGTACGGAAGAATCGTGTACAGGAGATCCGGCACGTCGCGCAGGAAATGAGTTTTTATTCCAAATGCAGGCCATGTCTAACATCGAGGTGTTGAACCTCTATGCCGTAAAGAAAATCGTGACGGCTTGTCCGCATTGTTTTAATACCTTGAAAAACGAATACCCCACGCTAGGCGGGAATTACGACGTGATTCACCACAGCCAGCTTTTGGCAGAATTAATCAGCTCCGGTAAAATAAAAGCCTCCGACGGCTCTTCCTTAGAACAAGTGGCCTACCACGATTCCTGCTATTTAGGTAGAGGAAACGGGGTTTACGAGGCACCTCGCGAGATCATTTCCGGATTAAAAAAGGAACTAATCGAGCTGAAAAGTTGTAGAACAAAAGGACTTTGCTGTGGAGCGGGCGGGGCACAAGTATTCAAAGAGCCGGAAACGGGCGGCGAAGACGTGCAAGTGAAAAGAGTCCAAGAAATGGTCGATTCTGGTGTCAGCAAAGTGGCCTTAGCGTGCCCATTCTGCATGGTGATGGTCCAAGACGGCCTGAATAAAGTAGGAAAAGAAAAACACATCCAAGTAGTAGATTTAGCTGAGTTAGTGCAGCAATCCATGTAATATATGTATTTACCCATTGAACAAATGCCCGATCATTCCCGCGTATGGGTTTATCAGGCGAACCGACCATTTACGGCGTCAGAAAACCAAGCCATCCAGGACTATTTAGCACCAGCCTTAACCCAATGGGCGGCGCACGGTGCTGGATTGAATGCATCATTTGAGATTCGCTTTCAACAAGTGATTGTCATCGCGGTGGATGAAACGGTTAATGCGGCTTCTGGCTGTTCTATCGATGCATCGACGCGTTGGTTTAAGGAGATGGGAACAAACTTAGGAATCGACTTCTTCGATCGTAGCACCGCGGTGGTAGAAGGCGAAGAACTTACGTTGATTCCGTTGACAGCGTTGAAAAACAATCCAATACTAACGCCATCCACGCATATTATTCCACTCCAAACGGAATCATTGGGCGCTTACCGCGCGGGTTGGCTACAAGAAGCAAATACCACTTGGTTACAACGTTATTTCGCATAAGATGGCAGAGGATCTAGTAAAAATCGAGGGAACCCGCGCAGAAAAATACGCGTCCTTATATCCCCAAATTCAATCGCTCCTAGCCGGAGAAACTGACAAATACGCAAACTTAGCCAATATCGCGGCGGCGGTTCATGAGGTGTTTGGTTTTTTCTGGGTGGGCTTCTACTTAACGAAAGAAAATCAATTAGTCTTAGGGCCTTTTCAGGGTCCAGTGGCTTGCACCCGTATTCCATTCCACAAGGGAGTTTGCGGACATGCGTATACTACGAAAGAGACTGTTTTAGTGCCGGATGTGGAGGCTTTCCCAGGACATATAGCCTGCGCTTCTGCTTCAAAGTCAGAGATTGTTTTGCCTGCCATCGTGAATGACGAAGTCGTGCTCGTATTTGATCTGGATTCAGATCAATTAGAAGACTTTTCTGAAGTGGATCAGCAAGGGCTAGAAAAAATTATTGAACTAATTGAGGAGTCTTGGACTTCTTGGGTCTAGGCTAATCTAGCAATCACCGTTTCTCCACCCACTGGTTTGTCGTCGATGTTTACACAGATTTCTGCGTCTAATGGCAAGTAGATATCGATGCGGCTACCAAATTTTATGAAGCCAAATTCCGTTCCCTGAACAACCGCATCCCCTTCTTTCGCATACCAACAAATACGTTTTGCTAAAGCCCCAGCAATCTGGCGGAATAAGATTTCTGTACCGTTTTCGTGCTTTACTACGTAGGTAGTGCGCTCGTTTTCGGTGCTTGATTTCGGGTGCCAAGCTACAAGGAATTTACCCGGGTGGTATTTGAAATAGGAAACAATACCGGAGATCGGATTGAAATTAATGTGAACGTTGATGGGCGACATAAAGATCGAAACCTGGCGGCGTGGACCTTTGAAATATTCTGTTTCGACCGTTTCCTCGATAACGACTACTTTGCCATCTGCTGGAGCAATGATGTTTTTAGGATCTAGCACCGTGTGGCGCTTAGGAACGCGGAAAAACTGTAGGATAATCAAATAAAATAAGGAGGTGATTACTACGATACTCTCTCTCAAATACACATTTTCAGGGAAGAAATACGCAACCAGGCCATTAATACCTAATACGATGAGTAATGATGTAAGTAATAGGGTCCGTCCTTCTCTATGTAATGTCATGCGTTGAATGCTAAATAACCTTGTTAATTTACAAAATTAGTTATTTTTGGGGACGCAACCACAATTCTATGCTAAAAAAAGCGAGTCTGTTCCTTCTGTTTGTTCTCCTAATTGGCTTTACAGCGCAGGCTCAGTTTATTAAGTGGCAAGAAGACAATGCCTCGAGTTTTTTGCGACTGAATGTCAATTCCCACGAAATTTCGCGTTTCCGACCAGAACATGGCTGGAGGGTTTTAGATACCTTACAGACGATTGATGTTGATTTTAGGGATATTAACCCGACATCGGAAGGTATTAATGAATTCCAAATAAATAAAGGCAATACTTATTACTTAACGATTCATTGTACTGGTCAGGTTTATGAATTGAATAAGTCTACCTGGACGTTAAAACGCTTGGATCAAACTTTTTTCCGTGGTGCGAATTGCAAGAACAGCATGTTTATGCGGGGGGATGAATTGTACTCTTTTGGTGGTTATGGGTTTTATAGGACGACAAATATATTGACCAAATACGATTTTATTGGGCGTGAATGGTTGTCTATCGCGGCAGAAGGCGATGTTCCTAGTTCAATTTTTGATGGATTATTTGGTTATTCAGTAAAGAAGGATCGATTTTATGTGCTGAGTACCGTAACCATAAATGATACAGAGCAGAAAAATGCCTTTAATCGAGATTTTGGCATGTATGAATTTGATTTCTTTAATCAAAAGTTCACGCGCATAGGGGAGGTCAAGTTGCAAGAAATACGTGATTTTCTAATGACTAAGGCGGTAAAGCACTACTTATTTACTGGTCGTTATTTCATTATTCCTGATAAACCCAATGCAGATTATGCCTACGATACAATGCTTATAATTGATATAGAGGATAATTTCAAAGTCTATCAATGGACGAATCCGCATCGGATGTATTTGAATTCCCATGGCGGTGAAGAAACTGAAAATTACATGCATGTGAAGGGCGATAGCATCTTGTGGGCGAGCCCGATTGAGCGAAAAATGAATAATGAAATGGCCTTTTCTCATTTGCTCATTAGTCAAGTGTTACGCGAATCTTCCTATATAGGGACGTTGGATGAAAGTCCTTGGTATGAAAAGTTTTCGGTCGCCCTGATTTCAATCGTATCCTTGTTGTTTCTTTTGTTAGGAATACAATTCTATCGTCGCTACCAACGTAATAAACTAAAGAAATCGATTCGCTTTATGTTAGGGGCAAACGAACGATTGTTCTTGGATTTCTTGCTTTTGAACTACGAGCAAGGATTTGTCAATGGCCATCAGATTATTGCCTTCTTTGGCAAACATAAAAGTTCTCCTGAATCGCAACGTCAGTTTAGAGCGAAATTGATTGAGAATTTCACTAAAACGCTTGGATTACTTTTTGTAGATCAAGAAATTTTAGATGTACAACTCGATGAGCGGGATCAACGGATGTTTACCTACCGTCTGCAGCCTGGAATCTACCAAAAGCTTAAATCGCTCTAGTCCTTGAAGATGATGATGGGATCCGTTTCGATGGTATTGCTTTTATTGAAAGAATTATCCCGAATGAAAATTTTAAATTTCAACGTGTCATTTTTCGCCGTAAACTGCGGGCTGTAGCCTTTATAGAAAGCGTACACGAATTGGGTAGAATAATCAATGCTACCTTCAATGGGCCCTGATTTTTGGTTCGGTTTGAAGTTAAAATTCATCAAACCGCCCAGCGCCGGTGTGAAGGTGATAGGAATAAAGACGCCATTCTTTTGCAACATCACCGCTACTTCGAAATTGCGAAAATCTTTGTATTTAATGTCGGATTTTAATTGGGACTCCGTTAGTCCTAAATCTCCTTCAGCATCCTGAAAGTTAATGCTCATAATGACTGAATCGATTTTCGTCGTTCCCCCAAAACCATCATTACTCGTTTTCGTGATCTTTTGAATCGACTTAAATGAAATGGCAGGCGTTGAGCTAAAGCTGGGTTCTTGTACACAAGCACCCAAACCTAGTATTACGATCGCTACAACTCCAATTAATTTCCGCATTGATTCATTCAATTTTCAACAGTAAAGTTAATGATTTGCGTTAATTTTGCGCTACATCAGGAAAAATCAAATGGATCAAGCGATCGCACAGGAAAGAGAGAGTTTAAAAAGTCGGGTCTTGCACATGCAGGCAGCTGATTTTGACACGCTTGCTTTGGAGGTGTTTCGTTTTCAGTATGTAAATAATCCGCTATATCAGCAGTATGTTCAGCTTTCTGGTGTGTCGCCTGAAAAGGTAGACCATTGGACTCAGATCCCTTTTTTACCGATCGAGTTATTTAAAAATCACCAAGTGTTAACTGGTACTGAGCCCGTTTTATTTTCTTTCGAAAGTTCCGGAACAACCGGTCAAATCCCCTCCAAACACCCCGTTTGTGATCCCGGATTCTACCAAGCAATTTCCAAAATAGCCTTTGAGCGCGAATATGGTCCATTAAGCGATTACCATATTTTCGCCTTATTGCCATCGTACTTAGAGCGCTCTACTTCCTCGCTTGTCTTTATGATGGATCATTTCATCAAAGCATCGGGGTCTGAATTGTCTGGTTTTTATTTGAATCAGTACGAGGAGCTGGTGCAAGCTTTGCGGAAAGCTTTGGCGACGGATAAGAAAGTGTGGCTGATGGGTGTGACTTTTGGTTTGTTGGATTTAGTGGATTCAGGGATTGATTTGTCTTTCTTGCAGGATCATAGAGATCGCTTGATTGTGATGGAGACGGGTGGGATGAAAGGTCGCCGCGAGGAGTGGATTCGCGATAAGGTGCACGCCTATTTACAAGAGAAGATGGGACTGGATTCAATCGCCTCTGAATATGGAATGACCGAGTTGTTTTCGCAGGGCTATGCGAAATCCCAGGGTATATTTACGCCGGCCTATACGATGCGGGTTTGTTTGCGAGAGGTAGGCGATCCGTTTGCTTTGGTGACGCAGCCGCATAAAACGGGGGGGATAAAAGTCGCGGATTTGGGAAACATCGATTCCTGTTCCTTTATCGAAACGAGGGATTTAGGTTCCTTAGAAGATGATGGAATCCGATTTAAAGTACTAGGCCGCTTCGATAATTCCGAAATGCGCGGCTGCAGTCTGATGATTTCAGGGATGGGGAACTAGCCACGATGATCCGTCCTCGTAGAATTCATTTTTCCAAATAGGTACTTCCTGTTTCAAGGTATCAATCAACCATTCACAAGCTTTGAAAGCTTCAGCTCTGTGAATGGAAGTTACTCCAATCAATACGGCAATGTCTCCGATTTCCAAAGGTCCTGTTCTATGAACTAGGGCTATTCGCTCGATGGGCCATTTCTCAGCCGCTTGGTCGCATAACAATTCGATTTGCTTTAAAGCCATGGGAGGGTAGGCTTCCATCGTCAATGCTTTGACGTCTTTTCCTTGGTTCTTATTTCTGATGGTTCCTATAAACAGACAAATGCCACCTGCCACCGGATCCTGCAAGAATTGGTAATAGGGGTCAATCGAAATCGCCTCAGCGCTTAAGTCGATTTTACGGATCATTTTCTGCTGTAGGTCAAATAGCTGTACTGGTAGGTGTTTTTCTCATCCGTCACCCCGCGTTCTTTTTCCGTTACCGTCCATTGTTCCGCTGAAATTTCTGGAAAAAAGGCGTCGCCCTCGAAAATGTCGTGTAATTGAGTGACCAAAATTTGATCCGCTACCGAAAGAGAAAGGGCATAGATTTCTGCGCCACCCACGATGAAAATATCTTCGCGTGTTAGCGATTTTGCCTTTAGGATAGCTTCTTCGATGGAAGTCGTGCAGATAACGCCCTCTATTTGTAAGCTGGGTGTGCGCGAAATAACAATCGTAGTGCGATTAGGGAGTGGCTTGCCAATAGAGTCATAGGTTTTGCGTCCCATGATAATCACGTGACCCGTGGTTAAGGCCTTGAATCTTTTTAGATCCGCCGGCAAATGCCAAATCAGTTCATTGTTTTTTCCAATGACCCGGTTTTCATCAAAAGCAACGAGTATTTTTATCACGATTTCTACAATTTGTTGTCAAAAATAAGGGAATTTTTGGGTTCTGCCGAACCTTAACGAAAGTCTATTTTTTATTTTGCAAATCGACCTTAAAACGCTAACTTTGCACAATTTTGGAGCTTACCCAAGCAACCCAAAAAACACATATCCATTCAGAATTTAATTTATACCCCCTGTGCCTAAAGATTCCTCGATTAAATCCGTCCTAATTATTGGTTCTGGTCCTATTGTGATCGGTCAAGCTTGTGAATTCGACTACTCTGGTTCCCAAGCCGCACGTTCCCTTCGCGAAGAAGGCATCGAGGTAATCTTGATCAACTCGAATCCGGCAACTATTATGACCGATCCGATGAACGCGGATCATGTGTATTTAAAGCCTTTAGAGAAAGCGTCGATCATTCACATCTTAGAAAATCACCAAATTGATGCCGTTTTGCCTACGATGGGAGGTCAAACAGCCTTGAACTTAGCGATTGATTGTGATGCGGCAGGGATTTGGGCCAAATATGGTGTACGTATAATCGGGGTGGATATCAAAGCCATCGAAACGACGGAAGATCGTGAGAAATTCCGTTTGAAGATGATCGAAATCGGAGTGGGGGTTTGTAAAGGACGTACAGCTCGTTCGTTCCTGGAAGGAAAAGAGATTGCACAAGAAACAGGATTCCCGTTAGTGATTCGCCCTTCGTTTACCTTAGGTGGCACGGGTGGTGGTTTCGTGCACGATCCCAAAGAATTCGATGCGGCCTTGAACAAAGGTTTGCACGCATCCCCTACACACGAAGTGTTAGTGGAGCAATCTATCATGGGTTGGCAAGAATATGAATTAGAACTTTTACGCGATAATTTAGGCAACGTGATTATTATCTGTTCGATCGAAAATTTCGATCCAATGGGTATTCACACCGGTGATTCGATCACGGTGGCGCCAGCGATGACGCTTCCTGATACGATCTACCAACGCATGCGCGATATGGCCATCAAGATGATGAACGCTATAGGTCAGTTTGCGGGTGGATGTAATGTTCAGTTCTCGTTGAATCCGGAAACAGATGAAATTATCGCGATCGAGATTAACCCACGGGTGTCTCGCTCTTCAGCTTTGGCCTCTAAAGCAACCGGGTATCCGATTGCGAAGATCGCTGCGAAAATGGCGATTGGTTATAATTTAGATGAATTAACGAATGCGATCACGGGTACAACTTCTGCTTATTTCGAGCCGGCCTTAGACTATGTGATTGTGAAAGTGCCGCGTTGGAATTTTGACAAATTCAAAGGTGCTGATCGCACCCTGGGATTGCAAATGAAATCCGTAGGAGAAACCATGGGTATCGGTCGTAATTTCCAAGAAGCCTTACAAAAAGCGTGTCAATCGCTAGAGATCAAGCGTAACGGAATGGGTGCTGATGGAAAAGAATTGCGCGATCAAGATGCGATTATGCATTCGCTTGCGAATCCATCTTGGAACCGTTTATTCCATATCTATGATGCCTTCAAAATGGGCATTTCGTTCAAAACGATTCAGCAATTAACGAAGATCAACAAATGGTTCTTGAACCAAATCGAAGATCTAGTGCGCGTGGAAAAAGAGATGGAGAAATACTCGATCCACAATATCCCTACGATTTTATTAGAAGAAGCAAAGCACAAAGGTTTCGCAGATCGCCAAATCGCTCACACGCTTCGTTGCCTAGAATCAGAAGTTTACGATAAGCGTAACGCGGTAGGTATCAAACGTATTTACAAATGTGTAGATACTTGTGCGGCGGAATTTGAAGCGAAGACTCCTTACTACTACTCGACTTTCGGTCAAGAAGGAGCGTCGGCGGTTTTAGATAACGAATCAGTATCTTCAGGACGTAAAAAAGTAGTCGTTTTAGGTTCAGGTCCTAACCGCATCGGTCAAGGGATTGAGTTTGACTACTCGTGTGTGCACGGCGTTTTAGCCGCGAAAGAAGCAGGTTACGAGACGATTATGATCAACTCGAATCCGGAGACGGTTTCGACCGACTTTGACATTGCAGATAAATTATACTTCGAGCCGGTATTCTGGGAGCACGTATACGATATCATCCAACACGAGAAGCCAGAAGGTGTTATTGTTCAGTTAGGAGGCCAAACCGCCTTGAAATTAGCGGAGAAACTTTCGAAATACGGCATCAAAATCTTAGGAACTTCGTTTGAAGCCTTGGATTTAGCCGAAGACCGTGGCGCATTCTCGAGCTTGTTGAAAGATTTAGCTATTCCATACCCTAAGTTTGGGGTATGTGAAGATGCAGACAATGCGGTGGCTTTAGGTCGTGAATTAGGTTATCCATTATTAGTTCGTCCATCGTATGTATTAGGTGGCCAATCGATGAAAATTGTCATCAACGAACAAGAATTAGAGCAACACGTAGTGGATATTTTACGCGATATCCCAGGCAATAAAATTTTATTAGATCACTTCTTGGAGAATGCGATCGAGGCGGAGGCAGATGCCATTTGTGACGGCGAGGATGTGTACATCATCGGAATGATGGAGCACATCGAGCCAGCGGGTATCCACTCTGGGGACTCTCACTCGGTCTTGCCTCCATTCGATTTATCGGAGAATGTGATGAAGCAAATCGAAGATCACACGCGTAAAATTGCGGTGGCATTAAAGACCAAAGGTCTATTAAACATCCAGTTCGCCGTGAAAGACGAAGTGGTGTATATTATTGAAGCGAACCCTCGTGCTTCTCGTACCGTTCCATTCATTTGCAAGGCTTACCAAGAGCCTTACGTGAACTACGCAACGAAAGTAATGTTAGGGGACAAGAAGGTGAAAGATTTCAATTTCAAGCCGGTGAAAAAAGGATTTGCCATCAAAATTCCGGTATTCTCTTTCTCTAAATTCCCGAATGTAAACATGGAATTAGGGCCAGAAATGAAGTCAACAGGTGAGGCAATCTATTTCATCGATGATTTGAAAGATGATTTCTTCCGCAAAGTATATGGTGAACGAAATTTATATCTAAGTAGATAAGATGTTAAAACTTATTGCCCTCGGTTTAGTTTTATACTATGTGGTATTTCCTTTGTTGCGGTTTTTGCTCAAAGGTTACGTTATAACGCAGGTGCATAAGAAAATGTCAGAGCAAGATATTCGCTCGAAGCAGTCTGCTTCGAAAGCACGAAAAGAAGGCAGCATTGATGTGGATTATGTGCCACCAAAAACGAAAACAAAAACAGATGACGTAGGGGGTGATTATGTTCCCTACGAGGAAATCAAGGATTAACGAGCGACTCGATTACCTTAGGGAAATCCCGGTGCTCTAATACTTGGCCTTTTTTAGCGACATCTTCTGGAGTATCACTCGGTAAAACGGGGAACGAACTCTGGAAGATGGTTGCACCTTCGTCATAATGCTCGTTCACATAGTGAATGGTAATCCCAGATTCTTTTTCGCCAGCAGCTACCACCGCCTCGTGTACAAAATGGCCGTACATGCCTTTTCCGCCAAATTTAGGCAACAAGGCCGGGTGAATATTGACGATTTTTTGTGGGAATGCCTTCACGAAATCACTTGGAATTAACCACAAGAAACCCGCTAAAATGATCCAATCTGTCCGTAAAGATTGAACTTCTTTTAACACCGTTCCGTTCCTATAAGATTCTCTGTCAAAAACGCGGCAAGGTACGCCTAAACGCTCCGCTCGCTGAATAATTCCCGCTGAAGGGTTATTGCAGTAAATATGGGTGATGCGAACCTGATCGGATCCTTTGAAATGTTCGATGATTTTTTCGGCATTAGAACCCGAACCAGACGCAAATAAGACGAGATTTTTCAAAGGTTATCAGTTGTTTAATACAAATTTACATTCTTTCAGCTAAATTTAAGGCATGAAAATAGGGATCGTTTGTTATCCGACGTATGGCGGAAGTGGTGTGGTGGCGACCGAATTAGGTAAGGCATTAGCTCTTGCAGGTCATCAGGTACACTTTATTACCTACACGCAGCCCCCTCGTTTGGATATTTTTTCAGAAAATATCTTCTACCACGAAGTTTCCGTAGCGTCCTATCCCTTATTCGAATACCTTCCTTATGAGTCTGCCTTAGCCAGTAAAATGGTAGACGTGACGATTAACGAGAAGTTGGATTTAATCCATGTTCATTATGCGATCCCACATGCTTCCGCCGCTTATTTAGCCAAGCAAATTCTGAAATACAAAGGTATTCACGTACCGGTTATCACTACCTTACACGGCACAGATATCACCTTAGTGGGGCGTGATCCGTCTTTCGAGCCAGTAGTTACCTTCTCCATCAACGAATCGGATGGCGTAACGGCGGTGTCAGAGAGTTTGAAGAAAGACACCTACGATGAGTTTGAGATTTTGAGCCATATTGAGGTAATTCCTAATTTCATTGATTTACAGCGTTTCCAAAAACGCCCCCACGAGCACTTCAAAAAGTCCCTTTGTCCTAACGGAGAAAAGCTTTTGATGCACACTTCTAATTTCCGTGCCGTAAAACGTATCGAAGATGTGGTGCGTGTTTTTGCCCTAGTTCGCAAGAAGCTTCCTGCTAAATTAGTTTTGATAGGGGATGGTCCTGAGCGTTCAGGCATCGAAGCATTGTGCCGAGAGCTTGAAGTGCAATGCGATGTGCGTTTCTTAGGAAAGATGGACGGGATTGAGGAGGCTTTGTCTTTAGCTGATTTATTTTTACTAACCTCTGAGAAGGAAAGTTTTGGATTAGCTGCTTTAGAAGCGATGGCCTGCGAAGTGCCCGTGATTTCTTCGAATGCGGGTGGTATTCCAGAAGTGAATATCCACGGTGTAACGGGTTATGTGAGTGAGATAGGCGATGTGAAAGATATGGCGGCGAATGCCATCAAAATGTTATCAGATCCTATATTGCATGATCAAATGAAGGCGAATGCCTTAGCTCGGGCGAAGGAATTTGATATCGTTAAAATTCTTCCTCTGTATGAGCGCTATTATGAGCGTATCACTTCGAAGAGCTGGAAATTTCCTAAACAAAACGATTAACCTGACTGCTATCTGAGCAGTTTTCGAGGAGCGACATCATTGATTTGCGCGATACCGGATCTTCAAATATGGGGGCAATTTCTGCCAAAGGTGTCAAGATAAACTTACGTTCCGCAATCCGCGGATGTGGGATGCTCAGGTCTGATTCCGCGATGATAACATTCCCATAAAAGAGAATGTCTAAATCGAGTGTTCGCGGTCCCCAGCGTTCTTTGCGCTCCCGTCCAAATTCCCTTTCAATTTCTAATAGTTCGCTTAGACAAGCCTCTGGTTTTAGTGTGGTAGTCACTAGCACTACTTGGTTTAAGAAGTCAGCTTGTGGGATGGGTCCCCAGGCTTCGGTTTGGTAAATGGAGGAGTAAACGGAGATTTTTCCTATTTTTTTTTCAATAAGCGGGTAGGCTCCCTCGAAAATTTCCCGGGTATTTCCTAGATTGCCGCCTAAAGAGAGGAAGAGCTGAGTGATCATCTCTTAAAATTACTAATTTCTTCGCTATGCACCCGAATTATTCTGTGGAGGATTTACAGCCAGGCATGCTTTTGTTAGCCGAGCCCTTCTTAGAGGATCCTTCCTTTCATCGTTCAGTAATTTTAATTTGCGAGCATACAACGGCACATTCATTTGGACTAGTGTTGAATAATAAACAGGAAATTGTCTTCGATTCCTTTGTGGATGAAAAGGTACTGGAGGATGTACCTCTGTTTTCAGGTGGTCCGGTGGATCCCACCATTATGCAGTTTGTGCACCGCAGACCTGATTTAATTCCCGATGGCGTGTTGATAGGTCCAGGTATTTATTGGTCTGGTAGTTTCGAAGTTGCTATTGACAAGGTGGTGGCTGGGGAGATTGGATTCGACGAAATCAAGTTTTTTATAGGCTATTCGGGCTGGGGAGCGGGTCAGCTGGAGCGCGAGGTGCGTTCGAATGCGTGGATTTTGCATCCGGGGAATGATAAATTAGTGTTTGATGAGCCTCACGAGCGTTTGTGGAGGAAGATTTTACATGCCAAAGGAGGTGATTTCAGAGTCCTTTCTACCTATCCAGACGATCCCAATTTGAATTAAGAGATGCGCGCCCAGTTAGTCGTGTCTTTGCGCTGGGTTCTGACTTGCTCACGAATCATCGCGTATTCGGATTTTTCGAGGTTCGGATCTTCTTCTAAGATTTTTTGGGCTGTTTCGCGCGCTACTTTCAATATTTCACCGTCTTTCGCCAGGTCTGCGATCATGAGATCGATAGCGCCACTTTGACGCGTTCCCGTGATGTCGCCCGGTCCACGCAATTGCAAATCAACTTCGGCGATTTCGAATCCGTTATTGGTTTTCACCATGGTTTCGATGCGTTTCTTGGTGTCTGCGCTGATTTTGAAACCAGTCATCAGGATGCAATAACTCTGTTCCGCTCCTCGACCTACGCGACCTCTGAGCTGGTGTAATTGTGATAAACCAAATCTTTCTGCACTTTCAATCACCATAATGGAGGCATTAGGCACGTTTACGCCTACTTCAATCACCGTGGTGGCGACCACAATTTTGGTCTCGTTCTTTACGAAACGGGCCATCTCGATGTCCTTGTCAGCGGGTTTCATTTTGCCGTGTAAGATGCCCAAAGGTACCTCTGGGAACGCCCGCGAAATACTTTCGTAACCATCCATCAAGTCTTTGAAGTCCATTTTCTCGGATTCTTCGATTAAGGGGTAGACAATATAGATTTGGCGGCCTTTGCTGAGCTCGCTTTGGATGAAAGCAAAGACTTGCAAGCGATGCGTATCGTAGCGGTGTGTCGTCTGAATCGGTTTGCGGCCTACGGGTAATTCGTTAATTATCGAAATATCTAAATCTCCATAGAGCGTCATGGCTAAAGTCCTCGGAATCGGCGTCGCCGTCATGACTAAAATGTGCGGATGGAACGTTTTGTTTTTGTCCCAAAGTTTCGCCCGCTGCGCCACCCCGAACCGGTGTTGCTCATCTATGATGCACATTCCCAAATTCTTGAACTGCACAGAATCCTCGAATAAAGCGTGCGTACCCACTAAAATCTGCAATTTTCCAGACTGCAAATCTTCGTGTAAACCCACGCGGTCTTTCTTCTTGACAGACCCAGTCAGCTTCGCGATCGTGATGCCTAATAAATCCGCAAACTGTTTTAAACCTTGGTAATGCTGATCCGCCAAAATCTCGGTAGGCGCCATCAGACAGGCCTGCGCCCCATTATCAATCGCTAACAGCATTGATATAAAGGCCACAATCGTCTTTCCAGAACCCACATCTCCTTGTAATAAGCGATTCATTTGCTTTCCAGACCTCATATCGGCAAATATCTCCCGAATCACCTGCTTCTGGGCATTGGTTAATTCGAAAGGCATGTGTTCTTGGTAAAACGTCGTTAATAATGCGGCAGAAGAAAATACTTGTCCAGGAAAAGCTACTTTTCGAATCAAATTCTGCTTAATCAAGCGCAATTGATTGTAAAATAACTCCTCGAATTTCAGGCGGCGACGGGCTTGGTGTAGCCAAGTTTCGCTTTGGGGTAAATGAATATGGTATAAGGCCTCTTGCTTCGAAATCAACTTAAACTGGGAGGTAACATCCCCCGGTAAAGTCTCTCTGATGTAAGGAAACGCAATTTCTAATAAGTTTTTTTGTA
>Ga0222712_10002589_pt1 | contig 20494 bp, 21 predicted proteins | sample C33_657DmetaG_FD_165043 | JGI IMG/M metagenome (GOLD analysis project Ga0222712, IMG submission 165043) | Estuarine water microbial communities from San Francisco Bay, California, United States - C33_657D | ecosystem: Environmental > Aquatic > Marine > Unclassified | place: USA: California... | reverse complement strand
CTTGAGATCGGTACGAATGCGCTGATCGGTCGGCATCTTCACATCGACATTCAGTGCTGCACCTGAAGTTCCGCGACTGTGAATGAGATAGCCGTCCCAGATATCAGTGTTTGGACCAATCGCATTTACATAGGTCGTGAGTCGAAACGCTGATTGCGATTCACCGATCGCAATGACGCGATCGGGCTGCAGTCCTCCGAGCAGTACGTCATTCGCAAACCATGCCGCGGCACCGGTTTGTGTGTACATGTCATAGGAGTACTGATCACCCGGATGCACGAGCGATCCGTACCGACCGGGATCAGCTGCTTTCAGCGTGTACCCAGCAACGAGTCCCATTGACGGTCCACCATCGATTCCAACAACCTGCGCCGAGAGGCCAACCCACGCGTATCCCTCACGAATGAGTTCAACGTGTGTGTAGGTCCAGTCCGGCGCGGCGTCGAGGCCACCGGAAACATTGAGCCATTCAACGATGACATTGCCGTTGAACTTGGCCGGGTCGGTTGGCCGGCGAACGATGGCGCGGGTCTTATAGTCAGCAGTTGTTGCCGGCTCAACCGACCAGTTGCCGTCAACAGTTAACGGTTGCGCCGACCGATACGACGTTGCGGTTCCACTGATGAAGAACTCGGACTGTTCGTATCCAACCGCAGCAAGATCGCTGCCTGCCGCAGCAATAAATGCCTGACCTCGTCCGCCGGTAGCAGGAACGACCGTTGGAATGGTGACGGACTCACGTGATGGTGGCGATGACTCCTTGGCCGTCGGCGATGGCGATCCACCCGAAGAACACGCCAATAGTCCCACCCCAAGGAGCGCGGCGACCACGCCGTTGCGCACAATTCCAATTTTCGACACTTTTCATACCCCCAAGTGAATCCGCACTTTAGGGGGGGTTTGATTGCTCACGTCGTGAAATGCGCGCCGGGAAAGAGACTGCTTGCACCCTTACTGCTACATTCTCGCCGTCCAACTGATTTTGAGAGGTTTCTCATGTCACGCTCATTTTCTCGTCGCCGCCTCTGTGGTCTCGCAGCAAGCATCACCATCATCATCTCGGCGTCGATAGCACTCCTTGCAAACCCGGCAAGCGCCACGACCATCGTGGTGAGTAGTGGTGCAGACAGTGGCGCGGGGACTCTACGTGCAGCGCTTGCAAGTGCCAACGCCGGCGATGTGATTACGTTCGATCCCTCGGTATCAGTCGTGGAATTGACGACTGGCCGCTTGGACATCACGACGAGTGTCACGATCACTGGATCAGGAACAGACTCGCTGACGGTGCGCCGAAGTTCCGCTGGTGGAACTCCCACTTTTGGGATCTTCTACATCGATAATGCAGCAGCCGTCGTTTCAATTTCCGACATGACGATCACCAACGGAAACGCAACCGGGGGCGGCGTTAACGTCCATAGCGCAACTCGCGTCAACCTCACACGAGTTGCGGTCACGAACAATACCGCCGGATGGGGCGCCGGCCTCTGGCTCGATTTCGCCGACCTCTACATCGATCAATCGACGTTCACCGGCAATGCGGCTGGAGCCGATGCTCCCTGTGGCTACTGCAACGGTGGCGCAATGATCCTCAATACGGGCAATGCATACATTTCCAATTCCACGATCTCGGGAAATACAGCTCGGGACAATGGTGGCGGCATCAAGTCAACAACACATCTTTTTCTTACCAACACATCGCTCGTTGGAAATGTCGCAATGGATGGTTTCGGCGGAGCGATTGCGCAATACGTCTACCAGTCACAGCACAGTCTCAGCATGACCAACACTCTTATCGCCGGAAATACATTCGCCTCTCGAGGTCAATGCGATGTTGCGTCCGCAGTGCCCTTACTGGTCAACCTCAACAATCTGATTGAGGACAACTCCTGCAACTACGTGCGGCTGACTCCTGACGGAAGTACAACTGCTCCAACAGCGTTCCTTTCCGGAAACCCGAACGCGGCTGCACTTGCGTCGAACGGTGGACCGACGCAAACCAACGCCATCCTCTCAAGCAGCATTGCTGCAGGCGCCGGAGACCCAACAACGTGCGCGGCCTCACCAATCTCTGGGCTCGATCAGCGAGGTTTCGCTCGTCCTTCGGCTTGCTCGATTGGTGCATTTGAGCCAGCGGCATCCGCTCCGACAAGTTCATCGACCACGATTCCAGGAGCAGGTTCTGGATCGAGCGAATCGGGTGCATCGGGCAGCGACCCCGTCGTTCCAGTATTCGCAGGCTAATTATTCGGCCGAGGCAGTGACGTCCCACCTACCATCCCGGGATGTCTTTGCCATTCGTTCGCAGGGTCGTTACCGGCATTGATGCCGATGGTCGGCACGTCATTACTGACGACGGTGCTGCGCCCAACACAATCGTCACCGACACCGTTGCGGTGAGCGAAGTGCTGTGGATCGATGGGCCCCAGCCATCGATCGTTGATTCGCCCGATAACGAGAACTCTGGCTTTGCCCTCGAGCCACCTTCCGGTGGAGCAAGCGCAAGAGTCATTCGCATGCCGGGAATTCCCGCTGGCGCGGATCCTGACAGCACATGGCTGCGCGTCGCTGGCGACGACGACACCACGCCCGGAATGCACGCAACCGACACCCTTGATCTCATGGTTGTTCTCGAAGGTTCCGTCGTTATGGGGCTCGAAGATGGCGAACGAATCATCGGGCCAGGTGAGTTCGTCATCCAACGCGGCACGCCGCACCGCTGGCGTCCGGCCGATGAGCATGGTTGGACCTACTTCGTCACAATGCTCCGACCCGATGTCGATGCAACCGCGATCGCTGGAAATGTGAAGCCCGCGGCGGTTGGCGACAAACCGATACGCCGCGTTGTGACCGGTTCTCCAGTTGTCGATGGCGGCGCGGTGGATGCGGTGTCATCACCTACGACAACGATGACTGACCTATGGCACACCGGAGGTCCACTGCAATCGGTCGACCAAGGTGGCGACCCTGACGGGCCTTGGTCGCTTGTTCCACCCGCAGGTGGTTTGTGGTTCCGCCTTGTGGAACTCACACCTGCGCCTCCGATTGAACAGGGTTGGCACGTCACTCCCACCGTAGACATCGATGTCGTGTTGCGTGGACGTGTGTTGCTCGAACTTCCCGACGGCGTGCAGACCGAACTTGGACCTGGCGATGTCGTGATCCAACGGGGCACGAACCATCGCTGGACAGCGATCGGCACAGAAACGTTTGCAATGGCATCAGTGATGATCGACGCCGTTGAACTCACGACATCGTGACCAAAGTCCCGACAACTCCCAGCTGTTGAGTCCGTAGGCTGACGACATGACCACGATTCCCGCTGCGTTCATTGGCCACGGAAGTCCGATGAACACACTTGAGGTCAATCGTTACACCACTGCGTGGCGGGAGTTCGGTGCCTCGATTCCGCGGCCACGAGCCATTCTTTGTGTGTCAGCGCATTGGTACGTAAACGCAACGGTTGTGACCGCGATGGAAACGCCGCGCACGATTCATGATTTCTACGGGTTCCCGCAGGAACTCTTCGACGTCGAGTATCCCGCTCCCGGATCACCAGCAATTGCGCAAGAAGTCGTCGACGCGCTCGCGCCGACTTGGTGCGGGCTCGATACCGACAGTTGGGGCCTCGATCACGGAACCTGGTCGGTCCTTACCCACCTTTGGCCGTCTGCCGATATCCCCGTGCTTCAGCTTTCTGTCGATGCGCAGAAGTCAATCGACGAACACATCGAGATTGGGCGGTCACTTGAGCCGCTTCGTCATGACGGAGTGCTCATTCTCGGCAGCGGAAATGTTGTGCACAACCTCGGCATGATCGACTGGTCAAACACCGATGGCGGCGCCGATTGGGCTCATGTGTTCGATGACGCGACTCGCAACATCATGAACAGCGATCCAGCACGACTTCGCGAGGTTCTTTCACTCTCCGAAGCGCAGGCAGCGGTTCCGACGCCAGATCATTTCTTGCCGCTCGCATATATCGCTGGTGTTGCTGATGCTGTCGGCCGTTCGGCACGAACACTGCTCGATGGCTATGCCTACGGATCGCTGTCGATGACGTCCTACGTTGTCGATTAGCGCGCGGAGTGAGGCTTCCTAGGGCAACACGATCGAAAACAACGGATCGGGTGGGTCAAGCAAGCCCCGGATTGACTCCACCACGCTGAGGTCGCCTTCGGCGGTTACAACGCCCTGTTCAATAAGCGACTCAAGCGTTACGAGACCGACCATAAGCAGAAGTAATTGCGAACGAGGAATGGTGACCGACAGAACCGCGTCATCAACATGTCGATTCGCTGCATTCGACAACACGCCGTTTTCGAGTCGAACCAGATGACGTTCACCGGTTTCCGTAATCGTCCAGTTAATGGCAAAGCGCAGCCCTGCAGCCTTCATGCCGTCGATACGAATGGCGATTGCGTCGAACACCTGCGTCACCGAAATATGCGCCATGAGCGCGAGCGCGTTCTGTCCTCCAGCTCCAACGACTTCGTTTCCAAGAAGTTCCTGCGCGCCAGTGAGGAAGAAATTGCGCCACGTCGCGTTCTCTTGCGCGTACCCCATCTGCCTGTAGGTGCGAGCGAGAAGTTCACGTGCCGCCATGTTCGTCGGATCAGCGAAGACCACGTGGTTCACCACTTCAGCAACCCAGCGGTAATCGCCTTCGTCGAAACTCTGCTGTGCCTTTTCGACTACCGCATTTGCCCCACCCATGAACTCGACATAGCGAACAGCCTGTTCTTCCGGCGGATGAGGCCAAAGGTGGGCTGGATTTCCATCGAACCAGCCCATGTAGCGCTGGTAGACCGCTTTGACGTTATGGCTGACCGAGCCGTAGTAGCCGCGGCAGTGCCACGACGTTGCAAGTGTTGGTGGAAGTTCGATCATCTCGGCGATCTCGGCACCAGTGAAACCTCGATTGAGATATCGCAGCGTCTGATCGTTCAGATACGCGTAGAGATCCCGCTGCTTGGAGAGGTAATCGACGATGTTGTCGGTTCCCCATGTCGGCCAATGGTGCGAGGCAAATGAGACCTCGCTACCAACGGCGAACAGTGCGATGGTTTCATCGAGGAACCCCGCCCAAGCATGGGCATCGCGCACGAGTGCGCCACGCAATGTCACGACGTTGTGCAGATTATGCGTTGCGTTTTCTGCCATACACAGCGCGCGAAAATCCGGGAAATAGAAATTCATTTCGGCAGGAGCTTCGGTGCCGGGTGTCATCTGAAAAACGATGCGAACACCGTCAAGAACGAGTTCCTGACCAGTCGTGGTGATGTCAATGGTTGGCGGAAGCAAAGAAAGCGTGCCATTTGATGGCGCAGGCCCAAGGCCACATGTCATCTGACCCTCAGGGCCACGCGGCAGAAGCGACCCGTACATATAGGTCGCCCGACGAGTCATCGCTGTTCCCGCCTGAAGATTTTCACTCACTGCATGTTCAAGGAAATGTTCCGGAGCAACAATCGGAATGTCACCCGCATCACCATTGGGAACTACTCCCCCGGCGCCACCGAAGTGATCAATATGACTGTGGGTATAGATGAGTGCAGTTACGGGACGATCGCCTCTCACTGACCGATAGAGCGCAAGCGCAGCAGCCGCGTTCTCACACGACACCAACGGATCAATAACGATGACGCCTTCGTCGCCCTCGACCATCGTCATGCTTGAAAGATCAAGGCCACGCACCTGATAGATGCCTGGAACAACCTCGAAGAGTCCATGGATGAGATTGAGTTGCGCTTGTCGCCAAAGACTCGGATTCACCGTTGCTGGTGCTTCACCGGAAGTGTCGCCGTACAAGCCGAGGTCCCAGATCACTCGACCGTCGGTCGATTCGATCAGCGTGTCATCAAGCGCAGCAAGGAAACCGCGTTGTGCATCGACGAAGTCCTGCTCATTGTCGAACGGCAGATCCATCGTGACCGCGTGTTGGTGCGCCGCTGTGTGTTCAGTGACCGACATGGTTCAACCCCGATAAGCGAAATCGTCGAGAAGACCCTTCGACCGTAGCCCGAGTTGACTCAACTCATAAGGGGATCTTGGGCAAGCGGCAACTCAAACCAGAACGTCGATCCGAGACCCATGACTGATTGCACGCCATAGGTGCCGTGGTAGCTCGAAATAATCGAGGCAACAATTGCGAGACCCAAGCCATTGCCGCCCGCAGTTCGAGCTCTTCCTGAATCGGCTCGGTAGAAGCGGTCGAACAGTCGAGGCAAGTCAGCCTCAGCAATTCCTGCACCACGGTCCATCACCTCGACGCGAGCCCGATCATTGACTGCTGCAGCTCGCAAAATGATTTCGGCAGATTCGTCGGTGTAACGAAGCGCGTTGGTCGTGTACGCAGTCACTGCTTGAATCAGATGATCCCGATGAATCATCGCTGTCACTGGCGTTGAACATTCGACAGTGACGGGCCGCCCTGGCTGCACCACCGCAATGTCGGATGCAAGATCGCGAAGCACCCCACCGAGTTCAACTGGTTCAGGTTCACTCGCGCCGCGTTCATCAAGTTTCGCGAGCAAAAGTAGGTCGTCAACGATTCGACTCATACGAGCCGCTTCATGGCCCATTCGACGCATAGCGTCGTCGAGTTCTTCCTTCTCCGTAAACCCACCCGCTTCGTAGAGTGCCGTATAGCCCCGCAGCGTGGTGAGTGGAGTGCGCAACTCATGTGAGGCGTCGGAAACGAACCGACGAAGGCGAGCTTCGGTTTCCTGCGTTGTGTCGATCATCGTGTTGATCGCTTGACCGAGCCGTGCTGCTTCCGTTCCAGCTGCAGGAATATCGATACGGGCATCAAGTGAGCCTGCCGTGATGGCATCGGCAGCTTCGGTCATCTTTCTGATCGGGCGAATCCCCAAGCGGAACACCCACAACACGACAATGCCCATCACGAGCAGAACGATCGCCGACGCGATCGCTTCGGTCGCCATCAGTCTTCGCACTGCCTGTTCGGTCTTCACGAGAGAAAGACCAGTGACCGCCGTTGTTCCGTCAGAAAGCTTCGACTCAACAATTCGAATCCGACCGGTCGTGCCCGAACTGGTTCGGACAGTGACGGGTTGGCCAAGTTCCGGCTCGGCAGGGAGATCAGGAACCAACTCGGGGTCACTAAGTGGAGCGACGAATGTTTGAAGCGAGCCATCGGCATTGATTCGGCCGAGATAGAACTCGGAAAAGTCACTCCGAAGTGCCGCTTGCATATTTGGCCGATTCGTCGACGCAGCGATTCGAGCGATGATTCCACCGGGCGCTGCTGTCAATGTTTCAAGCTGCTGGTCGACCTGTCGCATCAAATACGAACGCTGCACAAGCGTGACAACGATGCTGCTTCCAACGAGAAGTATGAACATCGCAACGAATGCGGCGATGAGCCGAGTGCGAAGCGTCATCCGGGTTCTCGGATGCTGTAGCCAATGCCGCGCACGGTATGGATCAATTTCGGTTCCTCGTTGTCGACCTTCTTCCGAAGATTCGACATGAACGATTCGATAATCGACGATTCACCGTCGAAGTCGTACTGCCATACATGATCAAGAATCTGTGCCCGGCTCACTGCACGCCCCGCATTCGAAGCAAGACAAAACAGCAACCGATATTCAGTGGCCGAAAGAAACACCTCGGTTTCACCCCGCCATACTCGATGGGCATCGTTATCAATCACAAGATCATGAATTTGGATGCGCGAAGAAAGCGGAGACGAGCCTCGACGGCGCAACTGGACCTGCACACGGGCCACGAGTTCCTCAAGAACAAACGGCTTGACAATGTAATCGTCGCCACCGGCCATAAGCCCACGCACTTTGTCATCAGTGTCATCGCGTGCAGTGAGAAACAACACCGGGGCAGAGCATCCGGCATTGCGAATGCGCCGCAACACCTCAAATCCGTCGAAGTCAGGCAACATCACATCTAGAACGATGACATCGGGCGCAAACTTTTCAGCGGCATCAACTGCCTCTCGGCCCGTTGCTGCGACTCGCAGTTCACAACCATCGAGTTTTAGAGCAGATGCCACGAGGAAGGAAATGTTCTCCTCGTCATCGACGACAAGCACCTTGGGTTTTGTTGTCATGTGCGAAGCCTGACGTTCTCGTCTGCGTCGAACCTCAAGAGAACCTTGAGATTGCCTTGAAAAGGAATGATCCAGCAGATCTCAAGGGTACGTTGGCCATCACTTGAGGTCCGTTCGCCATGGTGGTGATGTCTCGACGGGTCCACCGTCACCGCACCCCCAAAAGAAGACAAAGAGGTCACTCATGACGTCCACCAAACTCCGCACACTCGTCGCTGTTGGCGCACTTGGCGCCACTGCTCTGACCGGCGTATTCGCCGCCAGCGCGGCCGGCGCACTCGGCACTGGCTCGGGAGCCGGATCCAGCCGACTCACTGCTGAGCAGAAAACATGCATGGCGAGCCAAGGCGTCACCCGCCCCGAAGGCAAGCCGACTGCTGAACAGCGTCAGGCCATTGTCGAGGCTGCAACCAACTGCGGAATCACGCTTCCTGCAGGCAAAGGCCGATTCGCCCAACGTGCTGCGCAGCTCACCCAAGAACAGCGCGACTGCCTCATTAGTAATGGCGTTTCCAAGCCCGACCACAAGCTCAGTGCCGAAGAACGCGCCGCGTTCAAGACGCAACTGAAGGCTGCTGCACAAACCTGCGGCATCCAGCGCGCTGGCGCACCTTCCAATTAATCCAAAGCCACAGAATTGTGAGAACGGCGCCCCTCGTGGGGCGCCGTTTGCGTTCTGACTTAATCGAGCGTCGGTGGAACCGGAACACGCAACGCCTGCATGTCTTCGTGACGAGCACGAATTTGATCGTGATAACTCGGCTGCGTTGGGATCCAGAACTGCTCTGCTTCGACGGCATCGAAGACAAGGTCCGCAACTTCGTTTGGGTCCATTCCTGCAGCGGTGGACTCAGCCAACATCGCTTCGACGAACTCGGCATCTGGAGTCGCTTCACGATCGCGATCAACCCAGCGTTCTTGGCGGTTGCGACCTGAGGTTCCGATGTTCGTATTGATAAGGCTCGGAACAAGGACTGAGGCGGCCACGTTTTTGCCGGTAGTTCGAAGATCTTGTGCGAGACAGTCGGTGAGACCAACGGCCGCGAACTTCGATGTGAAGTACGGACCGGAGTAGGCGCCAGTCACAAGCCCGCCCATCGAAGCGGTATTCACGATGTGACCAGGTGTCTCGGATTCAAGCATCCGCGGCACAAATGCTCGGACTGCATGAATGAGTCCATCAACATTCACGCCCATAACCCAACGCCAGTCAGCCATCGAGCGTTCCCACATAAGACCGCCGCTAAAAACCCCGGCGTTGTTGCACAGCAGATTGACTTGCCCAAACTCGAAGTACGCCGCGTCGGCAAGGCGTTGCACATCGTCCTCAACCGAAACATCGGTGCGAACGCCAATCGCCTGAGCGCCAATCTGACCGAGCGCAGCAACCGTGTCATCCAAACGGGGTTGTTCGATATCAGCCGCAACAACACGCATTCCGGAGTGCGCGGCTTTCTCAGCAATCGCACGCCCAATGCCGCTTCCGGCTCCGGTGACGACAGCGACCATTCCCGCTTGAATCTTCATTGTTTCCTACTTGTCTTGATCAAGTTTGAAGACGCGCAATGCGTTTTCACGCAGAAACTTCGGCCACACGTTGTCGTTGAACGGAACGTTCGGCATGTCAGAGAACTGACGCTCAAGCGAAAGTCCAGCGGGGAAATAGCCGCAGTACATGATCTTGTCACTGCCTCGAGTGTTCGCGTACTTGATGATGTCTTTTGGATAATGCTTCGGGGCAAACGCGCTGGTCATGTAGTGCAAGCCCGGCCACTTGAGCATGAGCTTCACTGCGAGTTCCGTCCATGGTTCGCCACCGTGCATCATCACCATCGTGAGTTCGGGGAAGTCATAAAGCACTTCATCAAACTGTTCAACGTGCTGTGGCCAACTTGGCATGCGTGGGCCAACGATGCCGCCGTTGATGCAGATCGGAATGTCGAGTTCACAGCACGTTGCGTAGATCGGGTACATCTTCTTGTCGCCAACGCCGACCTGCGGAACCATGCCGCTAGGAAACGTCATTGCCGCAACGATGTTGTTCTCGGCCTTGAGGCGCTTCAGATTTCGAACGGTTTCCATTCCCTTATTGGGATCGGCTTGTGCACACAGGTGGAAACGACCCGGATGTTCGGCCTTGGCACGAATGGAGTGTTCGTTCACACCGGTCATGCATTGTTCGATATTGAATGCGTCCATCTTTTCGACGATCCACGCCACGACATCGGTATCGGGCGAAACGACATCGGGGACGTCTTTGAACATGTACTGAGCAGGGAACTCAAACTCCTGAAGAGACTGCTTGTCTTTCAGATTGGCCTTGAAGAAGTCGTACGCGGACTTCTTCTCTTCGATGCTCGTGAACGGGAATCCCATACCGAGATCCACGATGCCGATATCTGTCGGCATACCCATGATTTGTCCCCCTGCGGCGGTGCGCCGATCCGATGATCTGGCAGTCGCTTGAGTGTAGGACGATGAAGACTTCGGCTTCACCAAGACCGTGTCATCGGCCTACCGTTGGGCAATGGCGAAAGCGAACTTCGACCCAGTGCTCTCGCTCATTATCGGGGCGCATGCAACGAAAGGGTCGACTGCTCTCGTCGGGGTGACAGGCGGTGTCGCCGTCGGAAAGAGCACGTTCAGTTCAGCCATTGCCGAGGCACTTTCAGAAGACACCGGCCTCGAAGTTGCCGTCATCGCCAGCGATGGGTTTCTGCATTCAAATGCTGTGCTGGCCGCAAAGGGCCTCACCGACCGAAAGGGCTTTCCCGAGAGTTACGACGCCGCAGCGATCTCGGCATTTCTTGGCGATGCCCGATCCTCGAAGCCAACGTCGGTCCCGGTTTATGACCACCACATTTACGACATCGTCGACGATGTCATGGAAGTTCCCGCAGTCGATGTGTTGATTTTCGAAGGTGTGAATGCGTTGCAGTTCCACGAAAAGTTCGACATCAGCATCTATTTGCATGCTGATGAACCGGTAATGCGCCAGTGGTTCATCCAACGCACCAGCAACTTTCGCGATGCCGCTCGCACGACCTATTCGCCGTTTTTCGATCCGTGGGTCGATGTTCCCGAAGAGCTCTTCCTTGAGATGGTGAACGTCGCGTGGGAAACGGTGAACCTCCCCAATCTCGTCGACTACATCGAGCCCACCCGACCACTGGCTCATGCGGTGATTGAGTGGGAGGCTGATCACGAAATTCGTTCGATAGTCATCCAGGAGTTCACATGAGTGAAATTGATCTCATCCAACTCGCGACGCCTGGATTCTTCGCGGCGATGGGCCTTGAAAAGGTTGCCCTCGACCGCCAAGCCGCAGCGGGCAACGACTCCGCCATTGGTTTTGAAAAACGCGACTCCATCGCCAGCCTTGTGATGGGAACAGCAAGCCTCTATGTGCCGCTTGCCCTTCATGCACTCCTCTCCCCCGTTGCTCCCGGCAAGGGCAAGGGCAAGTACCGCAAAGTTCTTGTAGGGACAGCTGTTGGTGCCGCTGCACTCACCACGGTTGCCGACGCACTCGCAAAACGCGAGGACGATTCAACGCTCACTCGTTTCGCACGACGCATTCGTCCCTCGGCTGGCGTTGCTGCTGTTGCCGCTGGAGTCGTCACCGGTTCCACAACGTGGGCCGCACGCACGTCAGCAAAGCGACTATGGGATTCCGGCGGCGCAAAGCGCGATCTCGGCGCAGGAATTGCCGTAACTGCCGGCGCACTCCTCGCCTGGGATTTCATTTACTACTGGAATCACCGCATTCAGCACGAAAGCCGTTGGTTGTGGGCGATCCATGTTGTTCACCATTCAAGTGAGCACTACAACCTCACGACTGCGCTTCGTCAACCCGTCGCTGATGTCTTTGGAATGTTTGTTCCCTATGGGCTCATGGCATGGCTCGGGTTCCGTCCACGAGTGATCGAAAACGCACGAGCGATCAACCTCATCTACCAATTTTGGATTCACACCGAAGCAATCAATCGCCTCGGTGTTGCCGAGGAAATTCTTAATACGCCTTCCCATCACCGGGTCCATCACGGCGTGCAGCAGGAGTATCTCGACAAAAATCATGGCGGGATCCTCATTCTTTGGGACCGACTCTTTGGCACCTTCCAGCGTGAAGGTGAACGGGTTCGCTATGGACTCACCAATAACATCCGAACATTCAACCCCGTGCGAATTGCAACGCATGAATACGCCGACATCATTCGTGACATCGCAAAATCATCGAGTTGGCGAGAGCGCCTCGGTCACGTTTTCGCACATCCCGGTTGGGGGAAGAAACGCAGATATGGCAACGGGGAGCAACCGCTCGCTCTTGCGTCCTGAATTCACTTCGCTTTTATTGGAAGAATCACTCGGAACGTTGATCCGATTCCAAGCGTGGAATCGACTTCGAGTCGTCCGTGGTGCTGATCGACGATTTTCTTGCTAATTGCGAGCCCAAGACCCGTCCCCCCAACGCGCCGGGAGGCCGATGAGTCGTCTTGCCAGAACGGCTCAAAGAGTTTGGAAAGTGATTCCTCGGGGATTCCCTCTCCCCAATCAACCACCGAAAACACCAGGCGATCGTGATGCGCGATTTCACATCTCAGTGTCACGGTTGTTCCGAAACCGGCGAACTTGATGGCGTTTCCCAAAAGATTGACGAGAACTTGGACAATTCGCTCCGGATCGCAGTCAAGTTTCATTCCCGTTTCAAACCGATCTTCACGAACGAGTTCGATTCCGGACTTTTGTGCATTGCCAGCAACAGCCGATAGTGAAACTTCCATGATGTCTTCAACTGATGCTGAAGAGATCACCAAGTCGATCACTCCCGATTCCATTTTTTCAAGATCAAGAAGATCGTCAACAAGAGAAACCAATCGAGCCGAATTCGACGTGGCGACGCGCACAACGTCTCGGGCCTCATCGGAAAGGTCGCCGACAATGCCGTCTTCGAGAAGTCCAAGTGACGCCATGATTGATGTCAGTGGTGTGCGTAACTCATGCGATACCGTGGCAACGAAATCGTCTTTCAGTGCCTGCACTTCATTGAGGCGTCGAAGCTCAGTGTTCTGCAGGAGAATTTCTAAACGCGATTCATCAAGCGCCATGTCCGCGATGATCGCTCCGGCAAGTGCGTCCATTGCATCGATCTCGTTCGATCGCAACCACTTTCTCGGAGTTTCATCGGTCACACAGAGGGTTCCGACTCGCTCGCCCACAGTGTTCAACAACGGCGCGCTCGCAAAATACCCAATGCTTCGGTGTCGAGTAACCAAGGGATCATTCGCAAAGCGTTCATCGGCACCGACATCAGAGATGACGAAGGCTTCGTCGGTGTCAAGCGCAAACCGCACGAGGGCTGAATCAATCGGAGTCGAACTCGGACTACGCACGACATCGCCCTCGTCTGGATCAGCGGTTCCCGAAAGCATCAGCACCGCTTTTGAGCACTGCATCACCTTCTGAGCCAGCCGGACGAGGTGGTCAAAAGAAGAGGGGGCAATATCGCGTGGATCAGCACGAAGCAGCGAAGTAAGTCTGCGAACAGAGTTCTCATACTCATCATCAACTTCAGCGGCGATCGGTACTGACTTCGGCACGCTTCTGTTGTACCGCATTGGGGGCGTGATCGCTCTGCGGCTCGTCAAATTGCAGCTTCGCAACCGTTCCGCACCCGTGACCGGCCCGCACCGAGAGCACAACGCAAACTCTTTTGGTTAGCCTCGGAACACGAACAAAAAAGGCGGTAGCTCTCATGTCGTCAACTACTCACAAGACTGTGCTCATCATTGAAGATGATCCCGATATTCGTCACCTTCTCGGTATTCGCCTGAAACACGCCGGGTATGAGCCCATCGAAGCGGGGAATGGAACAGACGGACTCCGTCTCGTTCACGAACGGCGTCCCGCACTCGTCATTCTCGACATCGGGCTTCCGGGCATGGACGGCTGGCAGGTGCTGCAGCGCATTCGTGACGTAACGACAACGCCGGTAATGATCCTGTCGGCTCGCGGACTTGAGGCCGAAAGAGTCCGAGGCCTGCAAAGTGGCGCAGACGATTACGTAACAAAACCGTTTGGACACCAGGAGCTCATTGCGCGCATTGGCGTCCTGCTCCGACGAGCAACCGATGAAGGCGAGCCCGAAACCGAATACGCCGATCCGCGACTGCAGATCGATATTCGCTCACGCTCCGTGCAAGCCGATGGCGTCGACGTGCAACTCACGCCTGGAGAGTTCCGTCTACTGCTGGCACTTATTCAGCATGTTGGACAGATCCTCTCGCCGGAGCAGTTGCTTGAATTGGCTTGGGACGACCCCACAACGACGAATACGTCGCGAGTGAAATTCACCGTGCTTCGACTTCGCCGCAAGCTCGGATGGGATGATCCCGCTTCATCCCCGATCGAATCCGTTCGAGGTTTCGGCTATCGGTACCGATTGATGTCCGAAGCACTCGCTCCGGTTCACGCTGCGAACTAACCCAGTACTACTTCTTCATCCATTGCCACAACGTTGATCGCAACGAGGACGGCGACAAGGTCACTGCCAGTGTCATGAATCCAATTGCAATCGCCAACACGAGCGGATTGCGTAGATGAACAAGCAACCCCGCGAGACTGGGAATCCGGAACCATTCCTGTCCCACGATCTGATCTTGCGTCGGCCGCCAAGGATCAATCGCGGAGTTGTTGTCGCCTTTTAACTCAAAGCCGTTCTCGTCACCTCCGACGATTCTGTGGACCACTCTCCTCCCCGCGCCAACTTCATCTGCCGGAATTGCATAGACGACGATGTCGCCAATCGAGTACGAGTCTTCCTTCTTCACAATGAGGAAGTCGCCCGACTGAAACGTTGGAAGCATCGAGTTTCCGCTTACTGCAATGTTTGAGATCGGACCGCCGAGCATTTGCGGTCGGAAGAAAAGTGCCCAGACCGCCACGAACGCGCACGCGAACGACAAACCAATGACATGTTTCAGTCGGAATCCGCGCTTTTTCGAAAACGACTTTGGGTCAACGCCAACCAACTCGAAGTGCTCTGATTCCTTCATGGGCTAGGACCACGCGATCGTGGCCCACGCCCATTGAGCTGCGGTTCCCGATTGCGCCCAGGTCGGCGACAGCGGTGTTGATGGGTTCACAACTTGGAGCGAATCACTCAGCGCCAGCGATATGCCCTGGCCCCCGGCTGGAGTGCTTGTTTGCGTAAGTCGCGAACTGAAGGACTGAGGCGTTCCAAGCGAAAGCGTGTTGAGCGATCTCACCGCAGCAATTGAAATCACACGTGCATTCGCCGCATTGGTTGTGAGGTTCGGAGACGGGGTGAGCGTCGCCGAAGCAGCGCTCACCCCGCTCCGAACCGTTGCAGTCGCGGTCGCCGGGTTGGGCGGGTAACCCGACGACCGCGTGTAGCGCGTCACCCAGGCGGTCGAGCCCGCTGTGTTCGACTTAAACGCCAAATTCACAGACGTCTCTCCAGCGCTGAGGCGCGTCCACACTTTGATTCCGAAGTTTGCAGGTGTTGCTGTCGACTGACTCGCGAGCAATGTCCATCCAGAAGGTGTGGCGGTGTTGCCGTTGGTCGAGTTGATCTCAATGAGAATCATGAGGTCATTTGCGACGGATCCCGCTGGGTAATTCACCGCAACCGTTGTATTCGATGTCGCAGTTGATGCTGCGCCGACTGCGACATAGCTCAACGGGGCTGCCGTGATGTTGAACGCACTCGATGTGACCGAGGTCAAACCAGATGAGGAAGCAATGAGCGTGTAACCGACCCCCGTTTTCGAGATCTTGCATCCGGCGAACGTCGCCGTTCCGCTCAAAGCCGCAAGTGGATTCGTAGTACACGCGAGAACACCGGATGCGGGATTGGTACCAATCGTCAGCGTGATTGACGCAGAGCTGCTCGTCACAACATTTCCGCCCGCATCTTGGACAACAACAGAGGGTTGCGTGGACCACACGACTGTTGCATCGGCTCCGCCGGGCTCTTGCGAATAGGCGAGTTTCGTGGCAGCACCAACGTTGATCGTGAATGTCGACGAGGTTGCACCCGTCAGAAGTGCACTCGACGCGGTGAGCATGTAGCCGACTGCGGCCTTATCGATTTTGCATCCCGCAAACGTAACGATTCCAGCAACGGCAGCTTTTGGGTTCGCGGTGCAAGTCAAAACTCCGGAGTTCGGGTTCGTCCCGATCGCAAGTGTCACCGAAGCCGTACTTCCGACGATCGTGTTTCCGCCTGCGTCTTGCACCGTCACTATCGGTTGCGTTGTCCATGCAACAGTGGCGTCTCCCCCTCCTGGTTGCTGGGTAAACGCCACTTTCGCAGCAGGTCCGATCGTGATGACAACAGTTGATCCCGAAACACCGCAACCCCCGGTAATCGAAAGATTGTCGGCGTCTCCGCTGTAATCGACGGTCCATCGATAGGTGCCGGCAAGCATTGGAACCAATGCACCAGAGACGTACGTAACACCATTCGCACCAGCAACGGGGACAGAACTTGTCGAACCGAACTGCACTGTGCAGCTTGCGTCGCTCCAAAGTTTGAATGACAGCGTTCCAGTTGCGTTCGATGTTCCTGCCGACAATGTCGCCGAACTCGTCACTGACGTCAGTCCACCATTCCCGCCTGCCGCGGCCACCTGCGAGAGAGTCGGGGCACTGAGCGGAACCATCACGCCGGCATTGCGCACCGATAGTTGCTGAGACGTCATGCCAATTGATGCCGCATTCGCCAACAGAACGCCGACGCCCAAAATCGACGCTCCAAGTGCGACACCGAGCAAGAGTCCGAGACGGAACTTCATCTCATGGCCCCACAATCAATGCATTGGCGGCGGTGATCTGCGACGGGAACAACAGCCCACTGCTAAAGGGGACGGTGACTGAACAGGTTCCGCCACAGGCAGGTATCACGGTGGGCGTTCCGCTGGAGGCAAGTGTCGGTCCCGCCAAGGTGACCTGCATGGATCCGCCCGAGCAGGTCGACGCAATGTTCGAAATCAAAATTGAAGAGACCTGTCCATTCGCGTTTTTGCTGAAGGTGTAATTCCATGCCGGCGCTGAATCACATGCCGCCACACTTCCCAAACCCGCCATGATCGACTGACTCGAAAATGTTCCGCTCGCCGCAAACGCAGCAACTGCTCCGCAGAACAGCACCGCAAAGACCGCCACCGCGCTCCACATCAGATTTTTTGTCATCGCCCTCACCTACCTTGCATCACCCATCGCCCCCCGGCGGTATGACACCCGTGGGGAGGTGTCACCCGCTCAGGGAACGACAGGGCGATCAGGAGATCAAGCCACCACCACAGCAACGCCTGTGACTGCCGCTGCCGAAACAGGGACCGCATAGGTAAAGGTGTTGGCGCCGAGAACAAGGGTCGTGGTCGCTTCGCCAAGCGCAACGTTCGCAGCTCCAGTGAGTTCGAGCTTGGCGGACTTTCCAACGCAGCCCGCAGTAACGCCGGTAAGGCTCACTGTTGCGACTTTGTAGCCAGGCTCCGACGCGTCATAGGAAAGTCCCGCTGCGGGGTAGGTCGCAGTCAACGTTGTCGCCTGACATGACGCGGTCACCGCTGTTCCCGCAGACAGATCGTCGGACGCAACATTTGCACTTGCTGCGAACGCATAGCCGCCTCCGGCCATCGCTGCGGCGAGGAGACCCGCAAAAAGCAAACGTTTGAGATTCATGGCATGTCCTGACAGTCATTCCGGTACTCAACCGACGGGTTTGTCGATTGCTATGGCTCTAGTGAGTCAGGCAAGTGATGCAATTCGGTTCGTCAACCGTTGCGACTTGGTTGCCAATTCAAGAGCAGGCTCTAACGTCCCGGATCTAGAGTTCCGACTGACCTCGCCAACGCGCCCACACGTCTCTCCGAAGGAATCCTGATGCCCACAAGTGCCGACGTACTCCCACTTCTTGAGCGTTACTGCGCCGCAATGACAAGCCATGATCGCGAAGGTTGGCTCGATTGCTTCACTGATGACGCACGCCAGGAAGATCCCGTCGGCGCGCCCGTCAATGTTGGGCGAGAAGCCATCGGGAAATTCTTCGATGAAAACATCACCGATCTCACCCTTACGGTTGCTGCTCCACCAATCGTCGCCGGCAATGAGGTCATCGCATTCCTTCGCGTCGACATCATGATGGGCGATCAGAAAATGGAACTTCCGCGAATCGTTGATCACATCGTGTTGAACTACGACGGGACAAAATTTGCGAGTCTCCGCGCGTTCTTCGACTACGCCGAACTGCGCGCTGCTGAATAGGTTCAGCCGAATTCGTGGCGGAACGCGCGCACGACGTCGGAGTAAACCTCGAGCGCTTCTTCGTACTGCTCGGGATGATTCACGGTCACACGAAGATCAGTCACACCGGCTTCGATCATCGGTCGTGATGCAGCCATCGTTGCGAGGAGATCAAGATTCCCGTCACCATCACGCACTGCAGCAGCGTGACCCTGCACTTGGAATGACGGATCGCCGCCCGCCTTTTCCACCGCGGCGCGCAGTTTCGGAATGGTGTTCACAAGATCGCCGCCGTCCGCGCCCCACGGAATCCAGCCTGAACCGAACGATGCCATGCGGCGAATCACGCGGGCATTAATTGTTCCGCTGATCCAGATCGGTACGCCACCGGCCTGACGGGGCTTGGGCATCTGGTGAATTTTTTCGAACGACAACTCAGGCGAGTTGTACGACGCGACCTGTTCGCGCCACAACACCTGGCACACCTCAAGGGTGTGATCGAGCAAACGTCCACGGTTGTCGTAGTCAAGGCCGCACGCGTCGTATTCCTCTTTCTGCCAACCAACGCCGACACCAAGTTCAAGACGTCCGCCGCTAAGCACGTCGATCGTTGCGGCCTGCTTGGCAAGAACGGTCGGCGTGCGAAGCGCTGCGATGAGGATTGCAGTGTTCAGGCGCACACGTTCGGTAAGTGCGCCCATAGCGGTGAGGACGGTGAGCGGCTCAAGCCAATTGCCGTCGGAATCGGTGGGCTGCTTGCCGCCCGCAGCGCCGCCCTTCTTGGGGTCGCCGTAGGCCTCAAGGTTTTCGCCGTAGGCAACGTGGTCACTCACCGCAATGCGATCGATGCCAGCAAGATCGGCGGCACGCGCCTGATCGAGGATGTACTGGAACGAACCGGGATCGTCCTGACGGAACGTACGAAGTTGGATGGAGACCTGAGGCGTCGTCATGGTCTCATGCTGCCATGCCAACACCTTTCACGCAGATGTCGCTCAACACCCAAAGATTCGTCTAGAACCACCGGGTGATTCCGCTCTGGGCCCAGATCGCTGGTGGCACCGCTGCCCTTGCATCCATCACCAGCTCCTCGACTCAGACCATTCGGATGTTGCGGGTTCGAAGCGCAGAAGGAATCGCCCCTTCGACGTGGATCCTGCTGACGCTTTCATCGTTGGCGTGGTTTGCGTATGGCGTTTCGGTGCACTCCCCCCAGCAAATCATTGCGAATGGCACGTGGGTTGTTCTTGTCATTCCGCTCACATGGTTCATGCTGCCTGGCAAACCAACGCGCACGCGGATCGGAGCGGAGCTGCTTGTTGCGCTCGCGCTCGCATTCCTTCTCGGACTCGGTGTTCTCAACGAGAACATTCCCGCGTACATCGGCATGCCCGCTTCGATTCTCGTGAATCTTCCGCAAATTCGCTACACGATTCGTCATGGCCGAGGCCCTGGCATTTCGGTCGCTGCGTGGGCGTTTCTCGCAACGAGTTCGTATTTGTGGTTCACCTACGGCATTGGCGCCGGCGAGGTTCCTGTTGTGATCAATTCCGGGATTGCCGCATTACTCGGTACGACTGCAGTGATTGCGCTTCTCGTTCGTCCCGTACCAAAGCAAGCTTCACGTATCGAGACGACGAGCGATACTGACCTCGTGACCGGCCGGATCGAGAATGTGGAAGTACCGCTCACCCCAGACAGCGTCTGACGGCGCCATCGACGGCGAGGCGCCCGCAGCGATGAACGCGTCGTAGACCGCATCGACATCGTCGACCCAGAGAATGAATCGGCCCCACACTCGATCGGGTCGAGTCCAGGTTGAGTCCAGCTGCAGGTTCAAAAACTGCTCTCGATTGAACTTGAGTGTGGTGAACGAATTCTGGGGGCCACCGAAAACCACGTCCGCATCCAACACCCCATAAAACGCCACCGACGCCGCCATATCGGCGGTCACCAAAGTGATGGCATTGATGGAATCCACATGGCCGGGCATACGTCTCTATTAGGCCACACCAAAGAGGTCTCGTCCGTTCGATGACAGTGAGGCCCTTGGAGCCCAATGAATCCCAATTAGGCCAATACTCATACGCACCATTAGGGTCCTCGCATGGCTTCTCACGCATCACATCTCGTTCGTCTCCG
>Ga0222712_10002588_pt1 | contig 20497 bp, 15 predicted proteins | sample C33_657DmetaG_FD_165043 | JGI IMG/M metagenome (GOLD analysis project Ga0222712, IMG submission 165043) | Estuarine water microbial communities from San Francisco Bay, California, United States - C33_657D | ecosystem: Environmental > Aquatic > Marine > Unclassified | place: USA: California... | reverse complement strand
GGTGGGAGAATGGGAAACTGCATTGGTTACAAAATGTAGTGAAAATACATTTGAAGATATTCATTCACTAACATTTCCAAATTCATTAGGGTTGGTTTATTCAACAATAACTTCATACTTAGGGTTCAAACCAAATAATGGAGAATACAAAGTAATGGGTTTAGCACCATATGGTGATTCAACAAAATTTAAAGATATCTTTGATAAAATATCTAATTTTGATATAGGTGGAAATATAAAAATAAATCAAAAATATTTTACTTGGAAATATTCGAATACCGATATGTACACATACAAATTAGTTAAACTAATTGGATTCGAACCAAGAGAACCTGAATCAAAAATAGAACAACATCATATGGATTTGGCAGCCGCTTTACAAAAGTGGTACGAAAGCTGCTTTTATTATTTTATAAATCACTCAATGCAGCAATACGATACTGGTAATTTAGTATTAGGAGGAGGTTCTGCCTACAATGGAACAGCCAATGGAAAAATACAAAAGCATACATCAGTTAAACAAATATGGATTCCATTTGCCCCATCCGATGCGGGTTCATCAATTGGAGCATGTTTATATCATTGGCATAACATATTAGGTAACGCAAAAGTAAAAGGTGGGGATAACCAATCACCATACTTAGGACCTGAATGGAGTAATGACCAATTTTTAAATACATTATTAAGAGAAGATGTACCAACAAAAAATATAAAATTTTACGATACTCAAAAAGAGTTATGTAAAGAAGTTGCTAAACTTATAAATGAAGGTTCTGTAATAGGTTGGTTTCAAGGTAGAACTGAATTTGGTGCAAGAGCATTGGGTAATCGTTCTATATTAGCAAATCCACACTTATCAGACGTAAGAGATAGGATAAACAAAGTAGTTAAAAAGAGAGAATTGTTTAGACCATTTGCACCATCGGTAGTTGTTGAAGAATATGAAAAATACTTTATTTCTGAAGGAGAAGTTCCGTATATGAATCAGGTTGTTAAAGTAACCGATTATAAATCAATACCATCTGTAACCCACGTTGATAAATCAGCGAGAATACAAACAGTTACGAAAAAGCAAAACCCACTTTACCATATGCTACTTAAAGAATTTAAAAAGGTTAGTGGTACACCAATACTATTAAACACATCGTTTAATTTAAGAGGACATACAATGACTAATGACCCACAAAAAGCAATTTGGACATTCTTAAATTCAGATATGGATTATTTAGTATTGGGTAATTATTTAATTGATAAGAAATGAAATTATACGCATACGGAGATAGTTGGACAGAAGGTCAAGGTTGTAGATTAGATGAAGAAAATTCTATAAAAGATAGAATGTATCTTAAAGATTTTCGAAACAAATATTCTTGGCCAATAAAATTAGCTAGTAAATTAAGATGTGACCACGAAAATAATGGATGGAGTGGTAGAGCGAATAACTTAATTTTTAACGATGTAATTGCAGATTTAAGAAATGGGAAAATACACAAAGGAGATTTGGTTATTATAATGTGGAGTTCATCATTAAGAGACCACGTACATTTTTTACCAAAGGGTGAATGGATTAGTTGGTCTGTAAAAGAACTAGCACTATTACCACATAAGTTTTTTGAATCTTACAAATATGGTGATGATAAGTACAACGGATTTTTAGAACAATATAAAAAGTTTTTTTTAGAAAATATGTTTAATCAAAACTATTATAATATAATAAATCAAAATTATATTGTTTTCTTACAAAAGATGTTAGAAGAATATGGCGTTAAATATCTAATGCTAGATGCTTTTGATATGATGGTGCAAGATTTAAATAGAAAAGATGATATTACACATTTGATAAATAAAAAAAATTATTGGGGATTCGCCAAACAAACCATTAGGGATTTCTTAGTTAAAACATCAGATGAATCAGCTTGGGAATACCCCAATTCATTTGAAGAAATACCATCAAAACACCCCAATGAAAATGGTTATAATCTAATAAGTGAAGAACTTTATAATTATATAGTAGAAAACAGAATAATATAATGGCAAACGAATTTCAATTATTTGATGGTAAAAATTTATCATCATTATTTAAAGATATATACGAAAACCAACAAAACAAAAAGAAAAACATTTCCGATTTGATTGAATCATTGAGGAAACTAATTAAGAATGTTGGTGAAGCAACTGTTATTGCTCCAATTATCAAAGACCTAATAGAGGTATCGGTTAAGAACGATGACCATCTAATTAAACTTGCAACAATTGCACAAAGATTAGCAGCAGCAGAAGCTAAAGGTATTGGTGAAGATGGTTGGTTAAGTGAGCATGAAAAAAATCAATTACTTACTGAATTAGAAGATACAGTAAACGAAATTGAAAAGAAAAATGAAGAAAAATTGGTTGATATTCAAATAGAATTAGATGATATTAAATCAAAAATTTAATGGCTAGTATTGAATCATATTTAGCAACGGTAGATAAAGTATTCCCTATTGATGTGGATTTAACTCCATATGAAAAGGGTGAAGATGCCGATTTTGTGTCCGTATATAATAAAAACAAAGATTTTTCTGATAAAGATGCTAGGATGTATGGGGCTATAACTTTTATATACCCAGATATGACTACCGAATATTACGCTTATCCATTTGATAAGAATAATTTCACAATGCCAATTAAAGGAGAAACTGTATTAATAATAGAAATAGATAAATCCAATATATTTTGGTTACCATATTCAGTAACACCATATTCTAATTATAGAAGAGATTATGTTACATATAAAGCATTAGAACCAACCAGCAACAATAAACCAAAAGAATCAAGCGGTAATGGTCAGAGTTTAAGAGAAACAAAAGATTCGGGTGGTCAAACTAATTCTGAAAATAAAAAAAGTTCTACGGAAGAATATAAAGTAAACGAAAAAATTAAATTCTTAAAACCAAAGCAAGGCGATACTATCATAAGTGGTAGAGTTGGCAATACGATTCGCTTTAGTGAATTTCATTTAACCGAAGATGGTAAAACATCATCACCTGGTATATTCATTCGTAATAAACAAAACCCAGAGTTAGATTCTAAAAAGATTGGTGAATTGATTGATGAGGATATTAATAAAGATGGTACATCTATTTACATCACATCCAATAAAATAAAAGTTCCATTTAAAGAAGAAATAAAAAAAGAAAAGAAAGGATTTAAAGATTATCCCAATTCTAAAGATTTAAGTGGAGACCAGTTATTTGTAAATTCAGATAGAATTATATTATCAGCTAAAGCAAAAGAATTTATTATATTTGGTAAAGGTAATACGGGTGTTATTACCGATGGTAATTATTCTATTGATGCTGAAAAAGAAATATACTTTCATAATAAGAAAAATATAACAATTCATTCAGAAGGTTCTAACAATATCTTTTTAAATTCAGATAATGGTAAAATATATTTGGGTAAAGATAAAGGTGAAGGAGCAGCTGGTGCAGCTGTTCAGAAGATGGTGATGGGTGGCGAATTAGTAAAAATAATGGGTGAGTTAATAGATGAAATAACGAAGCAAATATATGCAACACCAGTTGGACCAACAGCAACTGGCCCAGTAAATATAGCAGCATTCAAAGCGATAAAAGGAAAATTAAATACTTTATTATCTGCCAAGAACTTTTTAAGTAAATCATAATGTCTTGGACACTATTTAAAATAAATGTTTTAAAATCTATGGTATCTTTTCAATTCGCAAAAGATACAGATGCATTTGCTGATTTTTATGCTAAAGAATATGACCAATGTATAAAAAGAGGTGGTGATATGTTATATGGTGTTCCTGTTATAAATGGTAACGTTAGCGGAATGGCTGATGTTATTAAAAGAGCATTAAAAAAAGGACAAGATAGTGATGGTGAAAATTTTAATATACTACAAGAAATATACCCATCCGCATTCGATGCATATTGGCAAGGCGCTGAAATGGCACCAATACCAAACCCATTACTAAAGCCTGCCGGATGGCAATCAACTCCACCAGCACCAGGAACAATTATGAATATTGGTCCAAACCCAATAATGTTAGCAGCCTCAGCTGCGCTACATAAAGCTGAAGTAGAAGCTACAAAAGCATTAGAAGATAAATTAAAAGAACAAACTATTAATATACCACCAATTGGTGAAGTAAATGTATATGAAGTAATTCAAAAAATATTAAAAAAAGAACCAGTTGATTCTAAAATATCCAATCATCCTGCGATAAAAGCAGGAAAAAATATAATACAAAAAGCAAAACAGGCTAAAAAGAAAAAACCATCAATAGGTTCTCAATTAAAAAAAGCAATTAAATTTCCATTTCCACCATTACCAAAAAGAAAAGAAATTATAGAAAAAGCTAAGAATAAATTATTAGAAGCTGCAGTTGAACAATTAAAAGCTCAATTAATTATACCAATAGAAGCAACTATATTAGCACCAATAATATCAGCCATACAAACCGCAGTTGAAATATCTAACAATATTCCAAACCCAAAACCAACTCCACAACAAATTAAAAAATTTGTAAAGGATACAATAGATGGTGTAGTTCCCGAAATACAACTGCCGGGCATTAATATACCAAAAGTACCAACAAAGGAAGAGTTAAAGAAAATGGTAGAAGAAAAAATACCAACCAAAGAGGAATTATTGGCAATGGCTTATGATTTGATTAAAGATAAAATACCACAAATTCCTAATATATTTTTTATACCACCAACCATTAAATTTAGTTTTCAAACAAATATAATGATTAACCCATTTGTTAATGTGGCTAAAACCCATTTAATGGGAGTTAGTGGAATTATGTCCGTTATGGCACAATATCCACCACCCGCTCCACCCGCTCCGGCAATACTCAATTGGAGTGGTTATAAAATCATAGGTTAATACAATCGTATTAAATTTATTCTTTCAATATTTATTATTAAACATATACAAATTATTATGGATTCAAAATTATTAGTCGGATTAATTAAGGAGGTTGTTAAGAGTGAAGTTAAACAACAAGTTAAAGAAGAATTAGCAAAGCTAATCAAATCCGGTGCAGTTACATTAAATTCACAAAAGAAAACATCTACTCCAACATTGAGAGAGATGACAGAAGTTGCTCCTAAAAATATTAAAAAACAGCAACCAATTGTACAACAAAAACCTCAACAAGTAAAAGAATTTACAAAAAACCCAATACTAAATGAGGTATTGAGTCAAACAACACCATTCACTGCCGCACAAAGAGCAGAAAGTGGTGTGCCTGGAGCAGGTGGTAGTGTGTTAGATATGCTACAACCACAACAAAGTATGGAAGATGAGTGGGAAACTATGGATTACAGAATGATACATGATATTCCACAAAACACACCAAACTTTGAATCAACAGGAGATGCATTGCAAGATGCAACTGTTAAAGCATTGACAAGAGATTATTCAGAATTAGTAAAGAGATTTAAATAATGGCAATAGAGCTTGGTAAAGTAAAAGTAGATGATTTAGTTGAAAATGACTATAAAGTTTTAGGTATTGGTATAAACCAATCATCTAATTCTAATGGGGTTTTTTCAACTAATTTCACAACATTACAACAAGCTAAAAATAATTTAAAAAGTCTGATTCTTACAAAAAAAGGAGAAAGATTAATGCAACCTGATTTTGGTTGTGATGTTTGGAAAGTATTATTTGAACCAATTGATAATATAGAAATATCAATAGAAAATTCTATAATAAATGCGGTTTCAATATGGTTGCCTTATTTAAATATAAACGAAATAATATTCGATTATGATGAAAATGATATAGATACAAACAAAGTATCTTTGGATATAAAGTTTTCATTACAATCAAACCCATCACTATCAGACTCAGTACAAATAAATGTAGAAAAGTAAAATGGCAATAAATCCTATTAAAAAAACCTTTGGAGAAAAAAAGACTTTGAATTATTTAGGAAAGGATTTCGATTCTTTCAAGCAGAATCTTATTGATTATACAAAAACATATTTTCCAAATTCATATTCAGATTTTAATGAGGCATCTCCAGGTATGGTATTTATCGAACAAGCCGCAGCAATTGGAGATATACTATCCTTTTATCAGGACACTCAATTAAAAGAATCTATGTTAGCACATGCTACAGAACGTAAGAACGTTTTAGCATTAGCACAATCTATGGGGTATAAACCAAAAGTTACATCACCGGCAATCACTACAATAACTGTATATCAATTAGTTCCATCTAAAGGAGCACCTAATTATGAACCAAATGAAGCATACTATTTAAAGATAAAAGATGGTATGGAAATAGAATCGGCTACAAATAATTCGGTTGTATTTAGAACGGTAGATACGGTAGATTTTTCAAATTCAACTGATAGAGAAATTGATGTTTATGAAAGAGATGGTAATGGTGTACCACTACAATACTTAATTACAAAAAAAGTAAAAGCAATTTCTGCTAGAGAAGTATCGACTACAATTAGTTTTGGCTCATATGAAGAATATCCAAATGCCGTATTAACCGATACGGATATCATTTCAATAACAAATGTTACCGATGGTTCTGGAACAAAATACTATGAAGTTCCTTATTTAGCACAAGAAAGTATATTTGTAGAGCAACCAAATACTGAAGCTAATGGTGGAACTCTAAGTGAATCATCATCGATTGTACCATACATTTTAGAAGTACAAAAAGTTCCACATAGATTTTCTGCAAAAGTTAATTCTGATAATACAATAACTTTACAATTTGGTAGTGGAAATAATTCAGCCGGATACGAAGATGAAAAATTATTACCAAATACAAAAAATGTGGGATTAGGATTAGCTAATTCAGTTCAAAGATTGAATCAAGGAATAGACCCATCTAATTTTTTAAAAACAAATACATTTGGAGTAGTGCCTGTAAATACCACTCTAACTGTTAAGTATTTAGTTGGTGGTGGTATAGCATCAAATATAAACCAAGGTGATTTAACATCTATCCGTAGAATTGAATTTGAAGAAGATTTATTATCTTTTAATACAAATGATGAATTAAATTCATATAATGCCGCAAAAGGAACTGTTGCTGTTGAAAATTTAGAAGCAGCAGTCGGTGGTAGAGGGGCTGAATCAATAGAAGAAATCAGACAAAACGCATTAGCAATGTTTGGTTCTCAAAATAGAGCAGTAACTAGACAAGATTATGTAGTTAGAGCATTATCAATGCCGGAAAGATATGGTAGTGTTGCAAAAGTTTATGTAAGTCCAGATGGAGAAGTTGATAATAACTCACCGGCATCAATACTTGCAAACCCACAAAATATAGCAGAGTTTGTTGGTTTAGTTGAGGGGTTAAAAGATAAATCAAAGCAAGACATACAAAAAGAATTAGTTAAATATCTTACACAAAAGAAAACAAATATAGCAGAAGTAAATAATCCATTTGCTATAAATATGTACGTTTTAGGATACGATGTTAATAAGAAACTAACTCAAATAAACCAAGCCGTTAAGCAAAACCTAAAAACATACATAGGAGAATATAGAATGATTACCGATGCGGTAAACATTATAGATGGATTCATTGTAAACATAGGAGTTGATTTTGAAGTTGTAGTATATTCAAATTATAACAAAAGAGAGGTTGTAGCAAATTGTTTAACAGAAATTCAAAATTATTTTAACATAGATAATTGGACATTTAACAAACCAATAAACATTTCAGAAATAGAATTAATACTCGCAAATGTTGAAGGTGTAATGAGTGTACCATCTGTTAAGATATATAACTTATGTGGAGGAGATGGAAACTATTCTCCAAATAAATACAATATAGATGAAGCAACTAAAGGTAAGATAATTTATCCATCTTTAGACCCTTGCATCTTCGAAGTAAAATACCCTAACAAAGATATAAAAGGAAGAGCTTTATAATATGCATAAATTTTTCACATCATCATACGATGCCAGTATCTACCTACAACAACCTGAACAAAACGCAGGTAGAGATGAGATATTAGAGGTTGGTAAACTATATTATGGTTCTATAAAAGATATTGCAAGAACCTTAATAAAATTTGATGTTTCCAATATGGGAATACCAAGCGGTTCGACTGTGTATTTAAATTTAAAATCAGCACAAGCCGAAGAAATTCCATTGGAATATACAATATATGCCAACGCCGTTTCTCAAAGTTGGACAATGGGAACGGGTACTAAATTTGATAATATAACTTCAGATGGTGTTAGTTGGAAATATAGAAATGGAAGTAATAAATGGGTTTCATATGATACAACAGCGGGCGGAGCGGTTTATGTTACATCCGGAAACACAACAACAGGTTCAGCAAACGCTGAAGGTGGGGTGTGGTATTTAAGCGGCTCAGCATCTCAATCTTATAATTATGAAGAAGCTGATATAAGAATGGATGTTACAAACATTGTTAATATATGGTTAAGTGGCTCAGTATCAAATAATGGATTTATACTTCATCATAGCTTAGAGGCTGAAAACGATACATCCGATTATGGACTACTTAAATTCTTTTCAAAAGAAACTAATACAATTTATCAACCAAAATTAGAAGTAGTTTGGAATGATATATCATTTGTAACAGCTAGTTTAACACCAACAACGGGTTCAGCAGAAGAGGGGTATAAAGTGGTACTTACTAATTTAAAAAATGAGTATCCTGCTAATGAAACTATAAAAATTAGAGTTAAAGGTAGAGATATGTATCCACTAAAATCATTTAGTACAACTTTTGAATATGACCAAGTTAAATACTTACCGACTAGTTCATATTATCAATTAGAAGATTATAAAACAGGAGAAGTAATTTATCCATTTGGAGATTATACTAAAATAAGTTGTGATTCTACATCCAACTATTTTAATATGAGTTTAAATACATTACCAATTAATAGAACTTATAAATTAAAAATTAAAATAGTTGAAAGTGGTATATCTACAATTATCGATGACAAATTAATTTTTGAAATAGTATAAAATGACAGGATTAGAAGCGATAGCACAAAAATTAGAAGAAAAAAGACAATCGGATTTAGAATCTATTCTAACTATTTCCGGTTCTCAAGCTATTGCCAAAAATGAATATGGTGTTACAATAGTAAACGAAAAAAACATAGCATCATCTTTAATATTTAAAGAATTAAGTAAACCAAAGTATGATGAAGTTGAATTAGTAAAAGCTATTGATTTAAATATCAAAGAGCTTAAACCTGATATTCCAAAACCGAATTTGGATTTAATACCAAAATCATTATATGATGACGAAGTATTACAAAATGAAGATTTAAGAAAGCAGGTATCTGATTTAACATCCGAAGTTAGTAATTTAAATACAACTATAAGTGATTTAGAATCTCAAGTACAATCAGAAATTAATGAAAGATTAGCAATTGAGCAATCTAATGATGCATTAGTTAATCAATTAAATACATTAACACAAACTGTTGATGATTTTGCTTTACAAATTCAAAATTCATTACAAAAATCAGTAGAAGAAGGTATTCTTAGAGCATCACTTCAATCACAAAATACGGGCTTTAAAGCTCAGATTCAGGCATTGATTAAACAAATTGATTCATTGAACTCTATTATTGAAGGTTTACAATCTCAATTGGGTGCGGTTCAAAATCAACAAGCGATTATACAAGGTACACAAGCACAAGCACAAGCGGCTGGAGCAGATGTTATCAACGATATAGCAATTGTTAAATTACAACCTAAAGAAGATGCAAATGCACCTAATATATGGGCTAGATTTAGCGCAACGGGCGGTAATCAATGGAAAAATGGTAAATCAATATCCATAACAAATAACGATAAACAACCAATAACTGTAACGTTAACAGCTAATAATCCTGAAAAAAGAGAATTCTATAAAATTCCACAAAAGAGCTTTACGGTTGCGGCAGGCGAAAGTAAAGATATGGAATTTACTTTAAATTTTGATGCTGTTGGAGATTTAGATTCTCGTAAAAAAGGAGGGTGGTTCAATGGTAAATCCCACTCAAAAGAATATAAAGGTGGAACTTTAAAAGTATCTATAACTCGTTCAGATGGTACTGCTAAAGATAAAACATACGAAACAGGTTTTGGTAAATATCATCCAGATTCATTTTAATAAATTATGAGTATTAAAAAATATACAAACTTTGAATTAATTGATGCTAATACATCAAATAAGGGGGAGTTTTTGCAAGAAAACGACAGATTTATAATCAATCAAAATCAAATAGAAGATACCGATTTTGGAGATTGTAAGTATGATGTTATGGAGGTGTCGGTTTATGATATCAATACAAATTTATTGCCAAATAAAAATGGAAAAAATGTTGCCTATATAAAAACGGGTGATATTAAAAACTATCTTTATAATTTAAAAAATAATGCAGGACAAAAAGAATTAGCTATTGATATTGAAAAATTATTAAACGATTTAGGATTTACAAATGGTATCCTTAAAGTAAACATAAATTTTGTTAGAAATAAAATTGGTTCTGAAAACGAATTAACCAAAGTATGGATTCAGGAAATAGCACCATCTAGAGAAGAAATTAGAATACTACCATTATCTACTACCGATATAAATGTAAATGAAAAAACAAAAAAAGAATTTATAAACGTAAATAATTTAAGTAAAGATTTTAAATATTATAAAAAAAATATATTAGATTCATTGGATTCATTAGAATCCACTTATTTAGATTCAATTGGTAATTTAATGATTAATAGATTTGGTAAAGATTTTGAATCTATTTTGCGTAAAGATTTTGGATTATCCAATTTTAATGGATTTAAAAAAAGAATATTTTCCGATTTTAAAACAAGTATAATTTACTGGCTAAATAATAGAGAATACGATATATCTCAATCTAATTTTGGACAAAAATCATTTATAAGATTTGAAGATTGTGAACAATATGATTTTCAAATGTTAATTAATGAAATTCAAAGCATATTAAGAAAAACTATTGAATATCATACTAAAACATTAAAAAGAAGAGATATTGCTATTAAAGTACTTCCAAAAGAATTTGAAATTACCGAACTTAAAAAAGAAATTAAAGATTTAGTTGGTGATATACAAATTGCCGAAAATAAAGTAAGAAATGTTTATAACCCGGAAAAAGTAGAATTGAATATTAAAGGTACTAGAATATTCGAAATAAAAACAGAGCAACCAATAAAAATAGAACCAGAACCTAAACCAATTCTTCCAATATTTGATTTGCCTCCAAACCCACCGGTTAAGGAAGAGCCAATTAAAATAGAACCTATAAAGGAAGAACCTATTAAGATAATAAAGCCAGACCCTATTATTAAAATAGAACCTGTAAAAGAAATAATTCCAACTCCATCTGAAGGTGGCGGAGGTGGTGGTCCTCGTGGCGGAGGCGGTGGCGGTGGATACTATTCTGGTGGTAGAGATTTTGGAACTGGCGGAGGTAGAGAAAATGTATATGTAGATGATGTTAGACAAAGAGAAAATATACAATAGGATATTTATAATAAAGAATAAAGAGTGGTAAAAGCATTAGAAAATATATTTGGAGGAGAACCAACTCTAAACTCATACGAAGGTACTGGTCAATACTCTGCTTTCATTGATGGTGTAGGCGGCGGAGGAGGCGGTGGTGGATATGTACCACCCGTAGAACCAAACCCACTATTTATTCCACCATCATATTCAAATGAAATAATAGGTAAATCTATTAAAGTAAATTTGATTTCAAATTCAGGCGAAGTAGAATTTTTAGAAAATGGAGTATCGAAGGGATATGGTGTAAGTACCATCATCAATTACTCACCATCATCTACATTTAATGGCCCTAAAAAATATGAAGTAGTTAAAAACGGACAAAAAGCTACTAAATATTATGAAGTTTCTATTAAGAAAAGTTATCAAACCGATAATCAATCTAATCCTATACAAGAAACTGAAATCACACCACTAACACCGAAAAAACGTGGATTTTTTGACAGATTAAGAGATAGATTGGATGTTAGAGTAACAAATGAATCATTTGGTGTCCGTAACCTATTTAAAGGGTCTAAAAAATTTAAAGTTAAAAGACCATTAAACGTAAAGCCGGTTGTCAACGCAATAGAATATAACTATTCCGAAACACTTTCTGTGCAAGAGTTTGATTTACAATCAGATGGTACATATGTAGCAAATGATATAAAAACATTCGATTTAGGTTCTGTAACTTTAAATTTTGAATTAAAATCAGTTAAAGCATCCGATGATATTTCCGTAGATATTATTAATACGATTACAACCGTAGAATACGAAGTAGCATTTTCATCTAACTTCAAACAAGAGTTAGGAAATAATGTAGTATTGAATTATACAATATTTCAAAACGATGGTACAATATCGGATAGTGGAAAAGTATCTCTTTCCGATAGTAATATTATCAGACAACTAAATTCAGATGCCTTAAAAGGAAGAGTAGATTTTAGAATAGAATATGTAGATAAACCATCCGAATATATTTTAACTAATATATACCAAACTACAAACACTTCTAAATTAGAAACTGCATATAAAACTGAGTTTGATTTTAGTAAGTGGAATACACAAAATTCATCATTTAGCTTACCAGCCGAACAACTTAAATCAGGTATATCGGTGGTTGTTATGTTTGAAAAAGAAATAAAAGCAGATAGGCCTATTATTTCTTTAGATACCACTCAATATGGAGTGTACGTTAAAGATTCTGATTTAGAAAAAGAAGTACAAATTCCATTCAAAACATCGAATACTGATAACGTAAGAGTGTATATTGATGGTAGAGCAGATACTATGTTAGTTCCTGCTATCGATGGAGTTGTTAAATTATATTTCCAAAAAGATTTTTCTGAAGTATATGGTACTAAAAAAATAGTTTTAGTAGCAGAGAGTAAACAATATGGAACTGGTGATTCGGTAACGGCTTTAGTTACATTTACGGCTGTAAACGATTTTCCATCAATTACACAAATAACATATACCGATTCGATTGATATACCATCTTTTTCAGATTTTAGTATAGATTTAAAATATGAATATGTATCATTTGCTTGTTCTACAATAGATGTGGATTTAAAAGCAAAAGATGGTAGTAGAATTACTTTATTTAAAAATTTAACACCAAATGGAAACATTTCTTTAAATTTAAAAGATTTAAGAGATAAGTTTTCTAACTGGGCAGGAAGTGATAATGTTACATTAATATTTAAACCATTTAATAGAAGCGGTGCTGAAGAGTTGGTTGGTAATGAATATGAAGTAAAAACATTTTTATCAATACCAACAATACAATTAGATGAGAATATCTTTTCATCTGCTATTTTTGATGCATTTTCTAATATATTAAAAGTAATTGAACCTGATAAAGAAAGTAAGTATCTAACACATCTTGCTAACTTTGATAATAATGAACAAATATTAATTTCTACTTGGGAAAATGATAATTGGACTTTATCCGATAAAACAACGGATAATTTAGGAAATATTCAATTAGGTAGTAATGTAGTTGATTCTATTATATTAAAATTATATTCACCACTACCAGCTAACGTTTCAACAAATTCAACTTTTTGGATTACTAAGTTAATGGCAAACCCATTAATTGAAACCATTGTATTAAGTGAACAATCTGAAATTAGTTGCCCACCAATAAAAGGACCTAATTTCAGTTTAGATATTGATTATGTAAAAGGGCAATCTACTAATTTTGAATCATTAGATAATTTAATATTGAGTGGTTCAACATCATCTACACAATTAGTTACAACCTATTTAAGTTCATCTTTAATCAATATGGATGAGTTAAATATTGATTATGTAAGTGGTTCAACTTATTTGTGGGAAAATTTTACACATTTCAGTTCAGCAAAAGAACGAGTAGATAATTTTGTATATAAAGTACAATTAATAGAAGCATATGAAAATAGTATAAGTGGTTCAAACGCATCGCCATCAGCATCTTTATTAAGCGAAATACAAGAAAGAGAAAGACAATTAATAAAGAAAAACGAATTGTTATCTGGATTTGATGGATTTGAAAATTTCTTATATACATCATCATCTTTATATACAACAAATGGTAGTAACTCGATAACTTGGCCATATAACGCTGGTCAAAGAATATTATCTACAAACTCAACTGTTGTAAATTGGTATTCAAATTTAATAACTTTAGCAGAAGATTTTGATATTGAAAATCCTAATTGGGTTCAAAATAATATACCACAATTTATTGTAACAAATACTGAAAATGAAAGTTTACTATTGTTTTTATCAATGATTGGACATCATTTTGATAATATATACTTTCATACAAAAGCAATAGAGAAGAGTAGAGGATTGGGGTATAATAGAAAGGATATATCGGATAAATTATTATTTGATATTTTAAAATCCTTTAATTGGGATGCTAAAAATTTATCCGCTGATACAAAATTATGGGAATATACATTTGGTAAAGATTCAGAGGGTAATATAAAAAATACCAAAACAGGCAAAGCTAGAACATACGAAGTTTGGAGAAGAATAGCAAATAATTTACCTTATTTATTAAAACACAAAGGAACTCGTAGAGGAATTTATGCATTACTATCTTGCTATGGTATTCCTTCATCAAACCTTTCAATTTTAGAATTTGGTGGACCGGAAGTAACTGATACAACTAAGAGTAAATTAGTGTATGATAATGTTACCACTGCTCTTAAATTTAATAATGGAGCAGCAATAGAATTTGAATGGAAAAACACAAATAAAAACAGAAAGCCAAATACTATTGAATTATTTGTAAAACCTTCTCAAAACACAAATTATACTGTAATTAGTGGTAGCGGATGGAATGTTGGATTACAAGCATCTACAACATCATCATATGGAAATGTTGTATTTAACTATAATACTACAAATGCAATATCATCATCATTATTACCAATATACAATGGTAAATTCTTTGGTATTTCAGTAAGTAGTGGTTCTGATGGATTAAAATTAGATGTAAGACAATCTGAAAAGGAAAGAACTATATTTGCAGAATCTATTTCATCTTCAGCAGCAACTGATTGGAATAATGGTTCTAAAATTAAATTAGGTGGTTCTTATGTAGGAAGCGTTGATGAGTTTCGTTTGTGGTCTGAAGTATTAAATACTGATAGATTTTACGAACACGTTTCATTCCCAGAAATGATTAATGGTAATCATATTTCATCTTCAACCGATGATTTATATTTCCGTTTAGATTTTGAATATCCTAAAAATTTATCAGTATCATCATCTTTAATTAATGTTGATACTAACATATATTACAGTTCTTCTGTAACTAGAAATAAATTAGAAGATGGCTTAGTAGGAATTACGGGAAGTGTAACAATATTATCAGAAAATGTATCGGCATCGTTTTCAGCATCTGCTAGCGGATTTACACCTATAACAACATATCCATATCAATTTGAAGCAATAGATAGAAGTGTTGTATTGGAGGTTCCTGATATGGGAATATCTCGTTATTCTACAAATAAAGTTAGATTTGAATCGCAAGAATTAGTATCAGATTTATCTTCAAAAAGTAGAGCAACTAAAAAAGCATACGACCAATCTCCAACCGATTCAAACAGAGTTGGTTTATTCTTCTCTCCTACAAAAGAGTTGAACATTGATATCGCTAAATCATTTGGTGGAATTAATTTGGATAATTATATAGGAGACCCATCAGATGATTACAAATCAAACTACTCTCAATTAGATAATTTAAGAAATTATTACTTTAAAAGATTTGATGGTAGAGATATTTATTCATACATAAACTTAATCAAACTATATGAGAAATCAATGTTTGAAGATATTAAGAATATGTTGCCGGCTAGAGTTAAAGCTACTACTGGTTTATTAATAGAACCACACATCTTAGAAAGAAGTAAAATTGCTCAAAAGAAACCAACGGGCGATGAATATCAACAAGATGTAAACATAAAATATTCAGATACAACATTATTAAATGCTAGTAGTAATCAATACGATGTTGTTGTTGACGCAAATTTAACAGATAATCTAATAGGTGAAAATTCTCAATATTATGCTACAATTTATACAGCATCTTTAGAAAATACAATAGCTGAAAGTTATCAAAACGAAGCGGAATATAACTATTATAACGATACAAATTTTATATCAGAGTATTATCAAAAAGAAGTTGTAATAGATGCTGATTTAGGAAACGCTAGTATATTATCTGAAATAGATATAAACAATACAAATACAATAGTTGGACAAACCGAATTAGAAACTATTGGATTTGGTATTTATGCACAAAGTGGTTCAGCAATCAGAACATATTTTGATGTTGATGGTAGACGAGTTAAAGAAAGAGTTAGAGTACAATTAGTTACCGAACAAAAAGAAAGAGTTGTAACTAAATTTGCTATAACCGCTTCGGCAAATGGATTGGGTGACCCTCGTGGTGGATACGTTTCAGATATACAAACTTATACTGAAACCAAATTAAATATTCAACCATTTAGTGGCTCATTTGTTCCTACTGTTGGTGGTAATATAATAAGTGTTAAAAATGTGAGCGGATACTTACCAACGCATTATAGAAATACAAACGATTTAACGAGAGGATTACAAAATTCTTTCTATAAAGGTTCAAAAAATACTGCAGCAACTACATTAGATGGAACATCCCCAATAGAAACATTTACATCTAATCCTAATACATTAAGAGTTAATAAGGCAGGTAGAGATGCAAGTGAACCAATATTGGAAGTAGAATAACGGAATTTTAAAATATTTATATTTATAAACAAAGATAATTAAAAAACTATGGGATATTTAAGTAATACTGAATTGACAGTTGATGCAATTCTTACTAAAAAAGGTAGAGAAAAATTAGCAGCTGGACAAGGATTAAACATCACTCAATTTGCTTTAGCAGATGATGAGATTGATTACACACTTTATGAACCAGCACATCCACTTGGAAGCGCTTACTACGATGCGGCAATTAGAAATATGCCTGTATTGGAAGCAAACCCAGATGAGACTCAAGTAATGAAGTATAAGTTAGTAACTCTTCCTAAGAATACAACTCGTATTCCGGTGGTTGAATTTGGTGTTCCTAACATTTCAGTAAACCAAAGAAGTGGTGAAGTATCACTTTCTCCAACAACATCTCCAGCAGGAAATAGAAGAATGGGCTATACTATTATATTAGCTAACAAAAATGCAGGTGATATTGTAGGTGAAGGAGTAACTGCTGATGTAGGCTCAGTACCTGTATTTATTGGTGATGATGTATCAGCAACCGCAGCAGTATCGAAAGGTTTAACTTTCAAATTTATTCCAAACCCATCATTAACTTCGACTATCAGAACAACTATAACTGTTTATGGTAACGAAACGGGTGGTTCACAAACAATTCCAGTAACCGTAACATACGTTCAATAATATAAACTATGGCATTAATTAGAGATAATAGAGGACAGCTTTTAGCAAGTAACTTATCCCAGTACTTAGCAGGCGCAGCAAATACCGCAGGAACTCCTGTTGATACCAATGAATTGGTTAGAATTGTAAACCAATTTTTAGGAGAAGGTGAGCAGATTAGTTCCGATTTAACAACAGTAACAAATGGTATTTATAAAAAATTTGGTGCTATCGATAAAGTAACTAATAGAACCGAAATCGTAACTTCAGGAATTTGGAGTGGTGATACGGGTTCATTAACTACTTTTTATACATCATCTTTACAACACAATAGTTCTACTGGTAAATATTATTTAGATGTTTACAACGCAGTAACATCATCCGACACCGCAGAGGTTCAGTTTTCAATTGCATATGGCGATGTAAACGGATATGGTGCACCTACGTTAACACAAGATGATTCATCTACATTATCTACTAAAGCTGTATATAATCAATTTAAAAATATATTATTAGAATCATCCGATGCATACTTTAGTGTGTATAGTGGTTCTACCGCTGCGGCACATGATTTGACATCATTCTACGCAATCAACGTAAATAGAGCAAGATACAAAGAAAGATTAGACCCAGGTAACGTTTCAATCAACCTTTCTGGTTCGGTTGGATTAGTAACTCTTATTGATGATAGTGGTGGAACTGATGAAAATGTAACAACCGCAGGTAGAGTTTATAACTTAGTTAGTGGTTCATTGAATATTGGTTCTGCATTAACTGCATCAATCAATACTTATACTGCATCAAACGGACAAGGATTTGGATTATTCTACCCTGATATGGGTATCATCTTATTGAATCCAAACGCATTATCAGCATCAGTAGGTGGTAATTTAATGGCAGCAGCTGGTTCAACAACAAATCAGTATCACCAATCGGGTTCAGTATCAGGTTCATTAAAATTATTTGATGCATTGAAAAAGGGCGCCGACTTCCAAGCTCGTAGAACTGAAAACGTTTCTACTTCACATTATTTTGTGAGAGCAAACAATAGAGAATTTAACTTTTCAAATAACCCAACATTCGTAAGTGGTTCGGTTGGAGCATTCGCAAATTCATCTTTCGAAAGAGACCCTAAAGTATATATTACTTCAGTAGGTCTTTATGATGATGCAAATGAATTATTAGCAGTTGCAAAAACTTCTCAACCGATTGCAAAATCATTTGATAAGGAAATCGCTATTAAAGTTAAATTAGATTTCTAATCAGAGAGTAACTTATATCGAACTATTTAACCCAACCATAAAAAGTTGGGTTTTTAGTTTATAAGATATTTATAGATGATATGTTAAAAAGGATACCAAAATCAGATATTAATATTCGCCCATTTAAGGCGTATAAGGAGTGGAGTTTTAATGATACTTCTACCGATATATCATTATATGAGGCTAATATAAGCTCTAGTGAATTATCAAATGGAATTCCAAAAAATTCAATATATGGACAATTAAGAGCTCAATTTTATAATGGAAATGAAGATAATCCATTTTTAAGATATGGTTCTAAATCTAATGAATATAATATACAAGCATCTACCAGAGATAGATTTTTAAGTGGTAGTGCAAAAGTAATATCTATTCCACAAATATATGTTGGAGAGGGTATAAAAAAAGGTTCTATTTTATTAACTGATAAAAATGGAAACGATACATCTTTTATAGATGATGGATACGGAAATTTAATAGGTGCAGATGGTGATAGTGTTATTGTTGGTAAAATTGATTCAAATAATAATAGTTGGGATTTTGAAGATGTAGCTACTAATCCATATTCCGGTTCTTTTCAAATAATTGGTATTGATGTTACTTTAAATGAATTAAATTTAGTTTATAATGGTGTTAGTTATGATTTAAAGATAGTTAGTTTCAATGCGAACACTGGAGTAATGATTGTTGAAAATATTCCATTCTTAGAAGGAGCGGCTGGTAGTGATAGAATTGGTAATGTGTTCTATGCAAATGGATTATTAGTTTTAACTAGAGAAGCTGATTCTTTATTAAATGCGGATTGGGAATTATCATATAAATCTACTAAAACAATTTACGAACACGAATATTTACTAATTGTGAATGAAGATGAATTCAATGTATCACAAAACCCATCAGCAATAGTTGAGGTTGGTAGAGTAGATGAATACATAACAGGTTCAGATGGTAAGATATATAAAACAACAACAAAACCTGGTGTAAAATATATTCGTAAAAAATCTATTTTAGAAAATGGAAATACTTTGGATTATCGTTATACATCATCCGTAAGTTCTTCTACCCATTTTGCCGGATTTGAACATTACGATTTAAGTGGTTCTATGGATTCAACAGGCTCTTTCTTAGCACCATTTATCACAACAATTGGTTTATATGATGATAATTGTGATTTAGTGGCGGTAGCAAAATTACCACAACCAATTAAATCTGAATCAGAAATGCCTGTAAACTTTATTATTCGTTTTGATACTTAATTTATATTTATATTAAACAATAAACATTATGTCAAAGATTTTAGATTTATACGATGGGCAAAAAGCAGCATTGGGAGTTGATAAAATTTCATTTGAAGCTGGAGTAAATGCAAAAACGCCATACACTACAAACGATTTGAAAAAAGCAGATGAGCAAGTTTTAACTGCAGCTAAATTCAAAACAGGTAGAGGTGGTGAAATTTCTGCAACTAAGTACTCCGATATGAAGAAAAAATAAATTTAATGGCCAAAAAAGTTACAAAAAAGACCAACTCTAAATGGGTTGCGAGAAAATATGGATTTAAATCCGGTCTTGAAGAAAATATTTCACAACAAATTGAAGGTAAGGGGATTGTTGTACAATATGAGTCTGAAAAGATTCCTTACATTGTACCTGCTTCTCAACATACTTACAATCCTGATTTTCGTTTACCTAATGGAATCATAGTAGAAACAAAAGGTAGATTTGTTGCAGCAGACCGTAAAAAACATCAATTAGTAAAACAACAACATCCTGATTTGGATATTC